>WNGB01001223.1_pt1 | contig 72757 bp, 67 predicted proteins | sample 5400681 | NCBI WGS metagenome assembly WNGB01 (sample SAMN13153367, study PRJNA577476) | soil metagenome | isolation source: 115 cm soil or saprolite under grassland replicate 2 | place: USA:California | collected 2016-06-15 | reverse complement strand
GCCTCGCGCGCCCGCGGGTCCGCCCATCTGGCCATCGCCGGGTCGTAGTGCGCCCACGCGCGGCGCCACGTCGCCCAGCCCCAGATCGGCGACGTGCGACTGAACACGTAGCTGGCATCCCCGCCGTCCCGGGCGCCGATCGGGTTGTGCCCGCCGATCATCATCACCTCGGCGGCGTGGCGGTAGCGGTCGAGCAGCTCGGCGCAGAACCGGAAGAAGTCCAGGGTCGGCACGCAGTCGTCCTCGATGATGATTCCGGCGTCCACCTCGGAGAAGAACCAGTCGATCGCCGTGCCGACCCCGCGCTTGCAGCCGAGGTTGCGGTCCTGGAACCGGGTGCGCACCTCGCAGGGCCAGTCGATGCCGTCGAAGACCCCGCGGGTGCGCCGGCAGCGGTCCAGGTCGTCCGAGTGGCCGGGACGCGGCCCGTCGGCGGCGATGAACAGCCGCCGGGGCGCCGCGGCCCGCACCGCGTCGAACATCCGCCGGGTCTTCTCCGGACGATTGAACGACAGCAGCAGCACTGGGACATCGATGGTGGCGCGCATCATTCTCCAAGGGTCGTGCCGGGGCGCGGTCGTGCCGGGGCGCGCGCCCCGACCGTGGCGACCGCGAACGCCGCGTGCACCGGGAGCCACCTCGGTGAGACGCCGAGGCGCTGGACCTCGGGAAGGTCGAACAGCCGCAGGACCTCCCTGGCGTCGGACCGCCGGCGGACGCGGAGCCGGCGGTAGGCGCCCGCGAGGATGAACTGGTGGAGGAAGTCGGCCTGCCAGCGCCGGACCGTGCGCTCGGGCACCACGCCCCGCGCGATGGCGCGGTCGAAGATCTCGCCGAGGTCCCGGATGGTTCCGGGGTTCCACATCCCGGTCGTCGCCGCGGACTCGTGGATCGTGTAGGCGCAGGTCGACCGGGGCACGCAGCGGATGCCGTACCGCGAGAACAGCCGCACCCACATGTCGGTGTCGCTGGGACCGCCGACGCTGGTGTCGAACAGGCCCTCGCGCTCCAGGGCGGCGCGGCGCGCCACCACCATGGGCTCGCGCACGAACGACGAGTTGCGGAGCAGGCGCCGCAGCGCCTTCCGCGGCCCCAGGTACCGTCCCCGGCGGAACCGCTGCCTGCGCCGGCGGGCGCCGTGCTGGTCGACGATCTCGGCCCCGAACACCAGCACCGCCTCGTCGGCTCCGGCCGCGCGGATCGCCTCGATCATGGCGGCGCCCGCCCCCGGGAGCAGGCGGTCGTCGTCGTCGAGCTGCTGGACCCACTCGCCGCTGGCCAGCTCGACCGAGCGGTTCATGTTCCGGGTCAGCGCAAGCGCGGGCCGGTTCCAGACGTAGCGGTGGCCGCCGGGCCAGCCGGCCAGGAGCCGGCGGACCACGCGGCCGCTGGCGTCGTCGTCGGAGCCGTCCGACACCGTCACCTCGACCTGCGCGGCCACCGGCGCCATCGCCTCCAGGACCGAGCCGAGCGCGCCCTCCAGCAGCTCAGCCCGGTTTCGTGTCGGCATCGTGATCGACAGCAGCGGCCGCGACACTTGGCAGCACCACCTTCCGTACGTAGAAGCCTTCGGCGTAGCCGGTCGGCGAATTGCACTCGACGCCACGCAGCCGCATGACGGACCAGAACGTGTCCGCACGGAACCACCGGCGCTGGAGCTGGCTCGGGAAGCCCTCCAGCAGCAGCTGGACCTTCCGCGCGGCGGTGGCCTCGTCCAGGGGCACGAACAGGACGGGAGCGCGGAGGTCGCCCTCGTACTTGGGGATCTCGTACTCGAGGATCAGGTGGTCGCGGAAGGTGTTCCAGGTCAGCTCGGCCACCAGCCGGTGGTCCTGGTGCGCGTCGTCGCGGCGCGGGGCCAGGATCAGGTCCGGCTCGAAGCCCCGCTTGAGGTCCTCGAACGCCTCCTTGATCGCCGCCCCCTCCCAGGGGAGGAAGCCGTCCCGGAAGGCGCTGACCGCCACCTCGCCGTCCTGGCCGGGGCCGAGGAAGGCCGCCGCGCTGGCCGCCGCCTCCTCGGCGCGCCCGCCCTCGCCGCTCAGCACCACCCAGCGGACCGCCAGCGGCTGAAGCTCCCTGACCAGGCGGAGGATCGTGCCGCCGCAGCCGAGCTCGATGTCGTCGGCGTGCGCGCCGAGCACCAGCAGGTTGCGGACCGCACCGGTCGAGGGGCCCAGGACCATCGGAAGCACCCCGCGGTCCTATCCGGCCCGGCCGCCGACCGGCACGCGCGACTCGTCCCGCCGCCACACCGCCCACGGTGGTCGCGGGTCGTTGGCGAGCCGCTCGAGCGTCTGATGGTCCACCAGCGTGTCCATCGGCGCCCAGAAGCCGGTGTGGGGGTAGGTGCGCAGCTTGCCCGCCTCGATCAGCCGCTGGAACGGCTCGACCACCAGCTCCTCGCCGTCTCCGAGGTAGTCGAAGATCTCGCTGCGGAAGATGAAGTAGCCGCCGTTGACCCACAGGTTCGCGCCCTGGACGTCGCTGATGCCGGTGACCAGGCCGTCCTCCCGCCGGTCCACGAGCGAGAACGGGTAGTCGGGCTGCACGCTGAGGAACGAGGCGATGGTGTCGCGCCGGCGGAAGTCGTCGACCAGCCCGTCCAGCGGGGCGTCGGTCAGGCAGTCGCCGTAGCTGGCGAGGAAGATCTCCTCGCCCTCCAGGTACTTGCGCGCCGCCCGGAGCCGCTGCCCGATGTTGGCGTGCAGGCCGGTGTCGGCGAAGGTGATCCGCCAGTCGTCGATGTCGCTGGAGAGCAGCTCGACCTCGCGGCCGCCGTTGCGCAGCACGAAGTCGTTGGAGACGGCCTCGTCGTAGTGCAGGAAGTACTGCTTGACGGCGTCTGCCCTGTAGCCGAGGCAGAGGACGAAGTCCCTGTGCCCGTGGTGCGCGTAGAACTTCATGATGTGCCACAGGATCGGCCGGTAGCCGATCCGGATCATCGGCTTGGGGACCGAGTCCCCGTGCTCGCGGAGGCGCAGGCCGAGCCCACCGCAGAAGAGCACGACCTTCACAGCACCGCGACCTCTGGGATCGGGACCACGAACCGTCCGCCCCACGAGCGCACCTCGGCGAGCTGCGCCATGATCTCCTCGCGCAGGTTCCAGGGCAGGATCAGGACGTAATCGGGCCTGGTCTGGGCGATCAGCGAGGGGTCGTGGATGGGCACGTGCGTGCCCGGCAGGTAGCGTCCCTGCTTGTAGGGATTGCGGTCGACGGTGTACTCGAGCAGGTCGGTGCGGATGCCGCAGAAGTTCAGCAGGGTGTTGCCCTTGCCGGGGGCGCCGTAGCCGGCGGTGCGCCTGCCGCGCTCCCTCGCCTGGATCAGGAAGCCGAGCAGCTTGCGCTTGGTGGCCTCGACCTTCGGCCCGAACGACAGGTAGTGCTCCAGCCGCTCGAAGCCCTCCTCGGCCTCGCGGGCGAGCAGCTTGGCCACCGACGGGCGCACCGGCCTGGAGGGGTCCTCCCGGTGCCGCAGGTACAGTCGTAGCGACCCTCCATGGGTGGGCAGCTCCTCGACGTCGAAGACGACCAACCCGTGGTGGCCGAAGACGTGCCGGGCGACCAGCAGGGAGAAGTACGAGAAGTGCTCGTGGTAGATGGTGTCGAACTGGTTGCCCTCGAACAGCCGGGCCAGGTGCGGGAACTCGACGGTGGCGACGCCGCCGGGCGCGAGCAGGACCCGCATCCCGGCCACGAAGTCGTTGAGGTCGGGGACCTGGGCCAGGACGTTGTTGGCGACCAGCAGGTCGGCGCGCCGGCCAGCGGTCACCAGGCGCCTGGCCAGGTCGATCCCGAAGAACTCGGTGAGGGTGGGCACGCCCTTGGCGGTCGCGGCCGCGGCGACGTTGCGCGCCGGTTCGACGCCCAGCACGGAGACGCCGCGCCGCTCCAGGTGCTCGAGCAGGTAGCCGTCGTTGCTGGCCAGCTCGATCGCCAGGCTGTGTGGCCCGAGGCCGAACCGCTCGATGGCCATCTCGCAGTAGCGGCGGGCGTGCTCGACCCACGAGGACGAGTAGGACGAGAAGTACGCGTACTCGGTGAAGATCTCCTCCGGGCTCACGTACTCCTGGAGCTGGACGAGCAGGCAACGCGCGCAGACGTGCACGCGAAGCGGGTAGAAGGGCTCCATCTCGTCGAGCTGGTCGTCTCGCAGGTACCGCTCGCAGGGCGGCGACATGCCGAGGTCGACCACGAGGTGCGAGATTGGCCACCCACAGAAGCGACAACGGGGCGCCCTCGAGGCGGCGGCTGCGTCAGGGCGCTCCGGAAGCACGAATGTACCGGACACGTTCCCCCCCGGTCTCGCCCGCGATCGCGGCGCTCGACCTGTCAACGCTACGGCGAGCGTAGCGGGTGTGGGGGGAGTACCCCTCATCTCTCACGCGGAGTTTCGGATACGTAGACTGACGTACCGTTGGCGGATGAAGAGACCCGCCCGGGCGCGGGTCCCGGAGGGAGGTGACGGATGAAGGTCGTGCTCTTCTGTGGCGGCCAGGCTCTGCGGCTGCCACGGCACAGTGAGGCCATTCCCAAGCCCATGGCGACCATCGGCTACCGGCCGATCCTCTGGCACGTGATGCGGTACTACGCTCACCACCGGCTCAACGACTTCCTATTGTGCCTGGGCTACCGGGGCGACCTGGTGAAGAGCTACTTCCTCGGCTACAACGAGGCGCTGTCGAACGACTTCGTCCTCTCCGGGGGAGGCCGCGGGATCGAGCTGCTCTCCAGCGACATCCACGACTGGCACATCACCTTCGCCGACACCGGCCTGGACGCCAACATCGGTCAGCGGCTCCTGGCGGTGCGGCGCCACCTGCGGGACGAGGAGGTCTTCTGCGCCAACTACGCCGACACCCTGACCGACGCCCCGCTCGGCGAGCTACTCGAAGACTTCAGGCGAAATGGCAAGGTCGCGGCCTTCCTGTCCGTCCGCCCGCACTACTCCTTCCATGCGGTGTCCTACCAGCCGGACGGCATGGTCACTGGGATCAACGACGTCCAGGGCGCCGACCTGTGGGTCAACGGCGGCTACTTCTTCTTCCGGAACGAGGTCTTCGACTACCTGAACCCGGGCGAGGACCTGGTGAAGGAGCCGTTCCAGCGGCTCATCGATGCCCGCGAGCTGATCGCCTACCGCTACGAGGGCTTCTGGAGCGCCCTGGACACTTTGAAGGACCTCCAGAGCCTCGAGTCGCTCCACGACAGCGGTCAGCCGCCCTGGACGCCATGGACCTCCTCGTCAAGCGGCGGCCACCGCCCGCGATGACGCCCCGGGCGCGGCTACGGCTTGCGGCCGACGCCTCCGACGATGGTCCAGGGCGACTTCGCCGGCGTGGCGGGCTCGGGTGCGTCGGGACCCCACCGCGACACCTCGACCAGGCCGGGATCGACCAGCTCGAACCCGTCGGGCGCCAGACCATGCGATATCGTGCCGTGGAGTTCATGGCGTCCTCATGTGCTCTGGGATTGAGTCCGATGCCGATGCTGGGGGAATACCGGCATCAGGAGACAGGGTGAGGGATGGCACGAGCTCGCGATCAGGGGATCGTCGCGGCGATCCTGGCTGGCATCCTCCTGCTGGCCGTCGCGGGCTGCGGGTCGGGCGGGGACCAGGGGCCGAAGGGGGACCAGCGGCCGGTCGCCAAGCCGGGGGGCGCCCCGCCTCCGTCCGGCGCGCCGGACCCCGCCCCGACCAGCGCGCCGGCCGACGTCTACGCCGCCGACCGGCCGGGCAAGCTCAGCCCGGTGGTGCGCGGCGACCCGGCCCTGGTGTACGTGCCGAATTCGGGAAGCGACACCGTCGACGTCATCGACCAGCGCACCCGCAAGGTCGTCCGCCATTTCGCCAGCGGCGCCGAGCCCCAGCACGTCACCCCGTCCTGGGACCTGCGCACCCTGTGGGTGGGCAACGACAAGGGCAACAGCCTGACGCCCATCGACCCCCGCACGGGCAGGCCCGGCAAGCCGGTCACCGTGGCAGACCCCTACAACCTGTACTTCACGCCCAGGGGGGACGCTGCCATCGTGGTCGCCGAGGCGTTGGGGCGGCTGGACTTCCGCGACCCGCACACCATGCGACTGCGCCGCTCGCTGAGGGTCCCGTGCCGGGGGGTGGACCACATGGACTTCAGCGCGGACGGGAGCTACGCGATCGCCAGCTGCGAGTTCAGCGGCGAGCTGGTCAAGTTCGGCTCCAGCGGCCGGCGCGTCCTCGGCACCCTCCGGCTCGACGGCGCGAACCCGATGCCCCAGGACGTGAAGCTGTCCCCGGACGGGCGGGTCTTCTACGTCGCCGACATGATGGCGGGCGGCGTGTGGCTGGTAGACGGGGCCCGGCTCCGGGTGGTCGGGTTCGTGCGGACGGGCCGGGGGACGCACGGCCTGTACGCCAGCCGCGACTCGCGCGTGCTGTACGTGTCCAACCGCGGCGAGGGATCGATCTCCATGGTGTCGTTCGCCACCCGGAAGCCTGTCGCCAAGTGGCGGCTCCCCGGTGGCGGCAGTCCGGACATGGGCGGGGTCTCAGCCGACGGCAAGGTGCTGTGGCTGTCCGGCCGCTACCATCGCGAGGTGTACGCCATCGACACCCGCAACGGCCGGTTGCTGGACCGCATCCCCGTCGGCAACGGGCCGCACGGCCTGTGTGTGTACCCGCAGCCGGGACGCTACTCGCTCGGTCACACAGGGGTCTTCCGCTGACTCTCAGCTCCCTGCGCCGGGTCACCTGCCGGGGCCGCTGGGCCCGGGAGGGCGCGATCGCCTGATCAGGCTCGGTCGAGCAGGCTCGGTGGGAGCTTGGCGTGCTCCGGGGTCAGCTCGGCGAACGAGCGCACCCCGAGCAGGCGCATCGTCCTGATGATCTGGCTGGTCAGGATGTCCACCGCGCGTTGCACGCCACGTTCCCCGCCTGCCATGAGCCCGTACAGATAGGCGCGCCCGACCATGGTCGCGGTGGCGCCGTGGGCCATAGCGGCGACCACGTCACCGCCGTTGAGGATCCCGGTGTCCAGGTAGACCTCGGCGCGATCGCCGATGGCGTCGACCACTCTCGGCAGCGCGCCCAGGGTCGGCACCGCCCGGTCGAGCTGGCGCCCGCCGTGGTGGGACACGATCACGCCGTCGGCGCCGTGGTCCACGACGATCCTGGCGTCCTCGGGGCTCAGGATGCCCTTGACGATCAACGGCCCGCTCCACAGCGCGCGGAGCCAGTCGAGGTGCTCCAGCGAGAGGGTCGCGTCGAAGATCTCGTCCAGCAGCTCGGCGACCGTGCCGTCCCAGTGGGTCAGCGACGCGAACTTCAGCGGCTCGGTGGTGAGCAGGTTGATCCACCAGCTCGGGTGCATCGCGCCGTTGGCGAAGGTGCGCAGCGTCAGGGACGGCGGGATCGTCAGTCCGTTGCGCACGTCGCGGAGCCGCGCGCCGGCCACCGGCGTGTCGACGGTGAGGATGACCGCCTCGTAGCCCTGCTCCTTGGCCCGCAGCACCAGGTCCTCGCCGGGGCCGCGGTCCTTCCAGACGTAGAGCTGGAACCATTTCCGCGCGCTGGGGGCGGCCTCGGCGACGTCCTCGATGGAGGTCGTGCCCATCGTGGACAGCGAGTAGGGGATGCCCGCGCGCTCGGCGACGCGGGCGACCGCGCGCTCGCCCTCGTGGTGCATCATCCGGGTGAACCCCGTCGGCGCGAACAGGAACGGCAGCTCGCTGCGGCGGCCGAGCACCTCGACGCCGAGGTCCACGTTGGCGACGTCGCGGAGCACGTTCGGCAGGAACTGCACGCCGGCGAAGGCCTCACGGGCCCGCCGCAGGCTCAGCTCCTCTTCGGCGGCGCCGTCGGTGTAGTCGAACACGGCCCGCGGTGTCCGGCGCCGGGCGACCGCTCGCAGGTCCCAGATGGTGTGCGCCTGGGCCAACCCGCGCTCGACCGGTGACAGCGGCAGGCGGCGGGGCTTGAGCAGGTCGCGCAGTTCCGCGGGGCGGGGCAGTCGTCTGGTGGCCACGCAGCTCCCCTCGCCGGTCCTCATCAAGTAGGGACATTTTGGCCGTCCGCGAAGGTCACGGCAATGTCTTCCGGCACCGGCCGCCGCCACGCCGGCGGTGTGCGCGGCCACCGCCGGCGGCCCGGCTCAGTCCTGGCTGCGCTCGGTGAGGGGGAGCCGGACGATGAAGCGGGTGTCGCCGGGCCGCGACTCGACGGTCAGGTCGCCGCCGTGCCGCCCGACCACGATCCGGTAGGAGATGTCCAGGCCCAGCCCGGTGCCCTGGCCGACCGGCTTGGTGGTGAAGAAGGGCTCGAAGATGCGCTGGCGCAGCCGCTCGGGCACCCCCGGGCCGGTGTCGCCGACCTCGACCCGCACCCGGTCGCCGTCCATGGAGGTGCGCAGCGTGAGCCTGCCGTGGCCGTTCATGGCCTGGACGGCGTTGTCGATCAGGTTGGTCCAGACCTGGTTCAGCTCGCCCGCATAGACCGGGACGGGCGGCAGCGACGGGTCGAAGTCCTTGACCACCTCGATGCCTTCCAGCTTGCTGGTCATCATCACCAGCGTGCTCTTGAGCCCGAGGTGGATGTCGACGCGCTCGTGCGGCGCGCGGTCCATGTTCGAGTACTGCTTGGCCGCGGCGACCAGCGACGAGATGCGGGTGACCGAGTCGGTGATCTCGTTCATCAGCAGCTCGGTCTCCAGGGTATAGGCCAGCCATCGCAGGGCGCCCTCCAGCATGGCCGCCGTCGCCCCGGCGGCGACCTTGTCCAGGAACTCCCGCGTGGTGCCCGCGCCCACGAAGATCGGCGCCAGCTCCCATCCGCCGGCGACCTCGTGGTCGTCCAGCCAGTCGTTGATCGCGTCCTCGCGCTCGGACTCCTCCAGCGCGGTCAGCTTGGGCGCATCCGCCACCCCCTGGACCGCTTCCTCCTGCACGTCCACCAGCAGCTCCAGCAGGCGCGGATCGAGCTCCTCGTGCGCGAGCATGGCCAGCTTGTGCCGCATGCCCGCGACCCGGTCCCGCAGTGCCGAGGTCGCCCGCACCGCGGCGGCGGCGGGGTTGTTCAGCTCATGGGTGAGCCCCGCCGACAGCGCACCGAGGGCCAGCAGCTGCTGGCGCTGCCCGACGATCCGCTGAGAGTTGCGCATGCCCAGGAACAGCCCCTCCAGCAGGTGGATCGCTATCGGGAACCAGTTGCGCATCATCCAGGCGAAATCCTGGCTGCGCAGCACGAAGAAGCGGGCGTCGCTGATCACGCGGAGGGTCGCGGTGTAGGTCTGCTCGCCCCGGTCGGTGACGTAGGCCTGCATGGCGCCGGCGTAGACGCCGACCTGCTCGGTGCGGGCCATCTCGACGTCGTCCTGCCCGACCCGGCGGCTCAACGTGATGGTGCCGCTCAGCAGGACGGCGAGCACCTCCGCCGGGGCTCCCTCCTCCAGGACGGTGGCGCCGCTCGGCGCCTCGAGGACCCAGCCGCGCTCGGCGAGCCACCGGAGCTGCTCGTCGGAGAGCCGCTCGAACAGGAACAGGGTTCGCAGCACCTCGACGGGCAGCCGCTGCGTGCCCTCGGTGATGGTCATGGTGCCCCCAGGTAGCGATGGGCGAGCGTCACGGCCATGGCGCCCTCGCCGACGGCGGATGCGACGCGCTTGACCGAGTCGGCCCGAACGTCTCCCGCCACGAACACACCGGGCACGCTGGCCTCCAGCGGCCACGGGTCCCGTTCGGGCGACCAGCCGCGCGGGCGCTGGCCGTCGACCAGCAGGTCCGGACCGGTGAGCACGAAGCCCCGCTCGTCACGGTCGAGCACCCCGGCCAGCCAGTCGGTGCGCGGCTGGGCGCCGATGAAGACGAACACGTGGCTGGCGGGGACCTGCTCGGTCGCGCCGGACGGCAGGTGCCGCAGGCGCAGGCATTCGAGGTGCCCGTCGCCATGGGCCTCCTCAACCGTGGTGCACAGGCGCGCCGAGACGTTGTCCAGCGCGTGCAGCTGCTCGATCAGGTAGTGCGACATGCTGCGCTCCAGCGAGTCCCCGCGTACCAGGAGTGTGACGGACTTCGCATACCGCGAGAAGAACACGGCCGCCTGCCCGGCGGAGTTGGCGCCGCCCACGATGAAGATGTCCGCGCCGGCGCAGTTCGCGGCCTCGGTGGCGGCCGAGCCGTAGTAGACGCCGCGGCCGGTCAGGTCGGCGATTCCCGGGGCGTTCAGGTCCCGGTAGGAGACTCCGGTCGCGATGACGACCGCGTGCGCCGCGACCTTGCTGCCGTCGCCGAAGGACACGATCCGCGCCGAGCCCCTGGCCTCCAGCCCGGTGACGGCTCTGGTGGTGAGGATCTCGGCGCCGAACCTGACCGCCTGGCGGCGGGCCCGCTCGGTGAGCTGCGCGCCAGAGACACCGTCCGGGAAGCCCAGGTAGTTCTCGATCCGCGAGGACTCCCCGGCCTGGCCGCCGGTGGCCTGACGCTCGACGAGCAGCGTGCGCAGGCCCTCCGAAGCGCCGTAGACGGCCGCGCCGAGGCCGGCGGGGCCGCCGCCGACGACCACCAGGTCGTAGAAATCGGTCGCCGGCGTGGTGGAGAGCCCGACCGCGTTGGCGAGCTCGGTGGTCGACGGGGCGATCAGGGTGGTGCCGTCGGGCGTGATCACCACCGGCAGGGTGTCGGCGCCGAGGTCGGCCGCCTGCAACAGCCGGCCGCCCTCGGGCTCGTCGGCGGCGAACCAGCGGTAGGGCACGGCGTTGCGGGCCAGGAAGTCGCGCGCCGCGAACGACGGCGCCGACCACCGGTGCCCGATCACCTTGGTCTCGACCATTTCGACGTCAGGCTGGCCGGTGTAGGCCTCCAGCATCGCGTCGATCACCGGATAGAGCTTCTCCTCCGGCGGCTCCCACGGCTTGAGGAGGTAGTAGTCGACGTCGACCAGATTGATGGCGGCGATCGCCGCGTCGGTGTCGGCGTAGGCGGTCAGCAGGGCACGGCGCGCTCTGGGGAACAGGTCCATGGCGGCCTCGAGGAACTCGATACCGCTCATCTCGGGCATCCGGTAATCGGCGAGCAGGACGGCGACGCGGCCGCCGCGGAGCTTGATCTCCCGCAGCGCCTCCAGCGCTTCGGCGCCGGAGCCCGCGCGCACGACCTGGTGGTCCTGGCCGTAGCGGCGTCGCAGGTCACGCGCGACCGCGCGCGACACCGAGGGATCGTCGTCGACCGTGAGCAGCATCGGCCTGCTCTCGGTGGATCTGGTCGCCGTCGTCATGGGGCGGTGTGGAGTCGCTTCCTTCTGGTTGCCGTCGACTCAAGCTAGCGCATCCTCGGAGAAGCCGCGCCACGCGCGGCTCAGTCCCGCTGGAGCACCTCCAGGTGGTGGACGCGGAGGCGGTCGATCTCAACCTCGCCGAGGTGGAGCCGGCGGACGGTGGCCCTCCGGATGACCAGGCGGCCGATGGCGACCGCGCCGAGCGCAAGGAGGCTGGCGGCGCCGCCGATCAGGGCGGCGAAGCCGAACGCCGAGGCGCCCAGGGCCGCGGCGCCGGTCGCCGCGGCGCCGGTGGCGCTGGCGCCGCGCGCGGTGTTGGCTGGTGCGGGGCGGTGCCTGCTCCTGGACAGGGTCCGTGGCATGGTCGTGGCTCCTTCGTGACTGGCGGGCGGTGGGCATCCGCTCCATTGGCATCGGAATCCGTGCCCGTCGACACGAGCATAGGAGAAGGAGGAGAGCCATGGAGGTCCAGCCCGCCGGCCCGGGCGCGGAACGGCACCACCCGGCGGTCCGCTGGCTGGTCGACGGCATGAACCTGATCGGCTCCCGACCGGACCGGTGGTGGAACGATCCCGACCGGGCGGTCCGGCGGCTCATCGAGGAGCTGGACCGCTATGCCGCGGCCGCGGGCGAGAACGTGACGGTCGTCTTCGATCGCCGGCCGCCCGATGTGGCCCCGGGCATGCACGGAGCGGTGCGGGTGGCGTTCGCCTCGTGGCGTGGCCGGAACGCGGCCGATCACGAGATCGTCCAGATGCTCGCCGAGGACGAGGACCCTGGCTCCATCAGGGTGGTGACCTCCGACCGGCGGCTGGGGGAGCGGGTCCGCGAGCTGGGTGCCGGCGTGACCTCGGTGAGCTCGTTCCGCCGTCGCGTGGACCAGGTGCTCGCCGGCGCCGCCGGCGAGGAGACCTGAGGCGGGGGCCGCCCAGCGAAAGCCCGTGAGGGTCTCCCGGGTCAGGGCGTGCTGGACGGAGCCGGCGCGCCACCGGCGGGTGGCTGAGTGGTCTGGGGCGCGGACGGGTCGACGATGGTGGCGTCCGCCGCGTTCCACTTGCCATAGCTCGAGTCGACCCGGACCTGCGCCTTGGCCGCGAGGTCCTTGAACCAGCGCTGCAGCGCGTCCTGCCGGCGCTGCTGGAGCCCAGGCTCCACCTGCTCGCGGAGCTGGTCGTCGATCGGCGGCAGGCGCAGGCCGATGACCTGGATGACGTGGTAGCCGAACTGGCTCTTGACCGGCTGCGACACCGGAGAGAGGCACCGGCCGTCGGTCTTGCCCCGGCAGCCGCCCTGGCCGGCGAGCGCGAACACGGCCTTCTCGAACTCGGGCACGGTCTGCCCCTTGCTCGTGAAGCCGAGGTCGCCGCCCTTGTCCTTGCTGCCTGGATCCTGCGAGTACTGCTTGGCGAGGTCGTTCCAGGAACCGCCGGCCACCAGCCGGGCGCGCACCTTGCCGGCGGTCGCCTTGTCCTTCACCAGCACGTGGCGTACGTGCGCCTGCGGGAACTGGGCCCTCCGCTTGGCGAGGTCAGCGTCGCTCACCTTGGCGGGGACCAGCTTGGCGGTGACCCTCTGGGCGGCGAGCTGGGGACGCATCTGGTCGCGGAGCAACTCCAGTGTGAGGCCGCGCTGCGCGAGCGCCTGGTCGAAATTGGCGCCCTGCTCGGTGACCTGTGCGCGGATCTCGTTCACCTTCGCGTCCACGTCCGCGTCGCTGACGGTGATGCCCTCCTGCTTCGCGCCGTGCAGGATGATCTCGGACTGCACCAGCTCTCCCAGCGCCTGACGGTTCAGCGCGGCGCCGGTCGGCGGCTGGGTTCCCTGCTGGGAGGCGGCCGCCTGGTCGGCCTTGGCCACGGCGTTGAGCCGGTCGACGGAGATGCTGGCGCCGTCGACCACCGCGGCCTGGCCGCGCGGAAGCCCGGAGGGCTCGGGAGGGGAGGATTTCCCGCAGCCCGCGCAGAGCAGGACCACAGCCAGAGTGACAACGGGTAGCAGACGACGCACGGGATGACCCCAGGGATAAGAGACTTCAATGACGAACGCCCAGCCTAGTCGCTCGTCCGAGTTCCCGCCGCATGCGCCGTTGGCGTCGTTGGCGGGGAGGCTGCCGCTGGACGCTCCGCGGTCCGGCCGCGACCGCGGCTGCCGAGCCCGCCGGTTGGGCTAGCCTGGCGCGGACCGAACGGGAGCAGCTGATGCCACAGGAACCAGACCCCGATCGGACCGTGGAACGGTCGCCCGAGACCCAGCCCCGGCGACCGCCATGGGTCTCCGGCGGAGTCGCCAGCGTGGGCGCGGCCAGCTTCTTCAGCGACGCTGGCCACGAGATCGCCACCGCCGTCCTGCCAGCGTTCCTGACCAGCGTGCTGCGCGGCTCGGCCGGCGTGCTGGGCGTCATCGAGGGTCTGTCGGACGCGCTGCTCGGCATCGCCAAGCTGGCCGCCGGGCCGCCGGCCGACGACCCGGCCCGGCGGGTGCGGATCGCGCGCGGCGGCTACCTGCTGACGGCGGTGTTCACCGCCGCGATCGGGCTGGCGTCGGCGGTCTGGCAGGCCGGCGTGCTCCGCGCGGCCGCATGGGTGTCGCGGGGCGCACGCGGCCCGGCGCGCGACGCGCTGCTGGCGAGCCTGGCGCCCAGGGGCGCCTACGGTCGCTCGTTCGGGGTGGAGCGGGCGGGCGACAACCTTGGCGCGGTCGTCGGCCCGCTGCTGGCGGCCCTGCTGGTCGCGGTCGTCGGCATCCGCCATGCGTTCTTCTTCGCCCTGGTGCCCGGGCTGTTCGCGGCGCTTGCCATCAGCGTCGCCGCCGCCAGAGCGCCACGAGCGGTCGCGGCGGCCCGGCAGCGGGCACGGCTCGAGCTCGGCGGCCTGCGCCGGGCCGGGGTGCTGCGGCCGCTGCTGCCGGTCGCCGCCTTCGAGCTGGGCAACATCACCACCACGCTGCTGATCCTGCGCGCCACCGGACTCTTGCACCACGGCACCCGCTCTGTGACCGCCGCGGCCTCGCTGGCGATCCTGCTGTACGCCGCCCACAACCTGACCGCCGCCGCCTCCGCGCTGGCCGGCGGCGGCTGGATCGACCGCGGCGGGTGGCTGCGAGGCCCCCGGCGGGTCCTCATGGCCGGCGCCGCCGCCTACGTGCTGGCCTACGGCGGCTTCGCGCTCGGTTCCCACGCCTGGCCACTGCTGCTGGTGTGGTTCTGCCTGGCGGGCGCCGGCATCGGGCTGGCCGAGACGGCCGAGTCGACCATGGTCGCGCACCTGCTGCCCGACCGGCTGCGGGGCAGCGGCTTCGGCCTGCTCGGCGGTCTGCAATCGGCGGGGGACCTCCTCTCGTCCGTGGTCGTCGGGATCCTGTACGCGGCCGTCTCACCGACGGCCGGCCTGGCCTACGCCGCCGGGTGGATGGTGGTGTCGGTGGCCGCGGCGGCGCTCGTGCCGATCCCGGCGCGGTAGAGTGGCCGCGTGGGCGTGACCGGGAGGCGGCCGGTTCGGATCGCCAACTGCTCCGGGTTCTACGGCGACCGGCTGGCAGCGCTGGCCGAGATGGTCACCGGCGGTCCGGTGGACGTGGTGACCGGTGACTACCTGGCCGAGGTCACCATGCTGGTGCTCGCCAAGGTCCGGGCCAGGCGGCCCGGCGGCGGCTACGCCGGCAGCTTCCTCCGCCAGCTCGAACCGGTCGCCGCCGAGATCGCCGGCCGGGGGATCAAGGTCGTGGTGAACGCTGGCGGGCTCGATCCCGCCGGCCTGGCCGAGGCGACCCGCGAGCTGCTGGCTCGGGCTGGCGTCGGCCTGGCGGTGGCCCACGTCGAGGGCGACGACCTCACCGAGCGCCTTCCAGAGCTGCTGGCCGAGGGCCACGACCTCGCCCACCTCGACACCGGCACGCCGTTCGCCAGCTGGGGCCACCAGCCGCTCACCGCCAACGCCTACCTCGGCGGCTTCGGGATCGCGGCGGCGCTGGCAGCCGGAGCCGACGTCGTGGTGACCGGCCGCGTCGCCGACGCCTCGCTGGTCAGCGGGGCCGCCGCCTGGTGGTGGGGCTGGACCCCCGGCGAGCACGACGCGCTCGCCGGCGCGGTCGTGGCCGGGCACGTGATCGAATGCGGCGCGCAGGCAACGGGCGGCAACTTCTCCGGCTTCCGGGAGATCGCCGACCTCACCCACCCCGGGTTCCCGCTCGCCGAGATCGACCGGGACGGCTCGTCGGTCATCACCAAGCATCCCGGCACCGGCGGTGCCGTCACCACCGACACGGTCACCGCCCAACTGCTCTACGAGGTGGACGGTCCCGGCTACCTGAACCCCGACGTGGTCGCCCGGCTCGACACGGTCGGCCTGGAGCGGACCGGGGCCGACCGGGTACGCATCAGCGGCGTGGCCGGGCTGCCGCCACCGCCCACCACCAAGCTGGCGGTGACCGGGCTCGGCGGTTGGCGCAACGCCGCCACGCTGGTGCTCACCGGCCTCGACGTGGATGCCAAGGCCGCGGCCGCCGAGGCTGCCGTGCGGGCCCGGCTGGACCGCGTCCCCGGCATCACCGACCTGCGGTTCGTCCGGATCGGCCTGCCGGCCGGTGACCCCGACGACCAGATGGCCGGCTCCTGCCTGCTGCAGGTGTCCGTCGACGGCGACGAGGCCGGCGCCGGCCGAGCGTTCACCTCGGCCCTGGTGGAGCTGGCGCTCGCAAGCTACCCGGGCATGTATGGCATGGGAGCGCCCGGGCCCGGCTCCGCCTCCGGCGCGTACTGGCCGACGCTGGTGCCGCAGGCGATCCTCCGGCACACCGTCGTCCACCCCGACGGCCGCCGCGAGCCGGTCCCGCCCCCGGCGGTCACCGCCGCTGCACCAGCCGCCACCGCCCAGCGCCCGGCGGTCACCGCCCCTGCACCAGCCGCCACCGCCCAGCGCCCGGCGGTCACTGCAGCGCGGGTCACCGCCCCCGCCCGGGCCGCGCCCGCCCCGGCCTCTCCGGGAGTCGATTTCGGCCCCACGGTCGAAGGGCCGCTCGGCCGCCTGCTGCACGCCCGCTCCGGGGACAAGGGCGGCAACGCGAACGTCGGCCTGTGGGTCAGGGACCGGGCAGCCTGGCCGTGGCTGGCCGCCACCATGACGACCGAGCGGCTCCGAGCGCTGATCCCCGAGGCGGCCCCGCTCGCCATCGACCGCCACGAGCTGCCCAACCTCCGGGCGGTCAACTTCGTGGTGCACGGGCTGCTCGACGGCGGCGCCACCGAGGCCCGCCGCTTCGACACGCAGGCCAAGGCCCTCGGCGAGTGGCTCCGTGCCCGCCACGTACCCCTGCCCGCCGAACTGCTTCGGCCCCCGGGTCATCGGTCGGCCCCGTAGCCGACCACGGCTGGGCTCAGGGCTTGCGGGCGACGCCTCCGACGACCGACACCTTGCGCTCCGGGCCGGCTTCGCCAGGGCCGGGGCGCCACCGGTGTACCTGGACCATGCCCGGCTCGACGAGCTCCAGGCCGTCGAATGGGTCAGTCAACCGTTCTCCGCTCGGCTTCCGCGGCTCGCGCAGCTGCGGATCAGTCTGAGGGGACGCTGGCCGTGGCTACGTTACTCGACCAGGCCGGCGCGGCGCAGGGCTTCGGCGAGGGCGGTGTCGGGCACCGCGCCGCCGCGCTCGCGCGGTGGCCTGCCGTCCGGCGCCGGGCGTGCGGGGCGATCGCGATCGCGCGGTCCGGAGCGCGGTGGCTGGCGCCGATCGGAGCGGCCGGTGGGGTCTTCATCCAGCCGCAGGCTGAGCGAGATGCGCTTGCGGGCGATGTCGACCCCGAGCACCCGAACGCGCACGACGTCGCCCGGCTTGACGACGTCGCGCGGGTCCCTGACGAACACGTTGGACATCGCCGACACGTGCACCAGCCCGTCGGAGTGCACGCCCACGTCGACGAAGGCGCCGAAGGCGGCGACGTTGGTGACCACGCCCTCCAGCACCATGCCGGGCTTCAGGTCCTCGAGGGTGTCGACGCCCTCGGCGAAGGTGGCGGTCCTGAAGGCCGGTCGAGGGTCCCGGCCCGGCTTCTCCAGCTCCTGGAGGATGTCGGTGACGGTCGGTAGCCCGAACCCCTCGCCGGCGAACCGCTCGGGCTCCAGCGCCCGCAGGACCGCGGTGTTGCCGATCAACGAGGCGATGTCGCTGGTGGTCGCCCTCAGGATGCGGCGCACCACCGGATAGGCCTCCGGGTGGACGCTGGAGGCGTCGAGCGGGTCGTCGCCGCCGCGGACCCGCAGGAAGCCGGCGCACTGCTGGAACGCCTTGGGACCCAGCCGCGGCACCTGGGAGAGCGCCCGGCGCGAGCGGAACGGGCCGTTGGCGTCGCGGTGGGCGACGATGTTCTCGGCGAGCGTCCCGCCGATGCCCGACACGCGCCCGAGCAGGGGCACCGAGGCGGTGTTGAGGTCCACGCCGACCGCGTTCACGCAATCCTCCACCACCGCGTCCAGCGAGCGCGAGAGCTTGCTCTGGGAGAGATCGTGCTGGTACTGGCCCACGCCGATCGACCTGGGGTCGATCTTGACCAGCTCCGCCAGCGGGTCCTGCAGCCGCCGGGCGATCGACACGGCGCCCCGCAGCGACACGTCGAGCTCGGGCAGCTCCCGCGACGCGTACGCCGAGGCGGAGTAGACCGAGGCGCCGGCCTCCGAGACGACCACCTTGGTGAGCCGCAGCTCCGGGTAGCGGCCGATCAGGTCGGCCGCCAGCCGGTCGGTCTCGCGCGAAGCGGTGCCGTTGCCGATCGCGATCAGCTCGACCTGGTGGCCGCGCGCCAGCCCCGCCAGCAGCTCCAGCGCCTCGTCCCAGCGCCGTTGCGGCTGGTGCGGATGGATCGTCCGGGTGGCCACCGCCTTGCCGGTCGCGTCGACCACCGCGACCTTGACCCCCGTCCGAAAGCCAGGGTCGAGGCCCATGGTCGAGCGCGTGCCGGCCGGGGCGGCGAGCAGCAGGTCGCGGAGGTTGGCGGCGAACACCCGCACCGCCTCGTCCTCGGCCGCCTGCCAGAGACGGGCGCGCAGGTCGAGGCCGAGATGGACCAGGATGCGAGTCCGCCAGGCCCACCGTACCGTCTCCAGCAGCCAGCGGTCGCCGGGCCGGCCACGGTCGGCGACGGCGAAGCGCCGCGCGACCTCCAGCTCGTAGCCGCTGAGGGCGGCCGGCGCCGAGGTGCCCGTGGCCGGCACGCGGGCCGAGGTGGCCGCCGCCGGCGCCGAGGTGGCCGCCGGGGTGACCGCGGACGCGGCCCCTGCTCCCTGGGCAGGCTCCGCAGCGGGCCGGGGTGCCGGCTCCGGGTCGAAGGTGAGGTCCAGGACCTCCTCGCTCTCGCCGCGGAACATCGCCAGGATCCGGTGCGAGGGCAGCTTGGAGAACGGCTCGGCGAAGTCGAAGTAGTCGGCGAACTTGGCCCCGGCCTCCTGCTTGCCGTCACGCACGCGCGACACCAGGCGGCCACGCGACCACATCCGCTCGCGCAACGAGCCGATCAGGTCGGCGTCCTCGGCGAAGCGCTCGACCAGGATCGCCCGCGCGCCCTCCAGGGCCGCCGGCACGTCCGCCACGCCCTTGCCGTCGTCGACGAAGGCGGCCGCGACCTCGCGCGGATCGCGCGCCGGATCGGCCAGGAGCCGCTCGGCGAGCGGCTCCAGCCCGGCCTCCCGGGCTATCTGCGCCCTGGTACGGCGCTTCGGCCTGAACGGCAGGTAGAGGTCCTCGAGTCGCGCCTTGGAGTCGGCCGCCAGGATCCGCGCCTCCAGCTCGGTGTCCAGCTTGCCCTGAGCGCGGATCGAATCGATCACCGCCGCGCGCCGCTCCTCCAGCTCCCGCAGGTAGCGCAGCCGCTCCTCGAGCGTGCGCAGCTGCGCGTCGTCGAGCGCCCCGGTCATCTCCTTGCGGTAGCGCGCGATGAACGGCACGGTCGCCCCGCCGTCCAGCAGCTCGATCGCCGCCGTGACCTGCTCCGGGCGCGCGCCAAGCTCGCCGGCGATCCGCTCGCCAATCGACGTCACGATCCTGATCCGCCTTTCACTCTGTTCGGCTGCCTGTTCGGTCGGACAGCCCGGCGGCCGGCGCGGCCGCCGTGGGCAACCATCCTGACACCGGACAGCGCGAACCGCGTGACCGGCCCGGCGCGGGTGCCTCAGGCCTGCCAGTCCCCGGCCCGGCGCGGGGCGTTTCGGGCGTGCTTGGCGTCCGCGCCCGGCGCCGCGGTGGCCAGGCGCACCACCACCAGCGCCACCAGCAGCAAGCCGACCGCCAGCAGCCGCCAGGGTCAGCAGGTCGCCGAGGGCCTGGCCGCCCGTGGCCAGCGCGTGGTGGAGCTGGCCGGCGGCCTGGGCGACCGCCACCACGAAGCAGAGGTCGAAGAACAGCTCCAGCGGCGTCGACGCGCGGTGCCGCTCGCCAGGGCTGCGGCTCAGCATCGGACGGCGCCACACCCGCCGGGCCGGCGCCGGCGCGGTCAGACGCTCGGCCAGGTGTAGGAGGGTCGCTTGGGGAACAGCGCCTCCACGATGGCCCTGATGGAGGCGTCGCGGGCGCCGCAGTCTGGATAGGCGTGCTCGATCTCGGCCATCGAGCGGTAGCCGAGCAGCACCTGGAGGAAGGTCAGCTCCGGGAACCAGGCGTCGCCCTCGTCCTGGCCCGGCGCCCAGGGCGCGACCTCGACGATCCTGCCCGCCTCCAGGCCAAGCCTGACGCCCGAGCGGTAGAAGCTGAGCGCGAGGCCGCCGCTGTGCCCCGCGGCCGGCGAGCGCGCCAGGCGCTCCTCGAGGACCGGCCGGACGAGGCGCAGGAACGCGGGCACGTCGACGCGGACGTACCAGACGGCCCCCTCCCTCGCGTCCAGCTTCCGCCCGACGCTCAGCTCGTAGAACGGGTGGGCGTCGCCGAGGCGCACGCTGATGCCGGGCGGCGGCATGCCCCGCTCGGCGGCCAGCGTCGCCGCAAGGCCGTGGAGGCAGTCGGCCATCCGGGGCCCCCACGTCCCCCAGTCGCGGTCGGGGGCCAGCTCGAGACCACCGACCCACAGCCTGGTGGGCGCCCGGGCGGGATTGTGGAACGACGCCCAGTAGGAGCAGAACCCGGCGGCCCGGCCGGCGTCGTCCTCGATCACCCGCAGGGCGGGCCGGTGGTAATTGGCGGGCTCCCAGCCCTCGAGGTCCGCCAGCCAGTGGTCCCGGTCGCGCTCGACGGTCACCTCGTAGCGCTCCATCGCCGCCCGGTAGGTCGCCGCCAGGAAGTCGACGTCGGCGACGGTCGCCGGCCGGGTCCGCGGCCCGGCCGGGCGGCCCTCGCCGCCAGCCGGCTCCAGCAGCCGGCCGCCGCGGCTGGACTGGAGCGCGTACTGGTAGCCGAACTGCCGGTAGTACCAGTCGATCCCGTTGATCACCTGGACCAGGCAGCCCGAAGCGGCGGAGCGCTGGTGCACCAGGTCCATCTGCCGGCGCACCAGCCCGCGGCGGCGGTGGGCGGCGTCGGTACCGACGAACTCGACCTGATCGACGTCGAAGCCCACGTCCTCGTAGCGCCACCGCTGCCGGATCACGCACAGACTGGAGACGACCGCGCCGCTGGCGGCGTCCTCGACCAGCAGGAAGTCGCCGGCGCCGACCCGCGGCCGGCGCCCGAGCATGAGGCCGCGGACCGCCGTGCCGAGCTGGACGCCCATGCCGGTGCTCTCGGGCATGTCGTGGATCACTTCGTTGAACGCCACCACCCGGTCGGCGTCCGCCTCCCGCGCGGACCGCATCCGCAGCCCGTCCCCGAGGGCGACCTGAACTCCTTCGAACAGCAATTCCAGCTCCTCCGCGTCTGTCACGGTCCGCCGCCGCAGCCAGCAGCTTGGCCTCGTCGCCGCGCCAGTCGCAAGCGCATTCCCCGGCTTATGCTGCAGGGCGTGATGCTGGAGCCGTTGCGGTTCGCCGGGCGGGTCGAGGGCGAGGAGACCCGGGTCGCCACCGGGCGCTTCGAGCCCGGCGCGCCCGACTGGGCCTACCTGCCGGTCGAGGTCCCCGGCGGGGTGCGCGAGCTGGCCGTCGGCTATCGCTACGACCGCTCGGCGCCACCGCGGGGGATGCCCGGCAACGCCCTGGACCTCGGCGTCTTCGACCCCGGGGACGGTGGGCCCGACGGGACCCCAGGCTTCCGCGGGTGGTCGGGCGGCGCGCGCGAGGGCTTTGCCATCAGCCGTGCCAGGGCGACCCCGGGCTACCTGGCCGGGCCGGTCCAGCCGGGCACCTGGCTCCTGCTGCTGGGGCCGTACACGGTGGCGCCCCAGGGCCTGGACTGGATGGTGCGGGTGACGCTCCGCTACGGCGAGCCCGGGCCGGCGTCCACGCCCCGCCCCGCGCCGACCAGGGCCCCCGGGCGGGGCCGCGCCTGGTACCGGGGCGACGCGCACGTTCATACCGTGCACTCCGACGGCCAGCGCCTGCCGCGGGAGGTCATCGCCCTCGCCCGGTCGGCGGGACTCGACTTCCTGGTGTCGACCGAGCACAACACCTCCAGCGCCAGCAGCGAGTGGGGCCGGCACCTGGACGCCGGCTCCGGCCCGCTGGTGATCGACGGCGAGGAGGTCACCACCCGCAACGGCCACCTGCTCGCGCTCGGCCTGCCGCCCGGCGCATGGATCGACTGGCGCTACCGGGCGGCCGGCGGGGCGATCGGCGCGGTGCTGGAGCGGATCCACACCCTCGGCGGGCTCGCGGTGGCGGCGCACCCGTACTGCCCGTTCCTTGGCTGTGCGTGGCGGTTCGGCTACGCGGGGCTGGACGGGATCGAGGTCTGGAACGGGCCGTGGACGCTCGACGACGAGGCGGCGCTGGCGACCTGGGACAGCCTGCTGGCCGCCAGCGCCGGCGGGGGCGTGTGGCCGGTCGCGCTGGGCGGCAGCGACGCGCACCGCGAGCCCGACGTCGTCGGGCTGCCGCGCAACCTGGTGCTCGCCGGCGGCCTGGACCGGCGGGCGGTCCTGGACGGCCTGCGCGCCGGCCGCGTGTGGGTGGCCGAGTCGGGCGCGGTCGAGCTGTCCTTCGGCGCCGCCGGTGGCGGCCGGTCGGCCGGCGTCGGCGAGCGGCTGGCGGTCGAGCCCGGCGAGCCGGTGGGCGTCCGGCTGGAGGTCGGCGGCGTCCACGGCTGCGTCGCCCGGCTCTGCACCGATCTGGGCGCGGTGCTGGAGGCGCCGGCCGGCGGCGACGGCCGCCTGCTGGCGACCTGGACGACCAGCCCGCGCGCCGCCGCCTACGTGCGTGCGGAAGTCCGGCGGCCGGGGCCGGGTCCCACGCCTTCGGGTGCAATGGTGGCGCTCACCAACCCCATCTTCCTGGGCGCCCCGGCCACCCCGCCCGGCTGAGGCGCGGCGCCGCGGCGGGACCCGGACGGGTCAGGCCCGCTCGGCGTTGGCGCGCTTGGCGGCCTGCTTGAAGGCGCGCACCTGGGCGAGGCTCTCGGGGTCGGTCACATCGGCGACCGAGCGGTGGGTGCCCTCCAGCCCGTAGGCGCCGGCCGCCTCGCGCCAGCCGTCGGGGCGGACGCCGAGCTGCTTGCCCAGCAGCGCCACGAAGATGCGGGCCTTCTGCTCCCCGAAGCCGGGCAGGGCGCGCACCCGCTCGAGCAGCTCGGCGCCGCTGTCGGCGTCGCGCCACAGCGCAGCGGCGTCGCCGCCGTAGTTGGCGACGACATCCGCGCAGACCGCCTGGATGCGGCCGGCCATCGCCCCGGGATAGCGGTGCAACGCGGGCGGCCCCGCCATCCGCCTGGCGAGGTCGTCGGGGTCCCAGGCGGCGATCTCCGCGGGGTCCAGCCGCTGGCGGTCGAGCCGCTGCGCGAGCAGCCACGGCGCGGCGAAGGCGCGCTCCATCGGGAACTGCTGGTCGAGCAGCATGCCCACCAGCAGCGCGAGCGGGTCGCGGGCGAGCATCTCGTCGGCATCGCGGTCCTGCGCCAGGCGCAGGGTGGGTGTGGCCACCGTCGTCCTCCTTTGTCTGGTCGTCGCGGCGGGCCGCCAAGGCAGGCTACCGCGAGCCCGGCCCGCCGGTGGTGCGATCCCGCCCGCGCGGTGCGGTTCAGCCCGACGCCGGGGCGATGGCCGGCGGCGCCTGGAGCGGGGCGTCGATGGGGTCTCCCGCGGGGACCTCCGGCAGCTCGCTGCCGGAGAGCTGCGGCCGCAGCCAGAGGACGAAGGTGCTGCCCGCGTCGCCCGCGGAGAACAGGCGGGCCTGACCGCCGTGCGCCTCGATGATCTGGCGCACGATCGCCAGCCCGAGGCCGGTGCGACGGTCGTGCTCGCCCGGGGTCGCCGGACCCCGCCAGAAGCGGTCGAAGACGCGGGCGTGGTCCTCGGCGCGGATGCCGGGACCCTGGTCGCGAACGGCGATCCAGTGCCAGCCCCGCAGGTGGCCGGCGGCGACGGTGATGCGGGTTCGCGCCGGCGCCAGCCGGACGGCATTGGAGAGCAGGTTGCCGACGGCCCGGCGCAGCGCATCCGGGTCGCCGATCACCTCGAGGCCTTCGACCAGGCGGTAGTCGACGGCCACCCCCCTGGCGGCGGCGAGCTGCTCGAACTCCTCGCCGGCCTCGCGGGCGATCGCCGCCAGGTCCACGTCGGTGTCGCCGTAGGCGCCGGAGGCACGCCGCGTGGTCGCCAGCAGGTCCTCGACCAGGCGCGTCATGCGGGTGGTCGCCCGGTCCACCAGCACCGTGGCGCGCTGGCGGTCCTCCTCGGTGGCCAGCGGGTTGGCCAGGGAGGCGTCCAAGTTGGCGCGGATGACCGTCAAGGGGGTGCGGAGCTCGTGGGAGGCGTCGTCGATCAGCTGGCGCTGCACGCCGAAGGCGTGGTCGAGACGGTCCAGCATGGAGTCGATGGTGTCGGCCAGATGGCGCAGCTCGTCGTCGGGGCCGCCCAGGCGGATCCGGCGTGACAGGTCGGTGGCCTGGATCTCCTGGGCGGTGCGGGCGATCGACCGGACCGGGCGCAGCACCCGTCCTGAGAGCGCCCAGCCGATCCCGAGGCTGGCCACGAACATGCCGCCGAGCATCCCCAGCGAGTACTTCCAGAGCGTCTGCCGGGTCTGGTAGCTGACCGCCGACTCGATGTCGCTGACCTCGGCGACCGTGAGGGTCCCGCGGTACCGGAGGTGGCCGTCGGCCGCGCGGATGATCTTCTCCGCCTCGTAGGTCTTGGTGATCGGGCGGGCGTCGGTGCTCCTGGACAGCGCCAGATAGATCCCGCCGACCACCAGCGCGGCCAGTGCGAACAGCATGGCCGAGTAGAGCGCCGTCAGCCGGAACCTGACCGACCTGACCACCCCGGGCGGCCGCCAGCGCGACGGGAGTCGCGGCCCGGGCAGCCGCGGCCGCCGCCTCATGCGGCCCCTCTGAGCCGGTAGCCCTTGCCGGGGACGGTCTCCACCAGCGGCGGCTCGCCGGTGCCGTTGAGCTTGCGCCGCAGGTTGCCGACGGTGACCCGCACGGTCTCGGTGAACGGGTCGGCGTGCTCGTCCCACACTCCGCGCTGGAGCTCGCGGGCGTGGACGACCAGCCCCGGCCGGGCCATCAGGTACTCGAGCACGCCGAACTCCTTGCGCGTCAGGCGCAGCGCCCGCTCGCCTCGGAAGACCTCGTGCCTGGCGGTGTCCAGGCGCAGCTCGCCGACCCGCAGGGTGGTGCCGGCGGGAGGCTGGCCGCTGTCGCGGCGCAGCAGCGCCCGCAGCCGCGCCAGCAGCTCCGCCAGCGCGAACGGCTTGACCAGGTAGTCGTCGGCGCCCTCGTCGAGCCCGCGGACTCGGTCGCGCAGGCCCGCGCGGGCGGTCAGCATCAGGATGCGGAGCTCCGGGCCGTTGGGGCCGTCCAGCTCGCCGCCCCTGACGGACCCGCACAGGTCGAAGCCGTCGCCGTCCGGCAGGCTGAGATCCAGGACCATCAGGTCGTAGGCGTTGACCCGCAGCTTTTCCAGGGCTCCCGCGGCATCGAGCGCGACGTCGACCGCGTAGCCGTCACGGACCAGGCTCGGCCGGACCGTCTCGACCAGGTCGACCTCGTCCTCCACCAGCAGCAATCGCACCGGCCCGCCTCCCTGGCCGCCTACCGCCCCGTCATCCGCGGATGATGCGGTCGGCCACCTGAGCCGCCCGGTCGATCGGGATGGCGAAGCCGATGCCGATGGAGCCCTGGGAGCCCAGCGTGGCGATGGCGGTGTTGACGCCGATCACCTCGCCCCTGGCGTTTGTCAGCGGCCCGCCGGAGTTGCCCGGGTTGATGGGGGCGTCGGTCTGTAGCGCGGTACCGCGCTGGCTGCCGAGGCGCACCTCGCGGTCCAGCGCGCTCACGATCCCCGCCGTGACCGTACCGGACAGGCCGAGCGGCGAGCCGACCGCCAGCACGGGGTCGCCGACCGCCGCGTCCGCCGAGCGGCCGAGCGTGAGCGGCTCCAGGCCGGCGGCCGAGGCGACCTTCAGCACGGCGAGGTCCGTGGCGGCGTCGCGGCCGACCACGGTGGCCCTGATGCGCCTGCCGCTCTGCAGGACCACGCTGACGGACCCTCCGGACTCGACCACGTGGTTGTTGGTGAGGATATGACCCGATCGGTCGATCACGAACCCCGAGCCTCCAGCCCTTGTAAAGCCGCGGTCGACCTGCACCGACACCACGCTCGGCAGGACCTGGGCGGCCACGTCGCTGAGGTCGCCGCCGCCGCGCACCGGGCCACCGCTGGAGCGCGGCAGCCGGGGGGCGACCGCCGGGGCGGAGGGGCTGGACTGGTCGCCCCGCACCAGCGCGGTGCCCACCGCGCCGCCGATCACGCCGGCCAGCAGGGTGGCGAGCAGCCCGGTGACCACGGCGCGGCTGAGCAGCACCCGTCGCGGCTCGGGGGCGGGCGGCACGCCCCATTCCTCGGCCGGCCGCTGCGGCATGGCGGGCCGCCGCACCGGCGGCGAGACGTAGGACGGCCCCGTGGGCTTGCCGAGCCCGCTGGGTGTGGTCATTTGGCGTTGCTCCCTTCACGCGAAGCTAGGGAAGGCGGGAGGACCAGACCAGCGACGCGATGGCGGCGCTGAAGGCGGCGAGGAGGCCGAAGCCGATGAACCAGACCGAGATCTCCCTACGGATCGTCCGGAACCCCACTGAGCTGCCGATGTCCTGATAGACCTTCTGCAACTCCTCCCCACTGGCGGCCTCGTAGAAGGCCCCGTTGGTGGTCTTGGCGAGTCGCTCGAGCGCGGGCCCGTCGACCGGCACGGGGATGAGCTGCCCATTCACCTCCACGGTACCCTCGGGCGTCCCGTAGGCGATCGTCGACACCGCGATGTGGGCGGCCAGGGCCGCCTGCGCGGCCCGCTCGGGGGAGCGGCCCGCCGTGTTGGCGCCGTCCGACAGCAGCACGATGCGCGACGGCGGCGGGTTGGTGCCCGCCTGCTCGTCGAAGTTGGCGATCGCCTCGATCGAGCTGAACACGGCCTCGCCAATGGCGGTCGCCGGGCCGGTCGACAGCCCGCGGATGCCGTTGTCGACCGACTGGTGGTCGGTGGTCGGCGCCACGATCACCGAGGCGGAGCCGCTGAAGGCCACCAGGCCGACGCTGAACCGGGCGGGCAGCCGGTCGACGAACGCCAGCGCGGCCTGCTTGGCCGCGTCCAGCCGGTTGGGCTCCACGTCCTTGGCCGCCATCGATTTCGAGACGTCCAGGGCGATCAGGACGGTGGCCCGCTCCCTCGGCACCTTGGCCTCGGCGGCGGGCCGCGCGAATGCCAGCACCAGCACGCCGAGCATGACCAGGAACACCGCCGCCGGCAGGTGGCGGCGCCAGCCCGGACCGCGCGGCGCGACCTTCTCGAGCAGGCTCAGGTTGCTGAAGCGGAGGCCGTACCGCTTCCGGCGCCGCAGTGCCATGACGTACAGGGCCGCCAGCGCGGCCACCGCGGCGAGCAGCCAGAGCCGGTCAGGGGCGAAGAAGCTCAACCGGCACCTCCAGTGGGCGCCTTGCCACCGCCGGCGCGGGCCATGCGCCGGTGCGCGACCACGTAGCGCACCACGTCGCGCACCCAGTCGCGGTCGGTGCGGAGCTGCATGTGCCCTGCGCCCGCCCGGCGCAGGGCGGCCTGGATCGCCTCGCGCTGCGCCGCCGCGGCCTCCGCGTAGCGCTCGCGCGTGCGCCGGTTGGCGGTGGACACCTCACGGCGGCGGCCGGTCTCGGTGTCGACCAGGGTGAGCACGCCCACGTCGGGCAGCTCCAGCTCGCGCGGGTCCAGGACCTCCACCGCCAGCACCTGGTGGCGCGCTGTCAGCCGCTGCAGCGGCCGCTCCCAGGTGGGCGCGCCTGGGTCGTCGAGGCCGTCCAGGAAGTCCGAGACCACCACGATCAGGCCGCGCCGCCGCACGGTGCGGCGCAGGCCGTCCAGGGCGCTGGCCAGCGACGGCCCGCCGGTCGCGCCCTCTGGGGCCCTCGGCAGCTGGAGCAGCGCCCGCAGCATCGAGAACAGGGCGCCGCGGCCGGAACGGGCGGGGAGGCGCCGCACCCCACCGGCGTGGGCGATGTGCGCGCCCAGGCGGTTGCCGGCATGGGCGGTCAGGAAACCGATCGCGGCGACCGCCGAGGTCGCCAGGTCGCGCTTCTCGGACTGCGCGGTGCCGAAGTCCATGCTGCCGCTGGCGTCGACCAGCGCCCACGTCTCCAGCTCACGGTCGGCGATCAGGTCGCGTACGTGCGGCACGGTGGTGCGGGCGGTGACGTTCCAGTCCATGCGCCGCACGTCGTCCTCGCCGGGGCGGTAGACGCGAGCCTCCGCCATCTCGCTGCCCGGCCCCGGCAGTAGTCCAAGGTAGTCGCCGTGCAGCAGCCCGTCGATGCGCCGGGCCACTCGCAGCTCGAGCCGCCGGAGCACCTGCTCCGCCGACAGCAGCTGGTGGCCCGGCGCGCTCATGCCGAAGCCCGCAATCCGTCGGGCGGGCCGTCGACGAACTGCCGCGGTGCGACCTGCGGCTCTGGCACGGCGTGCAGGACGCGGTCGACGATGCCGGTGGCCGGAACCGCGTCGGCCAGCGCGTCCAGGGTCAGCACCAGGCGGTGGCCGATCACGCCCTTGGCCACGTCGTAGACGTCCCTTGGGACGACGTAGTCGCGGCCGCGCAGCAGCGCCAGCGCGCGGCCCGCCGCGACCAGTCCCAGCGTGGCGCGCGGGCTGGCGCCGAACGCCACCTGCTCGGCCACGTCCGGCAGCCCGAACGCGGCCGGGTTGCGGGTGGCCAGCACCAGCCGCACCGCGTACTCGGCGATGGCGTGGTGGACGAACACCCGGTCGGCGGCCTGCTGGAGGGCGATCACCTGCCTGGGCTCGAGGATCTGCGCGGCGGTGGGCGGGTCGACGCTCATCCGGTAGAGGATGGCCAGCTCCTCGCTGCCGCTCGGGTGGCCGAGGTCGATCTTCAGCAGGAAGCGGTCCCGCTGCGCCTCGGGGAGCTGGTAGACGCCCTCGGACTCGATCGGGTTCTGGGTGGCCAGGACCAGGAAGGGCTCTGGCACCGGGTAGCTCGTGCCGCCGATCGAGACCTGCCGCTCTCCCATGACCTCGAGCAGCGCCGACTGGACCTTGGCGGGGGCGCGGTTGATCTCGTCGGCCAGCACGAAGTTGACGATCACCGGGCCGAGCTCGGTGTCGAAGCGCTCGCTGGAGGGGCGGTAGATGCGGGTGCCGATGATGTCGGAGGGCACCAGGTCGGGCGTGAACTGGATGCGTGAGAAGGTCCCGCCGACCACCTTGGCCAGCGTCTCGGCCGCGAGCGTCTTGGCGATGCCCGGGACCCCTTCGAGCAGGCAGTGCCCCCTGGCGAGGAGGCCGACCATCATGCGCTCGACCATCAGCTCCTGGCCGACGATCACCCGCTTGATCTCGAAGAGCGCGCGCTCCAGCAGCTTGGCGGGCTCCTCGCGCAGCTGGTCCGTCTCTGTCACACGTCCCCCCCGGCGTTGTCGGTGCCCTCCCCGGCGGGAGCCCGGTGGTGCCCGAACGGGCAGTCCCTGGAGTCGGGCGATGGGCGCACGTTCTGGAGCCGCGTGCCGCCGCTCGAATCGGTGGTGATGATGCGCAGCACCGGCTGCTGTTGCCGCGCGTTGTCGTCCGCCAGCGCCACGCCGCCGGCGGTCAGCGCCGCGGCCGATGCGAAGGTCACCAGGCCGAGTGCGATGAGCTTTCCACGGGTCTTGAGCGCCATGTAGCTCCCTTTCGCGTCAAGGGACGATGTGGCAGTCGTCCACTTGTGCTCTATGACGCCACGCACCGGCGAAAACCGGGTTAAGCGGTTGTTCGGATTCGGCCACCAGTCTAAGGGGCCTCCGCCAGGGGAGCTATGGGCGCAGCGCTAGCGCTGGTCCAGCCCGGCGCGGACCTGGTCGAGCAGCCCCGCGTCGGCGAGCGCGTGCGCCTGCCGGGCGACGAACGCGGAGGCGGCGCGCTCCAGCGCGAGGCGCAGGGCGGTGACGACCACCTCCTCGGCCAGCGGCCCGAGGCCGCGCAGCGCCTCGGTCAGCGCCTCTACCCGGTCTGGCGGCATGCCGGCTTCTGCGAACGGCCGCCACAGGTGCCGCTCGAACACCGCCACGAACCGCTCCGCAATCCTTTCGGTGCTGGCCTGGAGGGCCTCCCACTCGTCGAGGATCTCCTCCGCCGGGATCCCGAGCGCGCTGAGCTGGGTGCCGAACTGGAGGAAGCGCGGGTCCGTGGACACGGTGCCGTCGTCGTCCAGCTCGGCCAGGCCGAGCCGCAGGACGCGGCGGAGCGTCTCGGGCGTGGGCACCTGGCCGGCCAGGCGCTCTGTCAGCTCCTCGATGGTCAGACGCACCGGCTCGGAGCGCTGGGCGGCGACCTGCGCCTCGAGGCCGAGCAGCGCGTCCAGGCCCCGTCCGGTCTCCCACGCGTCGACGAGGTGCTTGATCGCCGCCAGCGAGAAGCCGCGCTCCTGGAGCTCGGTGATGAGCCGCAGCCGCGCCAGGTGGCCGTCGCCGTAGAAGCCCTGCCGGCCCGCCCGGCGGGGCGGGGGGATGAGCGCCCTGGTCTGGTACAGCCGCACCGTCGAGCTGGGTAGCCCCGCACGGCTGGCCAGCTCGTCGATGGTCATCTCCGTCATAGGAACGATTCTACAGTAACGACTTGCCAAGTGTTGATTCTTAGAGTAAATACTCACATCATGTTCACTCGAAGGGTGCCAGGCAGAGCCCGGATGGGATCGCGCGGGCCGGTCGCCTCCGGCGCGTGCCGGGTCGCGGTCCCGGGACCGGGGATGGCGCGGTTCGCGGTGGCGGCGGTGTGGGTCTACGAGGGGGTGTGGGCGAAGGTGCTGGACCGCGAGCCGAGGCAGCGGCGGATCCTTGCGGCCTTCCCGGGTGTGGGGGAGCGGCGCGCCCGGCGTGCGACCCTGGCGCTGGGGATCCTGGAGGCGGCCGCCGCGCCCTGGGTCCTGGCCGGCCGCGCTCCTCGCGCCACCGCGCTGGCGCAGACCGCGGTGATCGCCGCCATGGGCGAGGCGGCCCGCCGCTGGGCGCGCGAGGAGATCACCGATCACCGCGCGCTCCTCCTGCAGCACGCGGCCTTCGTGACGCTGGTCTGGCTGGCGGCCCGCGATGCGCGGCAGCGCTGAGCGCCCCACGACCCCGTGGCGCCATGGCGCGATCGGTCTCGGCCGGTCGCCGCGCCTCGAATTCGGCCGCATGTATGAGGACCCGACCATCGAGGCCCTCGCGCTGGAGCGCGCCCAGCACGTGCTGGCGGTCGCCTCGGCCGGCGACGTGGCGCTGGCGCTGGCGCGTCGCGAGCACCGGGTCACCGCCATCGACGTCAACCCGGTACAGGCCGCCTACGTCCGCGCTCGGCTCGCCGGGGCACCGGCCCGGCCCGGCGCCGCCGACCGGCTGCTGGACGCCGGCCGGGCCGTGCTGCGCGCCGCCGGCTGGCGGCCGTCGTTGCTGGACGCCTTCTGCCGGCTCGACGACCCATCCGTCCAGCTCGCCGTCTGGCGGACCGAGCTGGCCACCCCGCGGGTGCGGCGCCTGCTCGGCGCGGCGCTGCGGCCGTCGTTGCTGCGGCTCGGCTATCGCGGGGCCTTTGCGCTTGCCGCTCCCCCTGACCTGGGCGCCGGGCTGCTGGACCGGGTCGAGGCCGGGCTCGGCCGTCACGCCAACCGCCGCAACCCCTGGGCCCACCTGCTCCTTCAGGGACGCTGGCCGCCGGCGGAACCACCGCCGCCACGGCCCGGCCTCGTCCACGTGGTCACCGGCGAGCTCGCCGACCACCTGGAGTCGGTGCCGCCGGGGACCTACCAGGGGTTCGCGCTCTCCAACGTGCTCGACGGGCCCGGCCGCGCCTACCGGGCGCGCCTGTGCCGGGCCGTGCGCGCGGCCGCGACGCCGGGCGCGCCGGTGGTGTTGCGCACGCTCGGCGAGCCGGCGTCGCCGGCCGGCGCGGACCGCGCCGTGCTCGACCGCTCGCTCATCTGGGGAGGAATCACCGTCACCACCGCCGAGGAGGTCCGATGAACGCCGCCATCCGCCTCAAGCGCCACCCCGTCTCGATGGCCGGCCGGCTGCGGCACAGCCTGGTCCTCGCCTACGCCCTGCCGAGCCGCTCGCTGGAGCCGCTGCTGCCAGCGGGCGTCGAGCTCGACACCTATCAGGGCTCCGGGTTCGTGGCGATCGCCATGGTCGAGATCGAGCGGCTGCGCCCTGGCGGGCTGCCCGAGCGCCTCGGTCGCCACCACCTGCTCACCGGTTACCGGGTGTTCGTCCGGCAGCACCTCGGCGGGAACCGCTGGCGCCGCGGGCTGCACGTGCTGCGCAGCGACGCCGACGGCCGCCTGCTGGTTGCCGCCGGCAATCTGCTCACCCGTTACAACTTCCGGTTCGCCGACATCCGCTGGCTGCAGGCCGGCGACCAGCTCGAGGTCCGCGTACGGACATCGGGCCGCGAAGCGGACCTGCACGTGCTCGCCGACCTCGGCCGCGATCCGGCGCCCCTGCCGATTGGCTCGCCCTTCACCAGCACCGCCGCCGCGCGCCGCTTCGCCGGCCCGCTGCCGTGGACCTTCGACCTCGAGCAGTCCACGGGCTCCCTGGTGATGGTGCACGGCCACCGCGCTGGCTGGCAGCCGCGCAGTGTCGCGGTCACCGTCAGGACCTGCACCGCGTTCGAGGGCTTCCTCGGTGAGGCGCTTGGCGGCGCCGAGCCGCGGCTCGCCAACGCCTTCCACGTCGGCGACGTGGACTACCGCTGGGAGCGCGGCGTGCTGACGCGACCGGGGGCGTCCTGATGGCAGCCACCGCGCCCGCGTCGGTCAGGCCGCGGCTGGAGGGGACCCGCAAGATCCTCCGGTTCAACTGGCCGCTGTATGCCACCGGTGCGGTCGCCTGCGTGGCCGCTGCGGTCCCGGCCGTCCTGCCCGCGCTGCCGGCGGCCGTCCGGGCCGCGGCCGCCGTGGCCGCCATCGGCGCCGCCTACCTGGTGCTGGCGTCGTCGCTCGTCTCCTGGTGGGTCTATGACCACTCTGGTCTCCACCACTGGGAATGGCTCCTGCCCGGCCCGCCCCCGGCCGCGGTTGCTCCGGCCGCGGTTGCTCCGCTGCCCGGCCGGCCCCCGGCCGCCTCGCCGAGTCTTCACAGCGCCGCCCCATCGGGCCCGATGGGGCGCTGGGCGCTCTGCCATGCGGGCCTCGACGAGGCTGGCCCTGAGCTGGCGGAGCTGCTCGGGGAACCGCTCGCCGTCCTGGACATCGGCGCCGGCCTGCCGCGCTGGTCGGGGTCGCTGCGCCGGGCGCGCAAAGCGTTCCCGTCGCGGCTGGTCCCGCTCGTCGCGTCGCCAGGCGCCCTGCCGGTGGACGTCGGAGCGCTCGACGCCGTGGTGCTGGTGTTCGCGGCCCACGAGGTCCGCCGCCACCCGCAGCGGGTAGCGCTGTTCGGCGAGCTTGCCCGGGTGGTGCGGCCGGGCGGGACGGTCGCGCTGGTGGAGCACCCGCGCGACCTGGCGAACCTGGTCGCCTTCGGTCCTGGAGCCTGGCACTTCTACTCCCGCCGCGAGTGGCTCGCCATCGCCCAGGGAGCGGGCTTCGACCTCGCCGCGGAGCTGCACCAGACCCCGTTCGTCCGGGGGTTCGTCCTGTGCCGGCGCTGAGCAGCCCGGCGCTGCACCTTCAGGTGGCCGGCGCGATCCTGGTGGGGGTCGGGATCGCCCACATCGCGCTGCCGCGGGCGCTCGGCTGGCAGGTGGAGATGACCAGGCTCTCGATGCTGAACCGGCAGATCTCCTACGTGCACGCCTTCTTCATCGGCATGGCCTGCGTGCAGTTCGGGCTGCTGGCCCTGGTCGCGCACGCGGACCTGCTGCGCGGCGGGCATCTCGCCCGGGCAGTGCTCGTCGGCGCGGTCGCCTTCTGGGGGGTGCGCCTCCTCGTCCAGCTCTTCGTGTTCGACCCGAGCCTGTGGCGCGGGCGCCTGCTCACCGTCGTGGGCCATCTTGCCTTCGTCGGCTTGTGGACATACGAGACGGCCGCCTTCGCCTGGCCGCTCGTGCACCGAGGCTGACCGCCGCCGCTACCCGCACACGGGGAACTTGAACGGATAGCGGTGCAGGGGCTCGGCGCCGTCGACGCCGACGCGCACGGCACAGCCGAGCTGGAGCCCGGCCCGCTGGTCGAGTGTGATCGGGTTCGGCTGGATGACCATCACCTGGTTCTCCCGGAAGGTCCAGGGCTCCAGGGTGTGGGCGGACCCGCTCAAGCCGAGCTCCGGGTTCCTGCCGCCCTCGCCGTGGACGACGCTGTCGAAGACGGTGAAGCCGCGCTCGGCGATCACCTCGGCGGCGCGGACGGCGTCCTGGCTGGTCGCTCCCGCGCGCAGCGCTCCCCGGACGCGCTGGAAGCACTCGTAGGCCACCTCGTACAGCTCGCGGTAGCGCGCGGTCGGCTCGGCGGCGACAGCGAACGGCCGGTGGATCTGCGCCCCGTAGCCCCACCAGCTCACGGTGATCTCGGTGATCACCACGTCTCCCCGGCGCAGCTTCCGCGACGACGGGAACTGCCAGGGGACGAACCGGTCCGGCTCGCTCATCGAGGTCGCCGCCAGGAAGTGCAGCCCCGCCTGGCCGCCGTGCGGGAGGAACGCCTCGTGGACGAGCGCGACCAGGTCGTGCTCGCTGAGGCCGGGGCGGATGCGCGCCTCCAGCAGCTCGCAGGCGCGGTCGGTCAGCTCGGCGCTGCGGCGCAGCCAGGCCAGCTCCTCCTGGCTCCGGACCCAGCGGATCCGGTCGAGCGGCCGGCCGAGGTCCTTGAAGCGCACCTCGGGAACATGCCGGCGCAGCTCCTCGAACTGGGCGTGCGGAATGGAGGTGGCCAGGCCCACCACGCCGATCCGGGCCCGCTCCAGGCCGCGGCGGCGCAGCTCCTCGGCGACCGCGCCGGGCGCCGACGGCCAGTAGCAGCGCACGTCGGTGACCACGCTGAGCGCGCGGGCGTTGGGAACGTGGTTCTGGAAGTGCAGGAACAGCGTCGACGGCCCATCCATGGCGAACACCATCCACGTCGGCCGAACCGGCAGGTAGCCCGACAGGTAGTGGACCGGTCCGGTCGCCGAGGGACCGCCGTGCAGCAGCAGCGCCTCCACGCCCTCGCGCGCCATCAGCTCGCGCACCAGCCCGAAGCGCCGGCCGAGCTCGGCGTCCGAGAACCGCGGGTAGCCGTCGTCGGCCATCGCACCTCCATCCGTTGCCAATCCGGGCGCTCCAGCTCCATTGGAGCGGCTCCCGTCGCTCCTCGCCCCGCTCAGACGATCGCCCGGGGCCGGCGCGGGAGCGGGCGGCCCTTCCAGACACCGCCGTCGCCCGCGCGATGGCGGCGCGCCGAGTCCACGGTCATGGCGGCGTAGAGCATCGCCACCAGCGGCAGCGCGGGAGCGCGCAGCGGCGACAGCCGGTACAGCCGCAGCATCGGCACCCAGGTCGCGGACATGATCGCCCAGGTGGCGAGCCCGATCAGGGCCAGCGCCCCCGCGCCGGACCCGATGCCGGCACCCAGCGCCAGCCCGATCAGCCCGCCCACGGCCACCAGCGGCGGGACCGCGAACAGCAGGACCAGCCCGACGACCGTGCCGGCCAGTAGCAGCGGCGAGTAGCGGAGCTGGGTGTAGGCGCTGCGGGCGATCATGTCCCACAGGTCGGCCAGCGCCCGGTGGGGACGCCGGCTGGTGACGCCGGTCCCGAGGCCGAGCCAGATGCGACCGCCGGGACGGCTACCGAGGAGCTGGCCGAGGGCGACGTCGTCGATGTGAGCATCCCGGATGCTCGCCAGTCCGCCGGCATCGGCGAGCGCCTGGCCGCGGACCAGCATGCAGCCGCCGGCCGCGGCGGCGGTGCGGCTTCCGGGGCGGTTGACGCGGCTGAAGGGGTACAGCATGGCGAAGAAATAGACGAACGCCGGCAGGATGAGCCGTTCCCAGCCGTTCTGGGTCCGCAGCCGCGCCATCTGCGAGACCAGGTCGAGCCGGTCCGACTCGGCCGCTCGCACCAGCGCGGTCACGGACCCGGACGCGTGCGCGACGTCGGCGTCGGTGAACAGCAGGTAGCCGGGCCCTCCCGCGCCTGGATGGCCGGCCCGGCGCGCGGATGCCGCGTCGTGACCGGCGGGCGGGTAGCCGCCGGCGGAGACGCTCGGCCCGACGGCGTGGCCCCCGGCCGTCCTGGCCGCCGCCACCTCGGCGCCCTGGGCCATGGCCCAGACCTTGCCGGCCCACCCCGGCGGAGGTGGGGCGCCCTCCACGACCACCAGGTCGCGGGCTCCGCGGACACCGGCGGCCACCGCCCTGGCGACTCGGGCGGTGCCGTCCCCGCTCTGGTCGTCGACCAGCACCACCGTCAGCTCGCCCGGGTAGTCCTGGGTGAGCAGGCTGGGCAGCGTCTCGGGCAGCATCGCCGCCTCGTCACGAGCCGGCACGACCGCGGTCACCGGCGGCCATTGCCTCGGTCTGGATGACGCCATGGGCAGCCGCTGGTCGGTCAGCCAGAACCAGCCGTGGCCGCCGAGGAGATAGAGCCACCCGAGCATCGCCAGCAGCGACAGGATCGCGAGTGCGGCCAGCATCGACGCCGGTCAGGGGGTTGTCTGGTGCAGCCTCGCCGAGACCCGTGCGACCAGCTCCATCGGCTCGAAGGGCTTGGTCACGTAGTCGTCGGCGCCGACGTTGAAGCCGTCCGTCCGGTCGTTGGACATCGACTTGGCGGTCAGCATGATCACCGGCACGTCCAGGCCCCGGGAGTCGGCCCGCAGTCTGCTGCACACCTCGAACCCGTCCATGCCGGGCATCATCACGTCGAGCAGGATGAGGTTGGGCTGGAGCTCGAGCGCCTTGGCCAGGGCGTCTCTGCCGTCGTGCGCGCAGATCACGTCGAATCCCTCGAGCCGCAGGTTCACCTCGAGGAAGCGCGCGATGTCGCGGTCATCGTCTGCGATCAGCACGAGATGGCGTTCCCGCGCTGGGTGTTGCTGCAGGACCGGATCCATCCGGCGACGCACCTCATCTCCTGGACGACGAGCCGTGCTTCCAGGGGAGACTACCAGCTTCACATGCAAACACTGAACAGGCGCAGAGATCGCGGTCCGGCCCAACCGCGGTCCTCGGTCGGGGCGGAGCGAGCGGGTCAGCCGGGGTCGATGACGATCAGCGCGTCGGCGGCGATCAGCGCGCCGCCGGCGGCGCGCAGCGGGTTGACGTCCAATTCCGCGATCTCGGGGTGGGCGGCGAGGAGCTCGCCGATCGACCGCAGCACCGCCACCAGGGCATCGCGATCCACCCTCGGGCCTCCGCGGAAGCCGTCGAGGAGCTTTCGGCCGAGCAGCTCCTCCAGCATCTCGTGGCCGTCGCCCGCCGACAGCGGCGCCAGCCGCATGGCCGTGTCGGCGAGCGCCTCCGCCACCACGCCGCCGAGCCCGACCAGCACCGCCGGGCCGAACGCGGGGTCGCGGACGCCGCCGACGATCAGGTCGAGCCCGGGTGGCAGCAGCTCCTCGATCAGGTAGCGCGCGGCCGCCGGTGCGGCCAGGCGGTCGATCTCGTCCAGCGCCGCCTCCAGGGGCGGCCCCGGCTCGACGCCGACGTGGACGCCGCCGACCTCGGTCTTGTGGGTGATCGCCGGGTCGAGGACCTTGACCACGACCGCGGGCCCAAGCTCGGCGGCGGCAGCCCGCGCCTGCTCGCGGGACGCGCACGCCCGCCGCCGCGGAGCCAGCATCCCCGCCGCCTCCAGCACCCGTTTGGCCTGGTCCTCGTCCAGCGGCCCCACCAGCGGCGCCCCGCCGAGGAGCGAGCTCGCGTCCGTTGCCGCTCCCCACACCTGGCCCCCGGTCTCCCTGGCCACCAAGGCGCCCCCGGCGGTGGCCCCTCCCCGCACCTGACCCCCGGTCACCCGGGCCACGGGGGCGCCCCCGGCGGTGGCCGCCGCCCGGCGGTGGGCGGCGGTGGCGTCGGCGACCAGGGCGCGCATCCCGGTGGCGCCCCGCTCGGGCCCGGTGAGCACCGGCACGCCGCCGGCCTCCATCCCTTCGCGCAGCCGGTCGACCTCCTCTCGGGGACCGCCGGTGACCAGCAGCAGCGGCGTCGACGGGTTGGCTTCGGCCGGTCGCAGCAGATCGAGCGGGTCGAGGGCGCCCGGCTCGTGCAGCGCGTAGACCAGCACTGCGTCGATCCCAGGGTCGCCCTGCACGGCCGCCACGACCTCGCCGAAGCGCTCGTCCGGCCGGCCCGTGTCGACCGGGTTGCGCTGGTAGGTCACGGGCGGGAGCAGCTCGCCGAGCCGCCGGCGGGTGGCCTCGGCCAGCTCGGGCACGCGCACGCCACCGGCACGCAGCCGGTCGGTGACCAGCAGGCCGGGACCGGCCTGGCCGGTCACCACGCCGACCCCCGCCGAGGCCGCCGGCGCCAGGCGCACCAGGCACAGCGCCCGCGCCGCGTCCAGCATCTCGGTGGTGTCGTCCACCACCACGGCGCCGGCCTGGCGGAGCGCGGCCCTGGTCAGCCGCCAGCTGGTGGCCAGCGTGCCCGTGTGCGAGCGCGCGAAGTCGCCGACGTCGGCCTCGCCCAGCACCAGCGCGACCACCGGCTTGGCGGCCGCCGCGCGCTCCACCGCCTCGACCAGCCCGCGCCCGTCCCTGGCGCCCTCCACGTGAAGGGCGATCACCCCGGTATCCGGGTCGGCGGCGAGGTAGTCCAGCAGCTCGGCGTGGCCGACGTCGACGGCGTTGCCGAGCCCGATCGCCAGCCGCACGCCCAGCCTCTCCGAAGCCGCGGCGAGCGCCACCGCCAGGTTCACGCCGCCGCTCTGCGCGACGATCGCCAGCCGTCCCGGCGGGATGCGGCGCGCAGTGGACAGGAAGGTCGCCAGCACGCTGTCGACCGGGTTGACGAAACCGGAGGTGTTCGGCCCCAGCAGCCGCATCCCGGCGCCCGCGGCGGCCCGTGCCGCGCGGGCCTGGAGGTCGGCGCCCTCCGGCCCGGCCTCGGCGAAGCCGCCCGCGCAGACGACCGCCGCCCGCGCGCCCGCCGCCGCGCACTGCTCGATCACCTCTGGCACCGCGCCGGCCGGAACGGTGAGCACGGCCAGGTCCACGGGCTCCGGTATGTCGCGGATCGACGCGTATGCGGTGTGCCCGAGGATCTCGCGAGCGCCCGGGTTGACGGGATAGAGCCGGCCGGGGAAGCCGTCGAGCGCGCGCATCAGCTGGTGACCCGCCTTGACGGTGACGCTGGACGCGCCGATCACCGCGATGCTCGCCGGGCGGATGAGCGGCTCCAGTGAGTGCCGCCGCGTCACCGCCGTGCCGTCGCCCGTCCTGACCGCCATACGACCCCTCCTCACCGGCCCGCCCCCCGGTCCTGCTGGCCAGCCTGCACAGGCGGCCGGGGCGACCTGGCCAACGGATGAGGATGCCGGCGGAGCGTCCGGTCCACCGCCGCCGGCATCCGCTGACCGCGGGCGCCTATGGGTTGCCGTAGTTGCCGTAGCCGCCGCCCGCGGTGGTGGGCGCCTGCGCGCCACCACCGCCGGTCACGTCGACCCGCTGGGTGGCGATGGTGGAGGTCTCGGTGTGGTTGGGCTGGGCCAGGACCACCTTGAGGGTGTGCTGCCCGGAGGGGACCTTGACCTGCCCGCTGGTGGCGTACAGGATCGCGTAGTCGCTGCTCTGGTCCACGTAGACGTGCAGGTGCATGTCGCCGGTCTCCGGCTTGCCGACTTTGGTGCCCTGGACCGTGAAGCTCAGGTTCACGGGGCTGGTGACCATGGCGCCTGCCGCGGGGGTGGCGAAGGCGACCGTGGCGCCGCCGCCACCACTGGCCGCGCCGCCGCTGCTGCTCTTGCTGGCGCAGCCGGCGATGATCAGGGCAAGCGCCCCCAGCAGGACCGGGAGCATGGTTCTGGCGCGTGGCATGGTCGATCACCTCAGGGCGGAGACCGCCCGGTCGGAAGGCATCTGTCATGTCCCCAACTGCCACCCATCGGAGGCGATTCCCGTCTTCCGGGGCGCCCGTCCGGGCAGGGAGTCCTCGTACAGTAGGCCTGTGCCGGTGTTGAAGACCGCCACCACCTCCTCCTCGCCGATCCAGCCGTCCCGCCGCAGCCGCTCGGCCGCGGCCAGGGCGGCGGCGCCCTCCGGGCACACGACCATGCCCTCGGCGGCGCCCGCCAGTTCCATGGTCACGGCGATCGTCTCGTCGGGGACGGCGACCGCCGTGCCGCCCGTCTCCCGCAGCGCGCGGAGGATCAGGAAGTCCCCGAGCGGCCTGGGCACGCGGATGCCCGCCGCGAAGGTCACCGGCTCCTCCCATGCCACGGAGACCTCGGCGCGCTCGGCGAACGCCCGCACGACCGGGGCGCAGCCGGCGGCCTGGGCCGCCACGAAGCGGGGCGCCCGCGAGCCCGCCGGCAGCCAGCCGAGCGCCAGAAGCTCCTGAAAGCCTTTCCGCATGCCGATCAGACCCACGCCGCCGCCGGTCGGGTAGACGATCACGTCCGGCAGGCGCCAGCCGAGCTGGTCCGCCAGCTCGAAGCCCATGGTCTTCTTGCCCTCGACGCGGTACGGCTCCTTGAGCGTGGAGGCGTCATACCAGCCGTGCCGCCGGCAGCCATCACGGACGACCACGCCGGCGTCAGCGATCGACCCGGGAACCAGGTACACCTCGGCCCCGCACGCCGCCGCCTCGCGGCGGATGAGGCTCGGCGTGGTCTCCGGCATGACCACCACGACCCGCAGGCCGGCGCGCGCGCCATAGGCAGCCCAGGCGGCGCCGGCGTTGCCGGCGGTCGGCAGCGCCAGCGTCCGCACCCCCAGCTCGACGGCGCGGCTGACGCCCACCGCCGCGCCGCGCGCCTTGAAGGTCCCGGTCGGCAGCGTTCCCTCGTCTTTGACCAGCAGCCCTGGCACGGCCATGCGCTCGGCCAGGCGGGGGACCTGGAGCGGCGCGGTGGCGCCCTCCCCGAGCGAGACGGCGCGCTCGGGCTCGCGCAGCGGCAGCAGCTCGCGGTAGCGCCACATGCCCGGCGGCCGGCGGCCGACGTCGTCGAGCGACGCCTCCCGCCCGATCAGGGCCAGGTCGTAGCGGGCCAGCAGCGGGTTGTCGCAGGCGGGGCAGAGCTGCCACGGCTGGTCCGGGTCGAGCCGCTCGCCGCAGGCGGCGCATTCGAGGTGCGTGAGGTAGGTCATGCCGGGTTTGTACAGTGCCTGGTCGAGGGGCCGCCAGCCGGAAAGGGCCTGACTTTCGACCTGTACTCGAAGGTGAGAGCTTTCACCCGCCGGGCGCTCGTCAGGGCCGTCGGCAATACGGTAGGTTCCCGCCCATGACGCAGCCACCGAGCGATGCCCCGGATCCCGCGGCGCGGGCCTCCACCGCCAACGAGCGGGTCATGCTCGAGGCCTTCCTGGATCTCTACCGCGAGGTCATCAAGCGAAAAGTCAGGGGCGTCTCCGAGGAGGACGCGGTGCGGCGGCTCGTGCCGTCCGCGACCACGCTGGTCGGCATCGTCAAGCACCTGCGCTGGGTCGAGCTGAACTGGTTCCAGCGGGTGCTGGCGGCACGTCCGCCCGAGGACCTGCCGCCGGTGCCGTGGAGCGACGAGGACCCCGACGCCGACTTCCGCCTGGAGCCGGGGGAGACCGTCGAGCGGATCATCGCGGAGTACGACCAGGAGTGCGCCCGCTCGCGGGCCGTGGCGGCCGGACGCTCGCTCGACGACACCGGGACGCACCGGCGCATTGGCCAGGTCTCGCTCCGCTGGATCTACGTCCACATGATCGAGGAAACCGCCCGCCACGCCGGGCACGCCGACATCCTGCGCGAGCAGATCGACGGCACCACGGAGGACTGACGAGCGAGTGTCGCCGGCCGCGCTCCGCGGTACTGTCGCGGCTCCCACCGAGGCGTGCCGAGATCGCCGGGAAGGGTCGAGGATGGGACCGCTGCGCAGCTTCCGCTTCGCGTTCCGGGGTCTCGGCCAGGTGCTCGCGCGTGAGCGCAACGCCCGCGTCCACCTGATGGCCGCCGCCGCGGCGCTGGCTCTCTCGGTCTGGCTCGGGCTGGACCGGGCCGAGATCGCCCTGGTGGTGCTGACGATCGCGCTGGTCCTGGCGGCCGAGGTCGTCAACACCGTGGTCGAGCGCGTGCTCGACCTGCTGCATCCCACCCACAGCGAGCGCGTGCGAGCGATCAAGGACATGAGCGCGGCGGCCGTCCTGGTCACCGCGCTCGGCGCCCTGGCGGTCGCCGCTCTCCTGCTGCTCCCGCGCCTCATCGATCGCCTGCGCTGATCCCTCGCCAGCCCCGCGCGCCACGCCTGGCCCGCCCCGGCGCGTCCACGCCCCTGCCGCCGCCGGCGCCCCTGCCGCCGCCGGCGCCCCTGCCGCCGCCGGCGCCCCTGCCGCCGCCGGCGCCCCTGCCGCCGCCGGCGCCCCTGCCGCCAGAGTGCTGGTCACCAACCTCGTCAACTACGCGCAGCCGCTGATCCGCTATGAGCTCAGCGTCGTGGTCACGTTGGCGGACGGCCCCAATCCGGCCGGCCGGCCTACCAGCGGATCGCCTCGATCGATGGCCGCCGCATGGACCCCCTCCATCTCCCGGGCCGCGGTGGTGGCGAGGTCGCCATGCACCCCTCCCGGGCTGGGACCGGCCTTCGCCGCCCTGCCCGAGGTGCGCCAGTACCAGATCCCGCATGACCATCGCGGTCTGCACGTTCGGGTCGTGCTGGCCGGCGGGCCCAGCGCCGGCACGCCCGCGCGGCTGCGCCTGGCACTGGTCGAGGCCATCGAGGCGGTCGGCGCCGTCACGCCGCCGATCGAGGTCGAGCAGGTCGCCGCGCTGGAACGCGAGCCAGGGCCGGCGGCGAAGGTGCCCGGCGTGCCCTCGGCGGGGCAAGGAGTCATTCGTCGCGGCTGATCACCTCGTAGCGCAGCAGCAGGTTGTCCGAGCCATCCCGCCGTCGGATGTTCACCAGTCGCAGCGGCGGGATCGGCCCGGTGCCGAAGGTCGGGGTCCCCCCGCCGAGCACGGTGGCGCCCACCATCAGGTGCAGCTCGTCGACGAGACCGGCGACCAGCAGGTCGTTCCACAGTGTCCGGCTCCCGAACATCAGGATCTCCTTGCCCGGCTGGTCCTTGAGCTCGGCAACCGCCTGGTGCGCATCCGGCCTTCGCACGATGGTCGTGGTTTCGGTCCACGGCGCGGTGTCGTCCGCGGTCAGGGAGTCGGATACGACGACCTTTTGGATCTCGTTGTTGCGCAGGCCGGTCTCTTGGTGGATGTGGGCCACGCCGGGGTTGGCGGCCACAGCCGGGGACACCTCGGGGTTGGCGGCCACCGCCGGCCAGTACCCCTTCAGCCCTGTGTACGTCGTGGCGCCGAGCAGCAGCGTGTCAGCGGCCCGCAGCCGGTCGAGGTTGTGCTCGTCGAAGAATCCGTCCATCGGCAGGGCCATGACGTTCCCGCCCGGGCCCTCGAAGTAGCCGTCAAGCGACATGATGTTGCAGACGATGAGCTTGCGCATGGTGCACCTCTCACGGTCGGTGTCCGAGCTGTCATCGGGTGAGAGACACCGTCGGCGCCTGATTCATCGGTCCAGCGGAGGAAATTCCAGATCGTCGATGCAGTCGCCATCGGCGACCAGCGCATGGACAACAGCGAGCAGCTTGCGCCCCGAGGCGGGCCGACCCGTGCCGGTCGCCCAGGTCGAGGAGCTGATCGGCGATCTGCTCGATCCCCGGTTGTGACGCTGCCGCATGGCCTGCTGCGCGGCTGGCATGCTGCTGCGACCCGGTGCCGGCTGGTCACGGTGAGGAGGTCAGCGTCAGCAGCAGGTTGGTGAGGCGGCTGGTGGCTTCCGGATCGCCGTCGAGGCGCAGGTCGCCGGACTCGATAGCGTCGCTGACGGAACGCTGGCCGAAGCACACGGCGCGGAATGTGTCGGCATCGGTGGTGACGGTGGCGTTGGGCTGATCCGTCGTACCGCGCCGGAACTGGACGGAGTCGGCCGTGATGTCCACGGTGAAGGTGTCGGCGCCGATCCGGAGTTCGTACCGGCCGGCCACTCGGGCCGGGTCGACGTTCGCCTTGATGGCGAGCAGCAGGGAGTCCAGGCCAACCTGGGCGCCATCCGGGAGCGGGGCGCGGGTTCCCCATTGACCGAGGTGAAGGACGACGGGCTCGAGCTCGCGGCCCCAGTCGGTCAGCTCGTAGAGGCGCACGCGCGCGGGCGGGCCCAGGTCGCGCTGGCGGATCACTCCGTGGTCGGCCAGTTGCCGCAGCCGCTGGCTGATCACGTTCGGGCTCGCCCCAGCCAGGCCAGCGAGCAGGTCGTTGAACCGCTTAGGGCCCAGCAGCAGCTCGCGCACGATGAGCAGCGCCCACCGCTCGCCGATGACGTCGAGGCTGCGGGCCACCCCACACTGATCGCCATAGCTGCGGACACCGGTCATAGCGTCAGTCTACCACCGGGATAGTCCTGATCAAGGAGTAGGACCTGACAGAAAGGAGCTTAACTCCTAGCTTAGGATCAACGTCAGAGGAGACAAATCGATGCAAGTAAGGAGCGCATGATGCGAGTTTTCGTTGCGGGGGCGAGCGGTGCGATCGGCACCCGGCTCGTTCCTCAGTTGCTCGATCGAGGGCACGAGGTGATCGGCACCTTCAAGTCGCCAGGAAACGCCGAGCGTGTACGGGCGCTCGGCGCGGAGCCGATCGCGCTCGATCTGCTCGACCCTCGCGCCGTGCGCAAGGCCGTCCTCGAAACCGAGCCCGACGCGATCGTCCACCAGGCGACCGCGCTGGCGGATGTGCGCTTCTCCAAGAACCTCGACCGCAGCTTCGCGCCGACCAACCGGCTTCGGACCCAGGGCACCGACGCGCTGCTGGCCGCCGCGCGCGAGGCAGGCGTACGCCGGTTCGTCGCCCAGAGCTTCGCCAGCATGCGCTACGCGCGCGAGGGCGGGCCAGTCAAGACCGAGGACGATCCGCTCGACCCCACCCCGCCGGCCACGACGCGCGAGACCAACGCCGCGATGCGCTATCTCGACCAGGCTGTCACGGACGCTGGCGGGATCGCGCTTCGCCATGGCGGCTTCTACGGCGCCTCCAACGATGGGCTGCTCGGGCCCGTGCGCAAGCGGCAGTTCCCGATCGTCGGCAACGGCGGCGGCGTCTCCTCCTTCATCCACCTCCACGACGCCGCTGCAGCGACCGTGCTCGCGCTCGAACACGACCGAGCCGGCATCTACCACATCGTCGACGACGAGCCCGCCCCGATGCGCGAATGGCTGCCAGTGCTCGCGAACGTGCTCGGCGCCAAGCCGCCCCGCCACGTCCCCCGCTGGCTCGCGCGGCTGGTCGCGGGCGAAGCCGCGGTCATGATGGCAACCGAGTCCCGCGGCGCCTCCAACGCCAAGGCCAAGCGAGAACTCGGCTGGACGCTCCGCTACCCAAGCTGGCGCCAGGGCTTTGCCGCGGCCTACGGCCAGCCGGAACCGTTCAAGGCCAGGGCGTGACGTAGCAGGACCGCACGCCCTCCGGTGGCCACGGCTTCAGCGAGATAAGCTCAGGCGAGCAGACGAGACCTGACCCAAGCGACCTCCTCGGCGCTGAGGCCGGCAGACCGCAGGTAGGTCTCGGCGTCGAACCCCTCCAGCGTTGACAGCACCACAGCACGTGCGGTCGTGCCCTTCTCGGCGAGGGCCCGGTGGTAGCTGGCGAGGTCGTCGTCATGACCCATGGCCGCAAGCAGCGCGCGGCGCGGTTCGACCGACTGCTCATAGTCGGCGGCGATGACCTCCGGCTTCACCTCAACCAGGGCCAACAGCAGCAGCGCCAGCAGCCCAGTACGGTCGCGTCCACCCCCGCAGTGGAAGATGACACCGCCCGGGCGCGCGTGCGCCACCGCCGCCACAGCGGCAGCGCAGCGTTCGGGCTTTCGCTCCAGGAACGGACGAAAGTACAGCGGGGTGCCGTTGAGCCGCTCGTCATTGAGGTACCGCCAGAACGCGACGTCCTCCACGCCGTCCAGTGGCAGGTGCACCGTGTCGATGCCGCTGGGAACCGGGGCACGGGGATCGGCCGCGGCGAAGTATGCAGAGCCTCCCAGCGCCGTCAGACCAGGCCCGGCATTTGGGCGGACCTCATCGTCGTTGCGCAAATCGACGATGGTCCGAACGCCGGCGTCATGCGCAGCCTGCCACCCCGCCTCGGTCACGAAGCGCGGGTCAGCCGATCGGATCAAGGCGCCACGGTGCGTCACGCGGCCGTCGCGCGTCGGCAGGCCCCCCAGGTCCCTGGCGTTGAAGAACCCCTCCCAGGTCACCTCTCGGCTTCCGCCCACTGTCCGATGACTCCTTACCCGGCGGTCGGGCGGACGGCGCCGAGGTAGTCGGCGCGGAAGGCCGGCTGGATGCGGATGACGGCGCCGGTGTGTGGGGCGTTGATCATGTTGCCGGCGCCGATGTAGATGCCGACGTGGTGGATGGTGGCCGGGTTGGACAGGTCGTTGGCGTAGAACACCAGGTCGCCTGGTTGCAGCGCATTGGGATCCACGATGTGCTGGCCGGCGTTCCACTGCGTCGCCGCGGTCCTCGGGAGCTGGACGCCGCCGGCCTGGTAGGCGCGCAGCGTCAGCCCGGAGCAGTCGTAGAAGCCGGCCTCCCCGGTGGCGCCCCATCGGTAGGGCTTGCCGAGCTGGTTGAAGGCGAACTGCAGGGCCGCGTCGACGGCCTCGGCCGCCGGCGCGCCGGCCGGCAGCGAGGCCGTGGCCGCGTAGGCGGAGGCGATCGCCAGGACCTTGTCCACGTACCACTGCGCGTGGTTGTAGGAGAAGACCGCCCTGGAGAGATCGCCGCCGTGGTCCTGCAGCGCCTTGCACAGATAGGCCGTGGCGCTGGGGATGGCGTCGGCGGGATCGTAGGGGCTGGCCCTGCCGTCGCCGTTGCCGTCGATCGCGAACCGCCAGAAGGCGTCGCCGGCGGCCCCCACCCCGATCCCCATCTGCATCGGCCCGGCAGCGCCCGCGAAGTTGGCGCCCTCGGTGACCCCGGGCGCCCGCAGCCGGCCGTGGTTGGTCTCGACCTTGCCGATCGCCGCCACCACCGCCCACGGAAGCCCTGGGCAGCCGTCGGCGGCCTGCTGGTACATGGCGAGGTAAATGGCCGGGATGTCGCGCCGTGCGTCCTGGCTCGGCGAGCTACCGCCGATGATGCCCGTGGAGATCCCGCCGATCACCAGCATCACGAACAGGACCAGGACGAGCGGTATCGCCACGATGACGATGAGGAGCTTCTTCATCGGCGGCTCGATCCCTGGCGGCGCGCGTGCGGGGGGAAGGGGTGGGCGCTGGCGACGATCTCTCTCTTGATACGGGATGGAGTGGCGGAAACACAACACTTTGGCCGCAGGCAGTGATACTTTAGGCGAACGGCGGGATCGACAGGATAAGCGGACGGGCTCCGAACGTCGAGCGACGGCGCCGAACGGCCAGAGGAGCAGTCCGAGCCCGGCAGACGAAGGTAGCCATGACCGCCGTGACGATCGCCCCCCAAGGTGGCACCAGCAGTGCCGATCGCCGCATCAGCGCAGGTCGCGGACCCTTTCGAACATGCTTTTGTGCCGTTGCAGACCAGTGTAACCTTTGATACGCCATACGCGGGTGGCATGCCCACTTCCCCAACTTCCCCGATCACCGCTAGCGTGCTCACTTGATACGACAAAGCCCACTTCCCCGGATCCCACCCTTACCTGCCCCGATGGGCGACAGGGGGTTCGCCGTGACGCAACAGCCGAGGGTCAGCTCGAATGCCGCCGCTGAGGAGGCGTTCGTCCCGCTCGGCCGTGGCAACGGCAAGCCGGCTCGGCCGACCGAAGAGCAGTTCCCGGATCGCCGCCGCGGCGAGCCGGCGCCACGCGGCGGGAGCGTGGACCGCCGCCGCGGCGAGCCGGCTCCGCACGGCGGGAGCGTGGACCGCCGCCGCGGCGAGCCGGCTCCGCACGGCGGGAGCACGACGCTCACCCGGGTGCAGCGGCAGATGGGAGTGACGACCCCGGCTCGACCCGAGGCCTCCTCGGCGACGGCGGCCGACTTCACCGCCGAGCGCTACCTGCGCGACCAGTCGATGGCGCCCCGCGACGGCTGGCGCCGGATCGTGTACTGGCTGACCGGGGGGCGCGTCAACCTCGGGCCCAGCCCGGCGGAGCTGGCCGAGCGCGAGCTGATCGCGCGGGCCAAGACGCCGGTGCCCGGCTGTCGCTCGATCGCGGTGATCAGCCGCAAGGGCGGAGTTGGCAAGACCACCACCACGCTGATGCTCGGACACACGTTCGCGAGCCTGCGCGGCGACCGGGTCGTGGCCCTGGACGGCAACCCCGACGCCGGCTCGCTCGGCTACCGCGTGCGCCGCGAGACCGCCGCGACCATCACCAACCTGCTCGCCGACGAGCAGATCATCGCCCGTTACGCCGACATCCGCGCCTACACCTCGCAGGCGCCCACCCGGCTCGAGGTGGTCGCCTCCGATGACGACCCGCGCATCACCAAGGCACTCGGCGAGGAGGACTACCGCAGGGCGATCGCCCTGCTGGAGCGCCACTACAACCTGATCACCCTTGACACCGGCACCGGTGTGCTGGAATCGGCGACCCGCGGGATCCTGCAGCTCGCCGACCAGATCGTGGTGGTGATGTCGCCGAGCCTGGACAGCGCCAGGGCGGCCAGCTCGACGCTGGACTGGCTGAACGAGAACAACCACGCGGAGCTGGTCCGCAGCGCGGTCGCGGTGGTCAACGGAGTGCAAGAGGACGGCCAGGTCGAGGTCGGCCGCATCATGGAGCACTTCGCCGGCCGCTGCCGCGCCGTGGTCCAGGTTCCCTGGGACCCGCATCTTGCCGCTGGAGCCGAGACCGACGTCGCGCGCCTGCGACCGACCACACGGCACGCCTACCTGGAAGTCGCCGCCGCCGTGGCCGATGGGTTCGTGACCTGAGCAACCGACCGCCGACGCACCTTCGAGACCACACCACCACAGACCACCGCACTACCCCAGCTTCATCGCCGCGAGGGGCCGCCGCCGACGGACTCGGCACCGCGTCATGCCAAGGAGGTACGTGCCGATGCGCCACCACCTGCACGTAGTCATTGCCCAGACAAAGGTCAATTTCACGCCGGACTTCACGGCGCTGCCCGGTGCCGGGCCGTTCCAGCACGTGATCAACGGCGTGGGCGCCTTCGCCCTGTTCCTTTCGCTGGCCGGGGTCATCATCGGCGGAGCGATGTGGGGCATCGGCTCCCTCAGCTCCAACTACCACCAGGCTGCGGTCGGCAAACGCGCCACGCTGTACTCGATCGTCGGCGCGGTGATCGTCGGCGCCGCTGCCGCGCTGGTGAACTGGGCGTTCTCGCTGGGCCAGACCACCTGATCAAGCGGGAGCACCGAGAAGGCCTCGCAGCCAGGCGGCCGGGTCGTGCGGCCCCGCCGTTCTCGCCCTGGCCCGCGGGACCGGGCGCGGCGTGGCGCGAGGTGACAGGGCCGCCCGAGACGGTGGCGGTCCAGTGGGATGGAAGGTGATGGTGGTTGGCCGTACGTGAGCAGAGCCGGGCACGGGTCATCTACAGCCTGCCCGAGCAGCGGCGCCCCGGATCCCCGGGCGGGTTCGGCCTGTTCGGCCTGCTCGCCCTGGCCGTGCTGCTGTTCGCCGGCGGGCTGCTGATCGGACGCTGGACCGGCTCGGCGCCGGCGGACCAGGCCTCGGCGGCGCAGCACGGCGGCTCGGCGCCAGCCACGGCCACCTCGATCGCCCCCCTGGCGCAGACTTCGCCGTCGGACGCCGTGCCCGCTGCCCGGCCGCTCACCGTGAACGGCGAGCGGGTGTGGAGCGGGCGCACCGTCAACGGCGTGCCGGTCGGCTGGGACCATTCCCAGGCCGGAGCGGTTGGCGCCGCCACCAATTACACCGCCGCGCTGGCCTCCAGCGAGCTGATCTTCGACGAGGCCAGGCGCAGCGCGGCGGTTGACACGGTCGCCGCCCCGCAGGCCCGCCAGCGGCTGCGGCGCGACCTGGAGAACCAGGCGAAGCTCATCGCCGCCTCGTTCTTCGGGCTGAAGGACGCCGACAAGGCGCTCGCACAGGTGGTAGCCAGCAAGGTGGTCTTCCAGACCATCCCCGTCCGCTACCGCCTCGACGCCTACGACGGCACCCACGCCCGCGTCTCCATCTGGCAGACCGGCGTGGGCGGCTACCAGGACTCGAGCCTTCCTCCCCAGGAGGCCTGGGGCATGACCACGGTGCGGCTCCAGTGGATCGACAAGGATTGGAAGGAGACCGGCGCGACCGTCACGGACGGGCCGGTCCCCGTCGCCGACAGCAACCCTCCGACCCCGGCCCCTGACCTCATCCATGAGCTTCAGCAATTCAAGGATTATCACTATGCTCCAGCTTCGTGAGCGCTCATGGGGCCGCTGGCTGCTGCTGGCGGTCGGCCTGGCGATCGCTTCGCTCCTGGTGGTCGCTCCCGCCGCGCTGGCACAGCAGGCGCCCACCTCGACCACCACGCCCCCCACGACCACTGCCCCCCAGCAGGGCGCGCAGCAGACCGACAAGTGCGCCGGCGTGCAGACGCCGATCGCGCGGCAGATCTGCCAGGCGGGCGCCGGCGCCGGCCGGTCGGTCGGCAACGCCCTCACCGGCGCGGCCACCGGCGTGGTGTCGGCGGCCGGCGACAGCGCGCTGCGCAGCTTCACCGCGGCGGTGTCGGCGGCCGGCCAGTGGTTCCTCCAGAAGGTCGGCGGGCTGATCAACGGCACCACCAGCCCCAATGTGGTCAACGCCAACTGGTTCGGCTCGCAGTACCGGGTGATGCTGGCGCTGGCGGTGGTGATCTCGCTGCCGATCCTGCTGGTCTCGGTGGCGCAGGCGATCGTGCGCGTGGACGCCATGCAGGCGATCCGCTCCGCGTTCGTCTACCTGCCCATCGCGGCGATCCTCTCGGCGGTCGGGCCGGCGCTGGCGCAGATCCTGATCGACTCCAGCGACTGGATGAGCACGGCCATCAGCCACAACGCGGCCGACAACGCGCAGCGGTTCATGACCGACACGGGCAGCTGGCTCGGCGCCATCGGCGCGGGCACGGTCAACCCGGCGGCGCCCGTGTTCGGGGTGCTGCTGGGCGCGATCGTGGTGGTGCTCGGCGCCTTCTCGATCTGGCTGGAGCTGCTGCTGCGGTCGGCGGCCATCTACGTCGCCGTGCTGTTCCTGCCCCTGGCCTTCGCGGCCATGGTGTGGCCGGCGGCGGGTCGTTGGTGCCGGCGGCTGATCGAGTTCCTGATCGCGATCATCTTCGCCAAGGTCTTCATCGTGGCGATCATCGACATGGCCGCGGCCGGGCTGGCGGGCGGCGGGCTGGCCGACAAGTTCGAGGGCGTGCTCGCCGGAGGGGCCCTGCTGCTGATGGCGGCCTTCACCCCGATCGCCCTGCTGCGGCTGATCCCGCTGGCGGAGGCCGCCGTGGTCACTGCCGGCCAGCAGCGTGCTGCGCTGCGCCAGGCGACCCAGGGCGCGACCGCCTTCACCAGCTCCTCGGTGGTGTCGCAGATGATCCAGTCCCGCTTCCGCAGCGGGACCGGGGCGGCCGGGGCGGCCGGGGCGGCCGGCTGGGCGGCCGCGCCAGCGGCCGCCGCCAAGGCGGGCAGCTCGGCGGTGTCGGCCGCGCGCGGCCGCGCCACCTCCGGCTTCGCCGCCATGACACCGGACGCGGGGCCGGCGCCAGCCAAGCAGCCGTCTTCGTCCCGGCCGGTGTCGATCACGGGGCCGCCGACGATCCCCAGCGGCTCGTCCTCGGGCTCCTCGGGCTCCTCGGGCTCCTCGGGCGGCGCCTCCGGAACGTCGGGCAACGGGATCCCCAGGCCGCTGAAGCTGCCGGACCTGACGCCTTCCCCGGAGGGATCGGGCGCCGATGCGTAGCTACAGCGACATCCGCTACCGCTTCGGGCCGCTCGAGCGTCGCGGGCTCATCGGCACCCTGCGGCCGGGCCAGCTCCTGGTCCTGGGCTCCACGGTGCTGGTCACCATCCTCATTGTCGAGACCCTGCGCAACGGCGCCGGGCTCGCCCTCGGGGCACTGCTGCTGTCCTGCGGTGGGCTCGCAAGCTTCGTTCCCTTCGGAGGGAGAACGCTGAACGAATGGGCACCGGTCCTCACCACGTTCCTCACCCGCAAGCTGCGAGGACGCGACCACTGGCGCTCCGGCGCCGCGGAGGCCGGCACCCGCTTCCTGGGGGGTGACATTCCCGTGAGGCCGCCAGACCCGATCGGCAGGGTGGAGCTGCTCGCGTTCCCGTTCAGGGGTGTCGAGCTCGGGGTCCTGGCCGACCGCTCCAACGGCACCTTCACCGCGGTGATCCAGGCCAGGGCCCGCTCGTTCGTGCTGCTGGACCCCCAGGACAAGGCCCAGCGCCTGGCCGGCTGGGCCAACGTGATGGCGGGGCTCGCCCGCGAGGGCAGCCCGATCTCCAGGCTCCAGTGGCTGGAGCGCACCGTGCCGGACGACCGCAACGCCCTCAATCGCTACCTGCGCGACGCGCTCGACCCTGAGATCGGGCTGGACGCGCTGCCGCTCCAGAGCTACCTGCGACTGACCCAGGCGGCCGGGCCCGTCACCGAGCAGCACGAGCTGTACATCGCCATGCAGCTCAACGCCGGCAAGGCCGCGCGGGCGGTCAAGCAGGCCGGGGGCAAGGACACCGGCGCCTGCATGGTGCTCGCCCGCGAGCTCGACACCATGGCGCGGCGCCTGGAGCAGGCCGAGGTCGAGGTGCTGCACGCGCTCGGGCCCCGCCGGCTGGCCGCCACCATCCGGCTGGCCTACGACCCGCACGCGCGCACCAACCTCGCGCGGCTGGCCAGCAACGACCCCAGCCGGGAGGACGGGGTCAGCGCCCGCAACGCCTGGCCACAGCGCACCCAGACGCACTGGAGCTACTACCGCACCAACGACGTGGTGCACAGCACCTACTGGATCGCGGAGTGGCCGCGCATCGAGGTCGGCCCCGACTTCATGGCGCCCCTGCTGGTGCAGACGCGCTGCATGCGCACGGTCTCGGTCACCATGGAGCCGGTGCCGCCCCTGAAGGCCATGCGCGCGGTCGGCTTCGCCAAGACCGCCGACGTCGCCGACGAGGAGCTGCGCCAGAAGCTCGGCTTCCTCGGCACCGCCAAGCGCCGTAACCAGGCGGACGCTGTCGCCCGGCGTGAGCAGGAGCTCGCCGACGGCCATGCCGACGTGCGCTTCTCCGGCTACATCACCGTGACCGCCGACGACACCGACGAGCTGTCCGCCGCCTGCGGCGAGGTCGAGCACGCCGCGGGCCAGTGCCGCCTCGAGATCCAGCGCTGCGACGGGGAACAGGAGATCGCGTTCACGTACTCGCTGCCGATGTGCAGGGGCCTGAAATGAGCTCGATGCGTGACGGCCGGCGAACGCCACTGGAGGGGATGGTCTCGTGAGGATCAAGCCTCGCCGGCTGGCCCATCGGGTGACGACCGCCCATCTTCAAGCAGCCTATCCCTTCGTTTCCGAGGGCGGACTCGGTAGCGAGGGCGTATATATCGGCCGTGACGTATTCGGCGGAAGTTTTTGCTATTGCCCCTTCACTCTCTATGGTAGAGAGATCACCGGTCCAAATATGCTTGTCATCGGCCAGATCGGGTATGCTAAATCATCCCTGGTGAAATGCCTGGACGAGGATACCGAGATCGTCGATCCACTGACCGGGGTCCCCCGAACGATCGCGGAAGTCTTCAAGGACGAGGACGTCACTCGAGTGCTCACGCTCGATGAGCGGCGGCGCGTCACAGCCGTGCCGATCACCGCGAAGGTCGACGTCGGTCTCGATTCCGTTTGCCTGCGCGTGACCTTCGCCTCGGGCCGGTCGGTCGTCACCACGTCGGAGCATCCCTTCCTCATGCCGGACGGCTGGCGGCGTGCCGACCAGCTGGCGGTGGGCGAGACGGCGGCAGTACCGGCGAGGATCCCATTTCCCGAGAAGCCCGCCCGGATCCTCGATGAGGAAGTCGATTTCCTCGCGATCATATTGGCGGAGGGCTGCTATGTCCCCGGCCAGGCCGGGATGGTTGGCTTCACGTCGGCCGATCCGGAAATCCTCGCGCGTATGCGCCGGGCCGGCGAGCGCCTTGGCTTTGGCCTACGCCATCGGGGTCGCTACGACTGGGCGTTGACCGGCCATATGCGGTTCACCGAGCCCCCTGATGGCATTTGCGCCTGCGGGTGTGGGCAGCCGACGCCGATCGCGACGCGGAGCCGGAACGGGAACGTCAAGGGTCAGCCGCGCCGCTATGCCGAGGGGCATTCGAGCCGGCGCGGGGCCGCGGCGACGGTCCTTCGCCGATTCGGCGTGGCCCGCGCGCTATCGCCCGAGAAGGTGCTGCCGGAGATCGTCTACCGCCTTCCGCCCGACCAGCTCGCCCGCTTCATTGCCGTGTTCTGGGCATGCGACGGCAGCGTCGGCAGGGTCGGCGTCTCCACCACGCTTGCTTCGGAGCGGCTCGTGCGGCAGCTCCAGCATCTGGTGCTGCGCTTCGGGATCCAGAGCCGGGTCCGGTTCCACCGGTCAACACTCGACGGAAAGCCGTTCCCGTCCTGGCAGCTCCGTGTCTACTCGCAGTCGGAGCAGAGCTTCCTGGACGCTATCCCGTTGTGGGGGACGAAGCGGCAGCGGCTGGCCGCGCTCCGCGCCGGGCGCTCGCGCGCGGTTCAGGCCAACGTTGGCGCCCCCTCCCTTTCGGCGGAATTGCGGGCGAGGCTCGATGCGGCCACCCGGCTTCCTGACGGAAGGTTTGACAACACCCGGTTCGAGCAGGTCGCCAAACGGCTGGGCGCCTCGTACCGTTTCCAGCTCAGCCACATCGTCGACCGCGACACGGGCCGAATCAACCGGCCGGAGTTCCGGGCCTTCTGCGAAGTCTTCGGGCTGATGGACGAGTACAGCTGGCTGCTCGATTCCGACGTCTTCTGGGACCGCATCGTGTCCATCGAAGACGTTGGTGAGCGCCATGTCTACGACCTGACCGTCGATCCAACGGCATGCTTCGTCGCAAACGACATCGTGGTCCACAACACCTACATCTGGCGGCAGATGCTTTTTGGTCGCACGGCTTGGATCATCGACCCGAAGGGCGAGTACGAGCAGCTGGCGGCATTCTGTGGGACCGAGCCGATCAGGTTCCGGAGCGGGGGGTCGCTGCGGCTGAACCCGCTGGACCCGATGATCGGCGGGGACGCGCAGCTTGCGCTGCTGCGGTCGATCGCGGCCGTGATGCTCGGCCGCAACCTGCGGCCGGAGGAGGATGCCTGCCTGGAGCGCGCGCACCACGAGGCGGTCATCGAGGCGAACAACCGGAACACCCAGCCGACCATCCCCCAGGTCGTGAACCGGCTGCTGGAGCCCTCCGACGCCACCGCCCACGAGCTGCGCACATCGATCGTGCGGCTGGCCGAGGACGGGCGCCAGCTGGCGCTCGCGCTGCGGCGGATGGGCGCGGGCGACCTGCGCGGCATGTTCGACGGGCCGACCTCGCGCGACCTCGATCTGTCCGGTCGCCTGGTCGTGTTCAACCTGCGCGAGGTCAAGGACGAGGCGCGGCCCATCCTGATGGCCTGCACGGCGGCATGGCTTCAGGGGTCGTGGGCGCGCAACGACGGGGTGCGCCGGATCGTGGTGCTGGACGAGGCGTGGGTGGTGCTGCGGCACCTGGCCATCGCGCGCTGGCTGCGTGAGAGCTGGAAGCTGGCGCGGCAGTACGGCGTGCAGAACATCGCCGTGATGCACCGGCTCTCCGACCTCACCGCCGCCGGCGACGCCGGCAGCGAGCAGGTCCAGCTCGCCAAGGGCCTGCTGGAGGACTCCGAGACCAGGGTGATCTACCGCCAGTCGCCCGGCGAGGTCGAGCAGGCCAGGGAGCTGCTGGGACTCACCCAGACGGAGTGCGACCAGATTCCCACCCTGGAGCGCGGGGAGGCGCTGTGGCGGGTCGGCCGCCGCTCCTTCATCGTCCAGCACCGAATCGAGAGCTCGATCGAGCGCGAGATCGTCGACACCGACGCCAACATGGACCCTCGCTCGGCGCCGTGGGCGGTGCAGCCACGCTCCGACAAGGCCGCCGAGGGAGCCTCGTGACACTGGAGGACCAGTGAGCAGCAAGCCGCCGATCAAGCGCCAGAGCAATGCCGAGCAGATGATGCTCGTCGCGGTGTCGCTCGCGCTCGGTGCGGCCTTCCTTCTGTGGCTCAGCGGCGAGATCGCCGGCTTCCTGCACTCTGGCGGCACCTGGCCGAGGGTGTCGGTCGGCGACATGGGCGTGGTCGTTGCCAGGTTCTTCCGAACCATGAGCGACCCGGCGGCCGCGTGGCCCGGGCCGGCCCGCCAGTTGCTGCCCGGCCCGGTCACCTTCTACGTGGTGATGGCAATCACCCTGCTGATCCTCACGGCCGCCTACGTGTACCTGGCGCAGCTGTTCCGGTCCCTGCGACGGCGGCTGTCGAGCACCGTGGTGGTGCAGCACTCCGCGCCGGCCGGCGGCGCCGTCGGCCAGGGCGGGTGGGCGCGGCCGCAGCTGTTCCGCGACCTGTACGTGCGCGGCCCGCAGCCGGCCCGGGTCGTGCTGGGACGCCTCGGCGGGCGCCTGGTCGCGGCCGAGCCGCTCCAGTCGATCATCGTGCTCGGGCCCGCCCAGAGCCAGAAGACCAGCGGCCTGGCCGTGCCAGCGGTGCTGGAGTGGGAAGGCCCGGTCCTGGCCGCGTGCATGAAGTCGGACCTGATCCGCCACACCATGAGCCAGCGGTGGCAGCGGGGGGACGTGTACCTGTACGACCCGGCGGGCATCACCGGGCTCGACGCCTCGACCTGGTCGCCGCTCGGCGCCTGCTTCACCTGGCAGGGCGCCTACCGGATGGCGCGCTCGCTGGTGGACGCCGGCCGTGGGATGGGTCAGGGCTCGCACGACGCCGACTTCCTCCTCAACGCGGCGGCGACCCTGCTCGCCGCGCTGATGCTCGCCGCCGCGACCTCCGACCGGTCCATGGGCGACGTGGTCCGCTGGGTCCAGCGCAGAGAGCGGGCCGAGGTGACCGCGGCGCTGAGCGTCGCGGGCGAGCCCGCCGCCGAGGACGCCATGCAGCTCAACTCCAGCCTGACCGAGCAGCACCGCAGCCAGGTGTACGCGGCCGTGCTCGGGGCGATCGCCGGCTATGCCGACCCTGCCGTGCGGGCGGGGGTGCTGACCAACCAGTTCTCGGCCGAGCGCCTGCTCGATGGGCGCGCCAACACCGCCTACGTGTGCGCCCCCGCGCACGAGCAGCGGCGGCTCGGCCCCGTGTTCGTCTCGCTGGTCCAGGACGTGATCGACCTCGCCTACGAGCAATCCATGCGGATCGGCCGGCCGCTCGACCCGCCGCTGCTGGTCGTGCTGGACGACGCCGCCAATTCGGCGGCCCTGCCGCAGCTCGACGTGTACGCCGCCACCGCCGCCGCCCGCGGCGTGCAGCTGGTCACCAGCTTCCGGCACATCACGCAGATGCAGGCGCGCTACGGCGACCGCGCGGAGACATTGCTGAACAGCCACAGGGCCAAGGTGATCCTGTCGGGCATCAGCGACCAGGCCACGCTCGGCGTGCTGTCGCACCTGCTCGAGGACGACACCGTGCGCAGCCTGGCCGCGCCCGCGGCCGCCGGCGCCACCGCCAAGGACGGCGACTCGCTCCGCGCACGCTATCCCTCGCCGGGGGAGGCCCTCCGCCGCATCTCCCCGGGCCAGGGTGTCCTGCTCTACGGGCACCTCCCGCCCGCCCACCTGAGCCTGCGCCCGTGGTTCCGCGACCGCCGCCTCATCGGCATGGTCAGCGACCACGGCGCCCGCCTCGCCGAGCCGCTGGCGTAGCCTGCGCTCGCGGGGTCAGCGGCCGGACCGGGTGGTGGCGTCGAGGGCGCGCTCGGCGAGTCGTTCCACGACCGCGGCAAAGCGGCGGTAGGTGTCGTCGTCGCTGCCGTAGGCGCCGGCGGCCGATCGGGCGTACACGCCCTCGAGGATCGCGGCGAGCTTCCAGTAGCCGAAGGCGACGTAGAAGTCGAGCTGGCTCAGGTCCCGGCCGCTGGCGCTGGCATAGGCGTCGGCCACCTCGGCTCGACCGGGGAAGCCGGGCAGGGCGGTCACTGTGGAATCCAGCGGCAGCACGTCGTCGCCCGGCTCGGACCAGTAGACCATCAGCAGGCCGACGTCGGCGAGCGGGTCACCGAGCGTGCACAGCTCCCAGTCGAGCACGGCCAGGACCTCGCCGGCGGGGGAGAGGATGAGGTTGTCGAGGCGGTAGTCGCCGTGAACGATCGTGCCCGAGCCCTGCTGGGCCGGCACGCCGGCGGCCAGCCGGCGGCCCGCCTCCTCCATCGCCGGTAGCTCGCGCGTCTTGGACTGCTCCCACTGGCGGGTCCATCGCCGCAGCTGCCGCTCGACATAGCCTTCGCGGCGCCCGAGGTCGCCGAGCCCGACGGCGACCGGGTCGACTCCGTGCAGGGCGACCAGCACCTCGACCAGCGACCTCGCCGAGGTGGCGCGCTGCCGCTCGTCGAAGGTACCGGCGACCGTTCGCTCGTCCCTGGGGACGATGCCGTCGACGTAGCCCATGACGTAGAAGGGGGCGCCGGTGACCGAGGAGTCATCGCAGAGCCCGATCGCCTCGGGGACGGGCACGGGGGTGTCGCGCAGGGCCGAGATGATGCGGTGCTCGCGGGCCATGTCGTGGGCGGAGGGCAGCACCCCCGTCAGCGGTGGGCGCCGCAGCACCCAGGACCCACCGCCGGAGTCCCGCACCAGGTAGGTGAGGTTGGAGCGTCCGCCGGCGATCACCTGGAAGCTGAGCGGCGCCCGGGCCCCGGGTACCTTGGCGACGAACCACGCCGTCGTCGCCTCGACCCGGATGCCCGGAACCGCGGCGTCCCCCCGTGCCTCACCCACCCGCTCACCCGCGCTGGTCCGGCCGGCGTCCGCGGCGCCGCTGCCCACCGGCCGACCCCCGTGGCCGGCGGGATCGGCGGTCACGGCGCCTGGGGGTCCCGCTGGGCCGCCTCGCGGACCGCGCGGGCGACGGCCGGCGAGACGTTGCGGTCGAACACGCTCGGCACGATGTAGTCGGGCCGCAGCTCCTCGTCCGCCACGCAGCTGGCGATGGCGCGGGCGGCGGCGACCTTCATCGCCTCGGAGATCTCGCGTGCGCCGGCGTCGAGCGCGCCACGGAAGACACCCGGGAAGGCCAGCACATTGTTGATCTGGTTCGGCTCGTCGCTGCGGCCGGTGGCGACCACCGCCGCGTAGCGGCGCGCGCCGGCCGGGTCGACCTCGGGATCGGGGTTGGCGAGCGCGAACACGATCGCGTCCTGGTTCATGGTGCGGAGGTCCTCCGGCTGGAGCAGACCGGCGCTGGACACGCCCACGAAGACGTCGGCCCCGGCCAGCGCGTCCAGCAGGCTGCCCTGGAGCCGGGCCTGGTTGGTGTGCTCGGCCACCCAGCGCTTGCTGTCGTCGAGCCGGTCCCGCCCCGGGTGGAGGATGCCGGCGCGGTCGCACACGATGATGTCGTTCACGCCCTCGGCCTGCAGGATCTTGACGATCGCGACTCCGGCCGCGCCCGCGCCCGACATCACCACGCGGATCCCGGAGAGCTTCTTGCCCACCACCCGCAGCGCGTTGGTGAGCGCCGCCAGCACCACGATGGCCGTCCCGTGCTGGTCGTCGTGGAAGACGGGGATGTCGAGAACCTCGCGCAGGCGCCGCTCGACCTCGAAGCAGCGCGGCGCGGCGATGTCCTCGAGGTTGATGCCGCCATAGGCGGGCGCGATCAGCTCGACGGTGCGGACGATCTCGTCGGTGTCCTGTGTCGCCAGGGCGACCGGCCAGGCGTCCACGCCGGCGAACTGCTTGAACAGCACCGCCTTGCCCTCCATCACGGGCATGGCCGCGGCCGGCCCGATGTTGCCGAGGCCGAGCACCGCCGACCCGTCGGTCACCACCGCGACGGTGTTGCGCTTGATGGTGAGCTTGCGGGCGTCGTCGGGGTTCTCGGCGATGGCGCGGCAGACCCGGGCGACGCCGGGCGTGTAGGCCATCGACAGGTCGTCGCGTGTTCGCAACGGGACCTTGGAGGTCACCTCGAGCTTGCCGCCCAGGTGCAGGAGGAAGGTGCGGTCGCTGACCTTGTGGACGTGGGCGCCCGGGACAGCCTCGACCGCGTCGGTGATCGCCTGGGCGTGGCGTCCGTCGGAGGCGTTGACGGTCAGGTCCACGATCAGCCGGTCGGGGTGGGACTCGACGATGTCGACGGCGGCCACGGCGCCGCCGGCCTCGCCGACCGCCGTGGTGATCCGGCCCATGCCGAGAGGGTCCGACCCGATGTGGACCCGCATCGTGATCGAGTACGACGCACTCGGAACGCTCATCCTGCGTTGACTCCTTCCAAAGACCCGACCCATCCCGTCCCGGGCGACCCGCCGCAATGCCTGCCCGGCCGGGCAGGAGGGCCCGGAGACGCACCGGCGAAGCGCCTGGCCCGCCCGCACTGGCGCTTGGAGGAAGCCTACTACCTGTCGACGCCAGCCTTCCCACCGCCATCCACAGGCCCCAGCCCCAGCCTCCACAGCCCCCAGGCCCGGCGTCCACACCCCCCGGGGCCCCAGCCTCCACAGCCCCCAGACCGGGCCTCGGTTCGCGGTTCGAGCGACGGTGGCGCCATGGATGGCCTGGGGCTATTGGTTCCGCCGATCGTGCCGATAGCAAGAAATGATTGGATAGAATTCTTCTATGGCTTTATCTTCGAAGGACGGTCCCGAGCGTGGTTAGCCCGACCCAGGACCCGTCGGGAGGAGGTGCCGGCTCATGATGTTCCTGGTCGTCTGGGATTGCTCGAAGCGAGTATCCCTGAGAGAGGTCGACGCGGGCCAGCGTCATCGAGCCGGGTCTGTGAGCTGCGCGGATACAGGCCCGATCCGCACCCCCGACGTCTAGGTGACCGCTCAGGCGGTCTCACGCAATTCGGTCCTGATTGACCTCGGGCTTTTCCGTGCCCGATGGAGGGAGTGAACTCATGCCAGCACCCAGCGAACCCACCTCCAACGCCGTCGAGCTTTCCGCCCAATGGGCCTTCGACCCGCGCTGGAGGGACATCCGGCGGGATTACCGGCCAGAGGACGTGGTGCTGCTGCGCGGCTCCGTCATGGTGGAGCACACGCTGGCCAGGCGGGGTGCTGAGCGGCTGTGGCGGCTGCTGGGGGAGCGCGAGGTGGTCGCGGCCCTCGGAGCGCTCTCCGGCGGCCAGGCGGTGCAGATGGTGCGGGCGGGCCTCGAAGCCATCTACCTGAGCGGCTGGCAGGTTGCCGCGGACGCCAATCTCGCCGAGCAGGTCTATCCCGACCAGAGCCTGTATCCCTCGAGCAGCGCGCCCGCGCTGGTGCGGCGCCTGAACAACGCGCTGCGCAGGGCCGATCAGGTCGAGTCGGTCGAGGGCGGGGCCAGTCGGGACTGGCTGGTGCCGATCGTCGCGGACGCGGAGGCTGGCTTCGGCGGGCCCCTCAACGCCTACGAGCTGACGATGTCGATGATCGAGGCGGGCGCGGCCGGCGTGCACTTCGAGGACCAGCTCGCCGCCGAGAAGAAGTGCGGCCATCTCGGCGGCAAGGTGCTGGTGCCGACCGGGCAGTTCCTGCGGATGCTGACCGCGGCACGGCTGGCGGCGGACGTGGCCGGCACGCCGACGGTGCTGATCGCACGGACCGACGCGCTGGCGGCGACCCTGCTGACCACCGACGTGGATGAGCGTGACCGGCCGTTCCTGACCGGCGAGCGCACCGCGGAGGGGTACTGGCGCGTGCGGCCCGGGCTGGAGGCGGCCATCGCGCGCGGACTGGCCTCGGCGCCGTACGCCGATCTGCTGTGGTTCGAGACCTCGACGCCGGACCTCGACGAGGCGGCCGACTTCGCCGCGGCGATCCACGCCGAGTACCCGGGAAAGCCGCTCGCCTACAACTGCTCGCCGTCCTTCAACTGGCGCAGGCACCTGGACGAGCCGACCATCGCCCGCTTCCAGAAGGAGCTCGGGCGGCTCGGCTACCGGTTCCAGTTCATCACGCTGGCCGGCTTCCACGCGCTGAACGCGTCGATGTTCGAGCTGGCCAGCGGCTTCGCCGAGCGCGGCATGCCCGCCTACGTCGAGTTGCAGCAGCGCGAGCTGGCACTCGAGGCGGACGGCTACACCGCCACCAGGCACCAGCGCGAGGTCGGCACCGGCTACTTCGACGCCGTGTCCGAGGTGATCTCGGGCGGAGCGGGCGCGACACTGGCGATGGCTGGAAGCACCGAAGCGGCGCAATTCTGAGATACTCCTCGGGCTCACCTGCGCTTCGTCAAAGCTGAGTAGTTCGTAGGGTCCGAATTACATAGTCTTTCGGGTAGGATGCGCAGGATCTGCCGGTTGGGTCCCGCCTGCGCGGGTGGCCTGGGAGGTGGCATGGCGGGACGGCGCTCCAGTCTTCGCATCACCGTTCGCCGTGCCGTCGTTGCCGGGCTGTTGCTCGCGGTGCTGCCCGCGGCCCCGGCGCTGGCCGCTGGAAACAGGACCGCCGAGCTGGAGGCGAAGGCCGCTGGCCTGCAGGCGCGCCTCGACGACCAGTACGCCGCGCTGGAGCGCATCTCCGAGCAGTTCGACAAGGCGACCGCCGCTGAGCGCGACCTGCGCGCGAAGCTCTCCGGCGTGCAGGCGCGCCGCCAAGTCGTGGTCAGCGAGCTTGCCGCCGCGCAGGAACGGCTCGACGAGCAGGCACGTGAGACCTACGAGGCCGGGCCGGGCTGGTTCGTCTCCGAGCTGGTGGGCGCCGCCTCCCCCGAGGATCTGCTGCGGCGTGTGCCCTTGCAGAAGGCGGCCCTGGAGGCCAGCGCGCGCAACCTCGAGGAGGTCGCCAAGCGCAAGGCCGAGCTGGATGGGCTGACGGCGCGGGCGCAGGCCGACCTGGCCGAGCGGCAGCGCCTGGACGCGGACGTGCTGTCGCAGCACCAGCGGATCGACGCGCTCGCCCGCCAGCTCGAAGCGACCCTCGAGGGCGTCGACAAGCGCCTGGCTGGCGCGCTGAAGGCACACCAGCGTCGGGCGGAGGCGGGCCGTCGCGCGGCCTATACCGCCTGGTCCAGCTCGTTGGGCGGTCGCGGCCAGCCCTCGTGGATGGCCGCCGGCAGGGCCGCGGCGACCGCGGTTGCCTATGCCATGGGCCAGCTCGGCAAGCCGTACCGGTGGGGGGCGGCGGGGCCGGCGGCCTTCGACTGCTCGGGCCTGACCAGCGCCGCCTACCTCGCGGCCGGGGTCGCCATCCCTCGGGTGTCCGTCGACCAGTTCAACGCCGGTCCCCACGTCGCCGTCGCCGACCTGCTCGCAGGCGACCTGGTCTTCTACGCTGACGACCCCGCCGTCCCGGCCACCATCCACCACGTCGGCATGTACATCGGCAAGGGGCTGATGGTTCACGCGCCCCACACCGGCGACGTCGTGCGCGTCGCCTCGATCTGGCGCGACGGCTACGCGGGCGCCACCCGGATCGTCGCCGGCTCGCCGAGGCCGGGCGTGATCCAGCCACCCACGACCATTGCGCCGCCGCCAAATCCGCCCATGATCATTGCGCCGCCCGGGACGACCGCGCCGCCGGCCAGCAGCCGTCCAGCGCCGGGCAGCTCGACCACCAGGCTCCCGACAGCCACGGCACCCGCCACCACCAGGCCCTCGACCACCACCACACCGTCGACCGCCACCACCACCTCGAGTACGACGACCACGGAGCCCACGACCACCGAGGCGACGACGACCACCGAGGCGCCGACGACGACCACCGAGGCGCCGGCGACCTCGACCTCGCCGGAAACGGGCAGCTCGACCTCGACGACAAGTCCGCGTTGACGAATCGGTCCGCGGACTGGGGTAGCCAGGGGGCTGTGGACAATCGGGCGTGCCGGTCGGGAGCGCGGCGTATCATCCGCCAAACCAGTCAGCGATCACCCTTGCGAGGAGGCCTCGTGCCCAGCAACCCGGCCGAGCGCTCGGAGCGTGCGCGGTGACCACCGAGCGGCTCTGGACGCCGTGGCGGATGGCCTACATCCGCCGTGCGGGCCGCGAGGACGGCGCCGGCCACGGCTGCATCTTCTGCGATCTGCCGCGGCAGGACGACGACGAGCGCAACCGCATCGTCGCCCGGGGCGAGCGCACCTTCGTGATCCTCAACGCCTTCCCCTACAACCCCGGTCATCTGATGGTGGCTCCCTACCGGCACATCGGCGACTACCTGGAGCTGACGCCCGAGGAGCTGGCCGAGACGATGGCGTTCACCGGGACCGCCGTTCGCGCACTGCGCGAGGGCTCGGACGCCCACGGGTTCAATCTCGGCATGAATCTCGGGCAGGTCGCCGGGGCTGGCATCGCCGACCACCTCCATATGCACCTGGTGCCGCGCTGGGGCGGTGACACCAATTTCATGCCGGTGGTCGGCCAGACCAAGGTCCTGCCCGAGTTGCTGTCCGAGACCTGGGAACGGCTGCGCCCATGGTTCGCCAGTTCCGAGGAGGGCGGAGCATGAACCGGCTCGGGCCGCGAGAGGCATGGGCGGCTGGCGCAATGGAGGTGCGCCCATACAACCGCTGAATCCCGTAGTCTTTTCTAGTTCCATGCGATGGGAGCGTGATCCTGTATCCGCCGGAGGCATCTGAGGTCCCTGCGCAGTATGGTTGTTGCTACCCGTAAGCGGTCGCGTGCTACAGCGGCGCGGTGCTCCTCCACCACCGTTTGCGTTGGCAAGGCAGGGATACGTGCCCGGCAGAGCGGGCTTGATGGATGGATCTCTGAGAGAAAGCGGTCGATCCGGTGAGTGCAGAACCGGTACCTGCGGGCTCGATCGAGCTCCGCGACTACCTGATGGTGTTTCGCCGCCAGTGGTGGCTGATCGCCGCGCTCGCCGTGGTGGGTGCGGCGGTGGCAGCGGCGTGGACGCTCCAGCAGACTCCCATTTACCGCGGCACGTCCTCCGTGCTGGTCCAGCCGGTCACGATCGATCGGTTCGAGGGGACGCAGCGCTTGGACCAACAGGTCAACATCAACAACGAGAAGCAGGTGGCGCTGTCGTCGGCGGTGGCGGTGCTCGCTGGCAGGTACCTTCGCAGCCCGGCGCCGCCCGACAAGCTGCTCGAGCACGTAAGCGTCGACGTGCCGGCCAACTCCCAGATCCTCCAGGTCCATTACTCGGACCCGATCCCGCGGACGGCCCAGCGGGGGGCCGACTCCTTCGCCAGGGCGTACATCGACTACCGCAAGGCGGGGATCGCCCACCAGGTCGAGACCAGCAAGGTGACGCTCGCCAAGCAGGTCGACACGCTCGCGACGCGGGTCTCCCAGCTCAACTCGATCCTGGCTTCGCCAGACTCGTCCACGGCGCAGAAGGCCGGGGCGTCCGCCCAGAAGAACAGCTACCAGCAGCGCATCAATAGCCTAAGTGAGCGGATAGCGCAGTTCGAGCAGCTCGACCCGACGCCGGGGCAGGTGATCCAGGTGGCTGACCTACCGACCTCGCCGGTCAGCCCGCAGAAGAAGCTGGACATTGGCGTCGGGCTGTTCCTCGGGCTGTTCCTCGGCCTCGTGGTGGGGTTCGTACGCGACCGTAGGGACAAGCGCCTGCGCGGGCGCGAAGACCTGGCCGAGCGGCTCGACCGCCCGGTGCTCGCCTCGATCCCGGCCCTCTCGCGCTACCGGCGGCGCGGGGGCGGGCTCGGCTGGACCCGGCGCAAGCGCTCGAGCCTGGTGACGCTCGACCAGCCCAGCAGCCCCGCGGCCGAGGCCTACCGGACGCTGCGAACACGCATGGCCCGGCTGGCGGCGCAGCTCGACATCAACTCGATCATGGTCGTCAGCGGCAACGTCGCCGAGGGCAAGAGCACCACGGCCGCGAACCTGGCCGTGGCGCTGGCCGAGTCGGGGCGCGACATCCTGCTGGTTTCCGCGGACCTGCGCCGGCCGCGCCTACACGAGTTCTTCGCGTTGCCCAACCGCTCCGGGCTCGCCGACCTGCTGGCCGACGGCAAGGTGGCCAACCCGAGCTCTCCGGGCAGGAGCAAGCAGATCGCCGTCGAGCTGTGGTCGGTGGCGCCGCATCTGTGGGTGATCCTCGCCGGGCCGCCGCCGACGCACCCGTCGACGCTGATGGACTCGGACGCCATGCGCGAGTTCCTCAAGGAGCAGCGGGACGTGTTCGACTTCATCATCCTCGACTGCCCGCCCGCGCTGGTGGTCTCCGATTCGCTGGCCCTGGCGCCGCTGGTCGACGCCGTGCTGGTCGTGGCCGACGCCAAGTCGACCGACCGCGACTCCATCGACCAGCTCCGCGACCAGCTCGAGCAGGTCGGCGGCAAGATCGTCGGCTCCGTCCTGAACCGCTCCGCCGACGCCACCCGCAGCTCGTACTACTACGACTACCAGGACTGAGCCTGGTCAGAGGCCCCGTCAGGCGCCGCATGCAACCCTGCTGCAACCCGATCACCGGTCGTCACCACCGAACGCTTGCTCGATCTTCGCAGCGGCGCGCGCCGCAGCGGTCGCCGCGGGGCGAATGTAGACGCGGAGCGCGAGCTGGCCGCGGTCCGCATGGCCGAGCACCTCGGCGATCGCGGCTGGCCCCTCGCCCTGCTCGGCCAGCAGTGACGCGAACCCGTGCCGCATGCCGTGCACGTGCACCTGAGTAGGCAGGCCGGCATCGTGCACCAGCCGCTTGAACCGGTGCGTCACGTAGTCCGGCCGTAACGCGCTGCCGTCCTCACGGCAGACGATCAGATCCGCGGCGGTGTCGTAGGCGGCGCCCAGCACCAGGCGCAGCTCGGCCTGCTCGGCGCGCCGGCGGCGCAGCATCGCCAGTGCGAACGCCGGCAGCTCCAGGGTGCGGTCTCCGGCGTCGGTCTTCGGTGGGGAGTACACCAGCTGGCCGCGGACCAGGCCGAGTGAGCGGCGCACGGCCGCCGCGCCCTGGTCCAGGTCGACGTCCGACCAGCGCAGCGCGAGCAGCTCCCCGCGGCGGCACCCCGTCGCAACACCGAGTGCGACGAATGCCCACAGCCACCCGCCGGCGGACCGGGCGTGATCGAGCAGTACCCGGGCCTGCTCGGGGTCGAGTCCGGCCGGCCTGCCGCGCGGCGCGGCTGGGAGGTCGACCTGCTCGCACACGTTGCGGGCAACCAATTGCCAACGAACGGCCTGCTTCAGCGCCCGCCGCAGAATCCTGTGGATCAGTGCGACCGTGCCCGGCGCGAGCGGCCGGCCATCCCGCCCGCCACGCTCCAGCAGCAGATCGTAGGTCTGCTGCACGTGGAAGGGCTGGAGCTGCTGGAGACGCACCGAGCCCAGGTGTGGGAGCAGATAGCGGCCGACGATGTACTCGTAGCGCTGGTGCGTCGCGCCGGCGCGGGCCTGCTCGACGTGCTCAAGCCACTGCCGCAGGTACTCGGCGACGGTCAGCCGGCTCGGGTCGACGTACAGGCCGGCGTCGAGCTTGGCGAGCAGGTCGACCCGGGCACGCTCGGCATCCCGCTTGGTGCGGTAGCCGGAGTGCCAGTGCCGGACGCGCTTGCCGTCCGGGCCGCGGCCAAGGTCGAGCACGACGCTGTAGGACGTGCCACGCCTGATTACGGTGCCCCTCACGGCGGCGGCTCCTCGGCCTGCTGCTCCCGCTTGGCGGGACGATCGGGAGGGCGTGAGAGGATCTCCTCCACCACTTGGCGCATCTCCTCCATGCTGGGCCGCGCGCCCTCGTCTGCGGCCATCGTCTCGGCCATCGGGCGCGCGATGTCGGCGATCCGCGCGGCGTCGCGCAGCATGCCCTCGAAGGCGTCAGCCCAGCGCTCCAGCTCCGCGGCGAGCGGGCCAAGCTGCGCGGCTAGTCGGGGGAGCTGCGCGGCGAGGTGACGTAGGTCTTCCGCCGGCTGCTCGTACCGAGTGGCAAGGGCAAGGCCGGCGACGGTTTCGAGGAGGTCAGGCATTGCAAAATGGCGCCGGGAGAGGCTGGTATGGCCCGCAGCGGCTAGCGAGGCGAGAGCTTCCTGTACTCGACCCGCAGTCAGATCGCCCTCATCGTCGAGCAGGAGCTTCAGGAGCCGCTCGGCGTCGTCGACACCCTCGACCTGGGGACCCGGGAGCACGACCGAGCCGGCAGCCCTCCGAGGCGGCAGGAACCACCAGGTGAGCGGCAGGTCAAAGGCGAGCGAGAGGGCAGCGATCTCATCGGCGTTGAACAGCCGGACCCGGCCGCCTTTCGCGGACGTCTCGGCCGCCGAAAAGGTCCCCTTGGACCAGCGGATGCCGAGGTAAGGCTCAAGGCGCTCGGCGGCCTCCTCCTGCGTCCAGCCGCGCAGTTCGCGCGCCCGACGCAGGTTGAAGGCCACGAGCTGGTTGGGAGTCATCGGCTTGCGGTCATCGTCGCTCATGTCGGAAGCCTGTCATACCCCTTGTGTCAGGGTCAACACTGATCCGTACTTCGCGGTGGTCTCTTGCGCGCCAAACTACGGACGCTGTAACGTCCTGCTCCTAGGCAGACTCTCAAGGAGTTCGGCGCTGTGAAGACCAGCGAGCCGCTATCGCAACTGCGCGCATTGCGCCGCGCACATGACATGTCCCTACGGGAGCTGGCGGAGCGGATTGGCCTTGATCCTGGCCAGCTCTCGCGGCTAGAGCGCCGGCAGGCAGCACTGACCGTGGACCGGCTGTACTCGATAGCCCAGGCGCTCGAAGTGAAACCGCTGGCTCGCGTGTTGGAGCCGTACACGGTGGTGGAGGAATGATCGCCCTGGACGAGGCCGCGGTGCTGACTGTCCGCGAGGTCGCCGCCATCCTCAGGATCGGCCGGAACCAAGCGTATGAGCGGATCGCGGCCGGGCAGATCCCCGCCGTTCGGATCGGCCGCACCATCCGCGTGCCCGCCGCAGCCATCCGGCGCCTACTGGACGAGGCTGGCGCGGAGCAGGGCCAGGAGGCACTGAACCGTGTCTGATGACAAGCGAAGGGGCCGGGCATCCCCTCCCGACCCCGAGGTCGTCGCGGCGCTCACCGACCCGACCACGGCGACTATACCCGCTCAGGGTGACGATGGTCGCGTGGTCGACCTCGAAGTCGAGCGGGCACGCCGCCACGGCGGCGACTGGTGGCCGCCCGACTGCCCGCCGTGGACCTGGACGACAGCTGAGTGTTCGCTCGAACGGCGGCCGGCATGAGCGACCTGGCCGCCGGCGCCCTCGCCTATGCCAGCCGCGGCTGGCCCATCTTCCCCCTCGTGCCCTGGACGAAGCGCCCCTACGCCGGCTCGCGGGGCCTGCACGACGCCACCACCGACCCGCACGTGACGGCGGCCCGATGGGCGCGTCATCCGCAGGCGAACATCGGCATCCGCACCGGGCTCACCGCCGGGCTCGTGGTGATCGACCTGGACCAGCCAGACGGTCCCCGCGCGTGGATGGCGCTGGTCCAGGCCCACGAGCCCAGAGAGCCGGTGACGCTCCGTGCCCTCACGCCGCGTGGCGGTGTGCACCTGTACTTTCAGCACCCGGAGGACATCTCTGAGCCGATCCGTAACTCGGCGGGGAAGCTCGGGCCGGGGATCGACGTGCGCGGCGAAGGCGGCTTGGTGGTCGCCCCGCCGTCCCAGGTCGCCGGTGGGGGTCGGTACTGGTGGGATGGTCCGGCGAGTGAGCCGGGGCCGCTGCCGGCGTGGCTGCTCGAGCTGGTGCAGCCTGCGCCGGGGAGCCGGCCGCCGGGCAGGCCAGCCACCCTCTCCCCCGTGGCCGATCGGTACCTGGCGCGGGTGCTAGCCGACGAGCTGGCCGCGCTGCGGGCCGCGCCCGAGGGCAACCGGAACCATGCGGCCAACCGGGCCGCGTGGAAGGTCGGGCGTGTCGCGCACCTCGGCGACGCCGGCGAGCTCCGCAGCGCCCTGGTCGCCGCGGCGATGGACGCGGGGCTCCCCGATCGCGAGGCGCGTCGGGCCATCGCAAGCGGTTTCGAGGCCGGCATGCGGCGAGCTCGGGAGCTGCCCGCTCCACCCAGCCCCGAAAGAGGCCGATCATGACGGCCGAGCTGGCCCCCAGCTTGAAGATCCAGACCGCCGGCACCATGCCAGAGAGTGACCGGCCGCCCGCCCTGGTCGGCGACCTAATCGACGGCGGCGAAATGCTCGTGCTCGGCGCAGCTCGGGCGGTCGGAAAGAGCTGGTGGGGCATGGGCCTGTCACTCATGCTCGCCCGCGGCCACGGGCAATTCATGGGGAAACTGGCCGTGCTCCGCCCGGCCCGAGTGCTCTACTGCCACGGCGAGCTTGACCCGTGGGCAGCCTACGACCGCTGGCAGAAGCTAGCCGGCGGCGAACCGATGCCATCCTGCCTATGGGAGAGCTTCGACCTGTGGCGCATCCGGCTCGTGCGGCAGCGCGTCACGACCGGCGCCGACACCGTGACGGAGTTCCAAGACGCGATACTTGATAGACGGCTTGAGGCCACCATCACGGCCGAGGGGATCGAGGTACTGGTCCTGGACCCCTGGAAGGTGTTCTACGCCGGCCAGGAGAACGACAACGACCAGGCTGAGGCCGCCCTGTCCAAGCTGCGCGACCTACAGCTCAGGTATGGCCTGACGATCATCGCCCTACACCACTTCGGTAAGGCCGGCGACCCGGAAGACCTCTGGCGGGGCGCAACCAGGCTTGCCGACTGGGCGTCAACGCGCGTGACCCTCCAGGCGCACTACAAGGCGGACCAGGCGAAGAAGCAGGGCATGACCCGCCACCAGGCGCGCCGCTATGCGGACGTGACGATCCTGCGCCGGTCGGGCCGCTCCCCGGAAGACTTCTCCGTTGCCTGGGACGCCGAGACAGGCCATTGGGACCGCTGGCTTGCCCCTCAGGAGGCCAGCGCGAACCAGCGCGTAGCACTTACCACGGAGGACGTCGCGGCCAAGTGCCCTGCCAGCGGTTGGGAGTCCATCGGCGAGGCGACTGCGGCGCTCGGCGTGGCGGAGGGAACTGCTCGCCAGCTCCTTGAGCGGGCGAAGCTCGAAGGGCTCCTCGAGGAGTTCTCCGGGCCTAGACGAGCCCGGGCGTTCCGGCCCCACAGCACCCCGCGACTCCGCAATTGACTCCGCAGCATCACTCCGCACGACACCCCCTTGCGGATTGGGAAACGGGCCATGACCAGGCTAAGTGACTCCGCAGTAACCCCGACTCCGCAAGGCTCCCCTTGCGGAGTCCTGACCAGCAGGAATGCGACTCCGCACCCCGCACCCCCTACGGGGGAGGCCGACCCTTGTGGAGTCGGCACCCCCCGCAGCCCCGTGGCGGGGGAGTGGCTGGCCTGCCTGACCTCACGTTGGGGGGGGCCATGGTGACCTCTCCTCTCCTGCCGGCCGGCGCCTACCGCCGGCCGTGCCCGCGGTCGAAGCGATCTGCTGATCCAGCCGACCGCTACGGCTTGAGCGGCCACAGGCCGATGCCTGAGTGCATCTACCGGATGCTCTCGGGCCGCGCTTGCCAGGAGGTCGCCATGGGCCACGACGGGAGGTACGGGCATCGTCACCAGGTCCCTCGCATGGTTGGCACGGAGGTTACGGTTCCTGAGCTGCTGGAGCTGCTCGACGAGGCGCTTGCCGTGCGTTACGGCGCGGCCGCACAGGTCATCGCGTACCTGGCTGAGCTGCGGGCCGGCATCCGGTTCGTGCGGGTGAGCGGCTGCCATACCAGCGTGCTCCGCGAGATGTTGCAGGGCTGGCGGCCGGATTTCGACAGGCGGGACTCCCGCATTTCACCCGAGACCTGGGCGTGGGCGCCGGCGCCGCACCCGGACGACCGGCCGGCGCCGACGCCAACGGGTCGGCCGTGGGAGCCGTACGGCCTCAGTCTGGACGACTATGAGGCGATGCTGGCCCGCCAGCAGGGATGCTGCGCGCTGTGCGGCCGGCGGCCATGGCCCGGCCGGCCGCTCCAGGTCGACCATGATCATCAGACAGGTCGGGTCCGTGGGCTGCTGTGCGGTGTGTGCAATTCGACGCTGACGCGATTTGAGGACGAGACCATCGGGTGGAAGAACGAGCGTGCCTGCGATGACGAGTGGTGCGCCCGAGCCCGCGCCTACCTCGACGGTGAGGAGCTGCTGTGAGCATGAGCGGCAGCCGGCCCGAGGACGAGGCTTGGTAGGCGATGTGCCCGCCAGTGTGCCCGGGCCATGCCCGGGCCATCAGTGCCCCGGCCAGCTGGAGGTCATGGCCTGGGCATGGCCTCGCCCATAGTCCGCGCTATGGCCCGAGCCATGGCCCAGGACACAGCCCAGACCATAGCCGGGACCATAGGCCAGACTATGGCCTAGGCTATGGCCCGGGCCATAGCTGGCTGGAGAGGGTTCGCTGCCGGACAGACGAGCTGTTTCCCTTAGGGGACAACAATTGGCGGTTGGGAGGAGGCAGGCCGGATGGCCGAGCGTGTCACGGTCAGGTGCCCCGAGGGGCATGCATTCACGACGGCCGTTAGGGGTCGGGGGACGCACTGCCCGACGCCCTGTGGGCGGACCGTCTACGTCCGAACCGATGGCACCGTGCGGACGCCTGGCGAGCCTGCGCCGCCCTCGCCGCCGGCCGCGGCCGAGGACTGGACCGACTACGAGCTGTGGGAGATAGCCCACGTCGACGGCGACAGCGCGGAGGAGCTCGCGGAGGAAAGCGGCCTGCCGGTGGCGACCGTGCGGCGCCGCATCGCCGCTGAGGAGCGCCGGCGCCGCCGCGCCGGGCTCGACCCTGACGGCTGGCGCCAGCAGCGCGTCGCCGAGCTCGGCGGGTAGCCCGCTACGTGTCGGCGGGG
>WNGB01000488.1_pt1 | contig 72846 bp, 61 predicted proteins | sample 5400681 | NCBI WGS metagenome assembly WNGB01 (sample SAMN13153367, study PRJNA577476) | soil metagenome | isolation source: 115 cm soil or saprolite under grassland replicate 2 | place: USA:California | collected 2016-06-15 | reverse complement strand
GACCGCGCCCCCATCGCCCGGTAGGAATCCGCGATCGCCCGGCAGGAGCCAACCACCACGTCGTCGCGGCGCAATGTCGCCCGGTCCAGCCAACGCGCCACCGGTGTGCGCAAATGAACCGTGCCTGGCACCTGGCTTACGCGCAGCGCCGACGGATAAGCACAAGCCGCGAGACGGCAGGACAGCATCGCCTTGATGAGGTGTGCGTGGATCACGTCGGGCCGAAACGCCCGGACGAGGCGCAGCAGCCGAGCCTCCGCGGTGGCAATCCGCGGCAGCTGCCGCACCTGGCGGCCGGAGAACGGGATGATCTCAACCCGGATCTGCGCGGCGCGCAGTCTGTCCGCCAGCGGGCCCTCGCCAGGTAGCACCGCGCATACCGTGTTCCCCAGCCGCTGCAGGCCTGTCACCTGATCGCAGAACCAGTCGCCGCCCACAGGCGTGGCGGCGACCTGGAGAATGCGCAAGCGCTGGCCGGTCATCTGCATGCGGGCCGCCTTGTCCGGGTGGCGCGCCGCGTTGACTGACCGAGCGCGGCCCGGTACAGGCCGTCGATCTGGGCCACGGTGGCGTCGATGTCGAAACGCCGCAGGCAGCGCTCCCGGCCCAGGCGCCCCATCGCCTGCCGCCGGACCGGATCAGCCAGCAGCTCCACCACCGCCGCCGCCAGCGCCGCCGGGTCGCCCGGCGGCACCAGCAGGCCAGTCTCCCCATGCTGTACGGTGTCCGGCAGCCCACCGACGTTGCTCGCCACCACCCCCCTGCGCATCAGCAGCGCCTCCACCATCGTGTAGCAGGCCGATTCCGCCATCGACGGGTTAACCACCACATCAAGCCCCGCCATCACCGAGGCGATGTCGGACCGGTACCCGGTAAACCACACGCGCCCGCGCAGCCCAAGCGCAGCCGCCCGGCCCTCCAGCGAACGCCGGTAAGCACCCGTCCCGGCCAGCTCATCGCCCACCACAAACAGCCGCGCATCCGGCACCCGCGCCAAAATCAGCGGCGCCGCATCCAGAAACACCTCATGGCCCTTGACACCCACCTGCTGGAACGCCCGCAGCGGGTACGGGTACATGTACGCGACCAGGCCAACCGCCGGGGTGTCACCAGCCAGGCCGAACTCTTTCCGGAACGCCTCACCCGGCAGGCACGGGTCGATCCGGTGCACATCGCAGCCGTAGTAGCTGACCGCCACCGACCGCGCCCCCATCGCCCGGTAGGAATCCGCGATCGCCCGGCAGGAGCCAACCACCACGTCGTCGCGGCGCAATGTCGCCCGGTCCAGCCGGGCAAGGGCGGGATTGGCAAAAAGCAACGAGCCAGGGACCTGACTCACCCGCAGAGCGGACCGGCAACCAAGTGCGGCGCCTCGGCAGGCCAGGATCGCCATGATCAGGTGCGCGTGGATCACGTCGGGCCGAAACGCCCGGACGGACCGCAGCAGCCGCAGCTCGGCCGCGCTCAGCCGGGGCCAATCGCGGACCCGGCGGGTCAGCCCGAACGGGATGATCTCGACCGGGATCCGCGCGGCGCGCAGGCTCTCGGCGAGCGGCCCCTCACCCGGCAGCACCGCCCGCACGGTATGACCGAGCCGCTGCAGGCCGGTCACCTGGTCATGGAACCAGCCGCCGCCAACCGCCGTGGCGGCGACCTGCAGGATCCGCAGCGGCGTCTCAGACGGAGACGGCCGGCACCCCGCGGGCGATTCGATCACGAGCAACCTCCCCCGAGCGGGCAGCGGCCAGCACGACGAGCACAAACCCGGCGAGGATCGGCAGGACCAGCAGTACCTCGCCAAACGCGGAGCACACCCCGACTCCGGCGAAGCCGAGCACGGCTGCCTCGCCAGCCCAGTCACCAGCTCGCGCGGCCGACCACGCGCGGCGCCATCCGACCACGATCAGCGTGCCGACCAGCAGGGCGCCCACCGCCCCGGTCTCCGCCAGCACCGACAAATAGGTGTTGTGCGCAAACTCGAGCAGCGGAAACTGCACGACAGAGGTGGCGTAGCGGCCAGAGTTGTCGAAGAAGTCGGGCAGCTGGGGAGCGAATTTCAGGTAGCCAACCCCGACGGCCGGATGAGCGGCGAACATACGCAACGCGCTGCCCCACAGGTCGAGCCGCAGGGCTGACGACACGTCAAGGCCGCTCGAACTCCACACCGTGTCGAACCGGGCTGTTACCGCGGCAGGCAACAATGGCATCAGGCAGCCGACGCCTATCGCCGCGGCTATGACGCCGCGGACCGACCGCCGACCGGCGAATACCGCGATCAGCGCCAGCGCGCCGAAGTAGGAGGACCTGCTAAAGGAATACGCAACGCCAATCGCGAGCGCACCGACCGCGGCGGCCAGTGCCAATTTCGTGGCGGCGTGGCGGGTCCCTGCGAACCGGGCCAGGAGCACCCCGAGGGCGAGGACGAATAGCGCGCCCTCGGCGTTGTGGTTCACCGCTCCGGTCTGGCCCGCCGCCACCAGCGCGCTGTCCGCCGCCGAGATACCCGACTGCGCGGCGAGCGACGCGCGAGCCGTCACGGCTTCCGCCACCGCGAAGCAGGCCGTCGCGTACCCGAACAGGGTGAGCGCACGGCGGGTGATCTCGTCCGGGCCGGCTATCAGCGGTAGGCACAGCATCGGCACGCTCAAAAGAAGCAGCGCGCGCCACGCATCGGTGCCGTTTTGCTCTCCCCCGACCAACAGCGTCGACAACAGCACGTACCCGACGAGGCAGGCGGCAAGGACCATTGGCCATGCCTTTGGCCGCGTCACCCTTCCTGCGGCTGCCTTGGCGGCCACGCAAGCGAGCACAAGCAGCAGCAGATCCCTCTGCGTAACCAGCCTGGCGCCGAAGGATGTTTGCGACACAGGGATGGCGATGGCAAGGGTGTAGATCCCGACGCTCGGCGCGGTCAGCGTGGCCAAGAGGATCACCGTGCCGACGGCCGCGGTCGCCGGGCTCAGGACCGAGACCTTCGCGGCGATCAGCGCGATCGCTGCCGCCGCGCAGCCGACGCCCACCGAGCGCTTCCACCGGCGCACGGCCGCGGCCGCGGTCCCGGCGGCCAGCCACGTGATCCTGCCGCCATATCGAAGCGGCCCCATGACCAACCGCGACACCAGGCGGCCTTGCGACAGTCCGGCCGACAAGACTGCGGTGAACGCGACATAGCCGATGGAGTCAGCCGCTCCGGCGCCCGCCGCGCCGAGCCGTGGGGTGAGTTCCACCAGGCACGCCAGTCCAGCGGCCGCGCCTGCGACCGTCGCGATGATGACCGGCCGCAGGCGATCGGTTGCGGCGAGGTAGGCCTGCGATGTCCGGCCGGCGCTGAAGATCACGAGGCCGGGCAGCATGCACCACACGACCGCGACCGTGCCGCGGTAGGGCGCGCCGTAGACGGCAGGGATGATCACTGGAGCTGAGACCGCGACGGCGACGGCGAGCAGCGCCGTGCTCACGACGACCGCGCCGCCAATGCGGTCGGCGGCCTCTCGGTCGATGGCCCCGCACGTCACGCGAGGGAACATGACCACCGCGACCGCGGCGGGAAGCAGCAAGAGCGCCTCGGCGACGGGCAGCGCCACGGCGTAGAGCGCCACGGCCGCTGTGCCGGCGAGCAACTGGATGACGGGCACGTCCATGCGCAACATCCCGTAGTGCGCCACGTTCGGCAGGTAGGCGCGCAGCGCGTACCCGAGGTAGCGGCGGAGCGCAATCTTGCTCCCATCCGGGTGCACCCGCACGGCGGCCAGGGCGAGGAACAAGATCACGCCAAGTGACTGGCCCGCGGCACAGCAGACGAAGCAAGCCATCACCGTGAGATGACCGGTTGCCGCGAGCGTGAGCACGCCGACGACGTAGGCCGCCGTGGTGGCGGCCGTCACCGCGTTGTAGACGGCCACGCGACCCCGGCCGATCTCAGCCGCGCCCAGCAGGGTCAGCAGCAGGCTGACCGGGCAGACAGTGGCAGCCGCAATCGCCAGACGTGGGTCAAGGCCGAGTCGCAGCGCTGGCCAGACCGAGCCAGCGAACCACCACGCCGCAGCCAGCGCTGACCCCGCTACCGCGGAGAACGCCATTGCCAAGCGCACGACCTGCCGGAACGCGGAATGGGAGGTCCCCGAGAAGCGGGCATTGGCGTTATCGAGGCCAAGGACGCCGAACACGCTGAATATCCCGGGCACGGCGATCATCACGGCCAAAACGGCCCGGCCATGCGGGTGCAGGCCACGGGCCACGACGATCGCGGCGCAGCAGCCGAGCAGCAAGGAAGCGACCCTGGCGCCAACGGTGCCACCGACTGCCGTCAGCCGGATCCCCGGAAGCGCCGTGTTCAGGCTACGCTCGCCCGCGGCCCCGGTCAGGCGTCGGGCGCGGCTGTAGCGTTCCAAGCGCTTCGGAAACGTGAGCAACGGCCGGGCCTCGCCTCGCGTACCTCGATGAACTGATGTCTGAATGTATCAGTTCGACTACTGTAAGTAATCACCATCTTGGCGGCAACGGACCGGGGGGCACGTGAGGGTACTGAGCGTCGCGGGGGCGCGACCGCAGTTCGTTAAGCTCGCGCCCGTCGACCAGGCACTGCGCCACCAGGGCCATGAACACGTGATCGTGCACACTGGCCAGCATTACGACCCGCTACTGTCACAATCCTTCTTCGAGGACCTCGCCATCCCGGCGCCGGCGGTCAACCTCGGCGTCGGATCGCGCAGCCATGCCGCGCAGACCGCAGGCATCGTCCTCGGGCTCGAGCCGGTGCTCGATGAGTACACGCCGGACTGGGTGCTCGTTTACGGGGACACCAACTCGGCGCTGGCCGGGGCCCTGGCGGCCTCGCTGCGAGGCTACCCTCTCGCCCACGTGGAGGCGGGGCTGCGCTGTTTCGACCGGCGGATGGCCGAGGAACGAAACCGTGTTCTCATCGATCACGCGTCCGATCTGTTGTTCGCGCCCACCGCGACGGCGGTCCGCAACCTCCAGCGCGAGGGACTTCGACCGCGTGCGGCGCTCGTTGGAGACGTGATGGTGGCCACCCTCGCGGCGACCCGCGAGCGAGTGGCCGCCGCGCCGGATCGCTACCTCCCCGCCGTCCTGCGAACTCGGCCATTCCTGCTCGCCACCGTCCACCGCGCGGAAACCACCGACGATCCGCGCAGGCTCGCGGCGACACTGTCCGCACTTGCGTCCTGTGCGCTGCCGGTCAAGCTCCTGGCCCACCCACGGCTCGCCGACAGGGCGCGAGCGCTGAGCCTTCCGCTGGCGGCGGGAGCACTCGAAACGAGCGAGCCGCTCGCCTACCAGAGCATGATCGCTGCGATGCTCGCCGCGCGCGGGCTGATCACCGACTCTGGCGGCCTGCAGAAAGAGGCATTGATGCTCGGTGTGGTCTGCACGACGTTGCGCGCGCGCACTGAATGGCCGGAGACCTTGCACGGCGGCTGGAATGTCCTGGTGCCAGAGCCGCGCGACCTCGCCGCCGCGGTGGCGCGACCGCGGCCTGCTGGCGATCCGCCGCAGCCGTTCGGGGACACGGGCGCGGCCCGGCGCATTGTCGCCGCGCTGGCGGGCCGGGCCCGCGCGGAGCCGACGGCCGTGCGGGGTTCCGCGTGAGAGTCTGGATCCTCAACCATTACGCGTCGCCGCCTGACCGGCCGGCCGGCACCCGCCACTATGAGTTCGGCCGGGTGCTCGCCGCTCAGGGCCATGACGTGACGATCTTCGCCAGCAGCTTCAGCCATTTCAGTTTGACCGAGGAACGGCTCGCACCGGGCGAGCGGATGCGTGTCGAGTTCGTTGATGGCGTGCGGTTCGTCTGGGTGCGAACCACCCCCTACCAGCGCAACGACTACCGCCGGGTGCTGAACATGCTCAGCTACGCGGCCGGTGCGCTCGCAGCGCACCGCCGCCTGGCCCGCCCGGACGTGGTGGTCGGGTCCTGCGTGCATCCAGCGGCGGTCGTTGCGGCGTGGCTAATCGGCGCTCTTCGTGGTGCGCCGTTCGTATTCGAGGTACGTGACCTGTGGCCACAAGCACTTATTGACATGGGCGAACTGCGCGAGCGCAGTGCCACCGCCCGGCTGCTGAGAGGGTTGGAACGATTCCTCTACCGGCGCGCACGTGTTGTTATCAGCCTGCTGCCCGGTGCCATTGACTACATCATCCGGTCCGGCGTGCCAAGAAAGAAGATCGTCTACATCCCCAACGGCATCGCGGACCGCTCCGCCTTGGCCGTGCCAGGCACCGATGCGGCAGCCGCCCTGGTTGACCGCATCAGGCAATGGCGCGCGGCCGGCTACCTGGTCGCCGGTTACGCCGGGGCACACGGGCTGGCGAACGGCCTTGGCGTGCTCATCGAGGCAGCGAGGGTCCTACGCGACCGCAACGTGGGCAGCATCGCCCTGGTTTTTGTCGGAGCTGGACCCGAGAAGGCTAGGTGTGAACGGCTCGCCCGCGACTATGAGCTGGCGAATGTGGCTTTCTGGCCGCCCGTACCACAGCAGGCGATGGTAAGCGTGCTCGGGGCCCTGGACGTCATGCTGTTTTCGCTGCGCGACGAATCGGTGGCACGTTATGGCCTCAGCTCCAACAAGCTGTTCGACTACCTCGCGAGCGGCCGTCCCGTTGTTGCCGCGTGTGAGGTGCCCGATAACCCGGTGAGCGCGTCAGGTGGCGGGATCTGCGTTTCTCCTGCCTCACCTGAGGGCGTTGCCGACGCGCTGGCCACGCTGGCTTTGCTGGGCGAGACGGACCGGCGCGCCATGGGGGAACGCGGCAGGCGCTGGGTGTACCAGCATCACGACGCCACAGCCCTCGCCGGGCGGTTCCTGCACGCGCTCACCCTGGCCCGGCAGTGACGTTCTACATCGCGGGCGCCGGTGGCTTCGGCCGCGAGACCCTCGACGCGCTGCGCACGATGTCACCGTCGCTTGCGGCCTGCACGGTGTTCTTGGACGAGCATTCTCAGGCAGCGAGCGTCGATGGCGCTCCGATGGCTCGCCCCGACGAAGCCGGACCTGGCGTTTTTGTGGTCGCGATCGCCAGCCCCCAGGTCCGGCAGCGGCTGGCCAGCGCCCTGGTGTCGCGAGGGCTGTCGCCCGGCCGCGTTATTCACCCGCGCGCCGCCGTCTCCCCCGGCGCCACCATCGCCCCCGGCTGCGTCGTGCTCGCGAACGCGTTCGTCTCGACGGGTGCGGTTCTGGGTGCTCATGTCCAGGTGAACTACAACGCCACCATTGGTCACGACGCGGTGCTGGGTGACGTCGTCACGGTGCTTCCCGGCGCCAACGTCGCTGGCTCGGTGGCGCTCGGCCGCGGTGTCACCATCGGCACGAACGCGAGCGTGCTGCCGGGCCTGCGGATCGGGCCCTCGGCCACGGTCGGAGCGGGCGCGGTGGTCACCCGCGACCAGCCCGAGGGGGTGGTCGTGGTCGGGGTCCCCGCGCGTCCTGTTACGAAATCCCTATGCCGAGCACCCGGCGTGGGATCGCCTCCCACACGGTAGGATCAGTGATCGCCCGGCCGTCCACCAGCGCGCGAACGCCTGGCACATCCGCCGGTGTGAGCCGCGCGTACTCGCGATGGTCGGTGTGCACGATCACCGCGTCGCACGGCTCACCGAGGCGGTAGGGCGCCAGGTCGAGCCGCCCCAGCTCACACCCGGAGTAGAGCGGGTCGTGCACCACCGGCACTGCCCCGCGCCGGGCAAGCTCCGCCACGATAGGGAAGACCCCGGAGAAGGCTGTCTCCTTCACCCCGCCACGGTAAGCCGCGCCGAGCACGGCCACCCGCAGGCCAGACAGGCCACCGAGCAGCCCGGTGAGCAGGCTCACGGCCTGCTTGGGAACTGCCGCATTGATCTGTCTCGCCACGGCTGGCAGCCGCGCGCCAGGGTCACCCGCCAGGTACAGCCATGGGTACACCGGTATGCAGTGGCCACCGACCGCGATGCCGGGCTGATGAATATGGCTGAAAGGCTGGCTGTTGGCCGCCTCGATCACCCTGAACACGTCCAAACCCGCGGCGGCGGCGAAGCACGCGAATTCGTTGGCGAGCGCGATGTTCACGTCGCGATAGGTGGTCTCGGCCAGCTTGGTCAGCTCGGCGGCCTCCGCGCTGCCGAGGTTCCACACGCCGTTCGGGCGGGACAGATCGGCGCGCTCGTCGAAGTCGAGCACGGCCTCGTAGAATGCCTCGGCACGCGCACCGCTGTCTGAATCGATGCCACCCACCAGCTTCGGGTAGCGCCGCAGATCGGCGAAGACGCGTCCACTCGACACCCGCTCGGGGCTGTGGCAGACGGCGAAATCACGCCCATGGCGCAGGCCCGAGCCTACCGACAGTGCTGGTGCGAGCCGCTTGCGGGTTGTGCCAACGGGCAAGGTCGTCTCGTAACTGACCAGCGTCCCGGGCCGCAGGCCCGCCGCGACCGCCGCGGTCGCGGCGTCAACGGCAGCGAAGTCGGGCCGCCCAGCAGGACCGGTTACCAGCGGCACGACCACGACCACCACGTCGCTGGCCGCGACGGCAGCCGTGGTGTCCGTGGTCGCGGTAAGCAGCCCAGCCTGGACCGCCTCCCGCAGCCGACCCCGCAGGCCTGGCTCGCCAGGGAACGGCGCCAAGCCAGCGGACACGCGCTCCGCTACCTCGGTGCTGATATCGGCACCATGGACGCGAAACCCTTTGCCAGCAGCCTGGACGGCGAGCGGCAAGCCAATCTTTCCCAGGCCGACCACCGCGACCGGCGCGCTCACCTCAGGGCCTCCCGGCTGCGGCCGGAGTCTCGACCGCCGTATCTTCGCGGGCCGCCGCGAGGATCGCATCGGCCACCTCGACGGCCTCGACGCCCTGCGCCATGGTGACGATGTCGGCCGGCCGGCCGGCGACGGCGTCACGGAAGTTCTCGAGCTCACCGCACAGCGGCTCTCGCTTGGCGACGGCGTACCGGATCAGGTCGCCCTCGGACGCGCCATGGAACAGGCGGTCGGCGGGGCCGTGCGAGGTGACGGCGCCGTTGCGGTGGAACCACAGTTCGGCGGCCAGCAGGTCCGCGACCAGGCAGCCACGTTCGCCGGTCACCGCGACGACCCGCTCCTTCATTGAGGACAGCCAGTTCACGAGGTGGCTGGTGATCGTGCCGTCGGCGAGCACCCCGGCGACGGCCACCAGATCCTCGAAGGCACGGCCGCGGCGCCGGGCGGTGAAGGCGGACACCCTGCGGTAGGGGGAACCGCTCACCCACCTGGTGAGGTCGATGTCATGGGTGGCCAGGTCCATCACCACACCGACGTCGCGGATGCGGTGCGGGAACGGGCCCTGGCGGCGCGTCGCCACCTGGAAAATGGCCCCAAGCTCGCCATGGCGGAGCCGCGGGCGCATCGCCCGCAGCGCGGGGTTGTACCGCTCTATGTGCCCCACGCATCCGATCAGCCCACGCTCGTCAAAGGCCTTCGCGAGCAGGTTTCCGCTTTCTGCGTCAGGGGCCAGCGGCTTTTCCATCAGGGTGTGCACACCCGCATCGGCGAGCCGCAGGCCAATGTCGGTGTGGGCGAGCGTGGGCGCCGCGACGACGCACATGTCGAGGCGCAGCGCAAGCAGTTCGTCCAGGCTGGCAACCGCCGTGACGCCACGTGCCGCGCCGCGGGCCGCGGGGCTCGGATCGACCGCCCCGACCAGTTCGACGCCTTGAAGTTCGCGCAGCACGCGGACGTGGTGACGGCCCATGGTGCCCAGGCCGACGACGCCGGCGCGCAATGCTGCTGGCCACATCACCGCTGCGCCCGTGCGCGGTCAACCGCCTGCTCGAGAACATCGGCGATCTCGGCGAGTTCGGCTCCGGTGAGCTGCGCATGCATCGGTATGGAGAGCATCCGCGCCCCGACCGCCTCGGTCACAGGCAGGCGCCTTGACGTACCCGCGAAAATCGGCTGCAGATGCGCGGGCGGGAAGTAAATCCGTGCCTCGATGCCGCGATCGAGCAGCTCCTGGAGGATGGCATCCCGGCCCGCGTCGCGGCCCGCGTCCACCAGGCAGGTGTAGAGCATGTGGGTTGCGCTGGCGTGCGGCACCTGATACGGCGGGGTGATGCCAGGCACACCTTCCAGCCTCCGGCTCATCCAGCGAGCATTGGCGCGCTTACGCTCGAGGATGGTGTCCAGCTTGCGCAGCTGCACACGGCCGATGGCCGCCTGCATCTCAGTGAGCCGCCAGTTGTATCCGACGATCGCGTGATCGTAGAGCCGCCGCTGGCCATGGTTGCGCAGCAGGCGAAGCCGATCGGCGATCTCACCGTCGCCGGTGAGCACGATACCGCCCTCGCCGGTGGTGATGTTCTTGGTCGGGGTGAAGCTGAACATCGCCGACTTGCCGAATGTGCCGACCGGCACGCCGCGGTACGTGGCGCCCACCGCCTGGGCGGCATCCTCGAGCAGGAGCAGACCGTAGTCGGCGCACACCTTGAGGAGCCGGTCGAGCTCCCCCGGCTGGCCGGCGTAGTGCACGGCCATGACCGCGCGAGTCCTGCGCGTCACCAGCTTCGGAATCGCGCCAGGATCGAGGTTGAACGACCGTGGGTCGATGTCGGCGAACACCGGGGCTGCTCCCACATGGCAGACGGACGTCGCGGTCGAGATGAAGGTCATCGAAGGGACGATCACCTCGTCTCCAGGCCCGATGCCCTCGGCGAGCAGCATGGCCGCGAGCGCCGCCGTACCGCTGGCGAAGGTCACCCCATGCGCGGCGCCATGTCTGGCCGCGAACTCACGCTCAAACGCCGCATTGTGCGGACCGCCCGTGAGCGTCCCGCTGGTAAGCACCTCACGTACCGCCTGCACCTCCTCCTCTCCCAAGTCCGGTTTCGCCAACCGGATACGTGGCGTGATACCAGGCACCGTGCACCGCCTTCCTTCCAGTCGCGCAATGGGATCCTGGCGTGGGTGCCCACCCACGCCGTCGCCGGTCAGCACCGCCCGGACCGTACATGCGAGCACCGCGAGGTCGAGCCGCAAGCTCTGGTTCTTGACGTAGCGCAGGTCCCAATCGATACGTTCGGGCCAGCTCATCCGGTTGCGGCCGTGCACCTGCGCCAGACCCGTCAGCCCGGGCAGCACCGACAGCCGGCCGCGCTGCTGTGCGTCGTACTGCCACATCTGGTACGGCAGCGTCGGCCGTGGCCCGACCAGGCTCATGTGGCCAGCTGCCACGTTGATCAGCTGCGGGAGTTCGTCGATGGACATCCGGCGCAGGACCCGTCCCACCCGGGTGAAGGTCTCCGGCTCCGGATAAACGGTCGCCGCGTCACCGCGCCACCGCATCGTCCGCAACTTCAGCAGGACAAACGGCATGCCGTACCGCCCGGCCCGCACCTGCCGGAAAAGCACAGGCCCGCCGTCCTCAAGGAAGATCGCTGCGGCGCCAAGCATGCCGAGCCCGAGCGCAGGGACGGCCGCCATGCAGAGCAGGGCCAGGTCGAGTAGGCGCTTGCTCCGGTAGTGGGACGGCCGCCGACCATGGCGTCGCCGTATGGCTGGCCCTCTCACCGTCCCGCGACGCCCAACGGATCCAGGCGAGGCTGTTCCCGGCCCGCTGCGCCGCTGGTTTGGTCAAGGCCGTCGGCGCACGCAGCAAGGACCATCCGAAGCTCACCCGCGTCACCATCGGGGTTGAGGCCAGTGATCCGGCTCGGCGGCAGCGGCGGCACGGGCACATGCCTGATCAGCGGGTGGTTCGGCCGCATGTCCACCTCGCCGCTGCCCAGCAGGTCCTCTTCCAGCTTTTCGCCGGGGCGCAGCCCGGTGTAGACGATGTCGACCTGGCCGGGAGAAGCGGCGGCCAGCCTGCGCGCGATGTCGGCGATCCGCACCTGCTCACCCATGTCAAGCACGAGGACCTCGCCGTCCCGCCCGATCACCGCCGCCTGAAGCACAAGCTGCACCGCCTCGTCCGCGGTCATGAAGTAGCGGCTGACCTCTGGATGAGTCACGGTGACGGGACCGCCGGCGGCGATCTGGGCCGACAGCGCGGTTAGCACGGACCCACGGCTGCCGAGGACGTTGCCGAACCGGACGCTCAGGTAGCTGCCGGCGGCCCGGCCGGACAAGTAGGCGGTCAGCCGCTCTGCGATGCGTTTCGAGTAGCCAAGCACGCTCACCGGGTCGGCGGCCTTGTCGGTCGAGATGTTCACAAACGACTCGACACCGCATGCCGCTGCCGCCTCCAGCACCGTGAGAGTCCCCCACACATTGGTCTTCAGCGCCTCGGCCGGATACTGCTCGAGCAGCGGCAAATGCTTGAGAGCCGCGGCATGGAACACAATCTGCGGGCGGAACCGGCCGAAGACGTCGAAGACCCGGCGAGGGTCCCGGATATCGGCCAGGGCCACCTCGTCGGAGTCCAGCAGCGCACGGCCATGCAGGGACAACTCGACGGCGTGCAAAGCTGACTCGTCACGGTCCAGCATGATGAGCTCGGCTGGGCGCAACTGGTGCAGCTGACGGCAAAGCTCGGAACCGATGGACCCGCCGGCGCCGGTGACCAGGACCCGCTTGCCAGCGAAATACCCCGATACCGCGTCCATGTCGATGTCCACCGGCCGCCGGCCGAGCAGGTCACTGATCCGCGGGTCGCGCACTCCCTCGATGCGAGCGCCGCCGCTGATCAGCTCTCTGACCGACGGGATCACCTTGGGCGTGAGCCCGCACTGCTGCGCGGCCGCGGTAAGGTCGCGGACCACCGTGCCACTTGCTCGCGCGATCGCGATCACTAGCACCGTGGCCCCGGTGCCGACCGCCACCTCGGCTATCCGCTCCCGCCCCCCAAGCACAGGAACACCACGGATGCGGAGCTTGCGCTTTGCGGGATCGTCATCGAGCAGCGCGACCGGCCGGTACTCCGCGTCGGGCTGACCGCTCAGCCGGTGCACGAGCTGGGCGCCGGCGCTGCCCGCCCCGAAAATGATGATCTTCACGGCCGATGACGCGGGCGTCCTGGCCCGCTGCAGGGACGCGAACACGACGTACCTGCCCCCGAGCATGGCGGCGAGCGCGAAGAGGCCGGCGCCTGCAGCCGTCGCGAGCTGCGCTCGCTGATCCGGCACGAACCAGCTTCCGGCCGCCGCGAGAAGCAGCGCCGCCGCGCAGGCTGCCGCTCCTACCCGGGCCACCTCGTCGTAACTGCCCCGCAGGTACCTGCCCCGGTAAAGTCCGGCGAGCAGGCCAGATCCCGGCGCGATCACGCAGGCGGCGAGCGCGATGCGCGGGGCTGCTGAGGCGCCGGCCACCGCGCCGAGGTCGCCGGTAACCGAGACGGAAGCGAGCAGCCCGAAAAGCCAGACAACCGCGTCAAACGCCGCCTCTGTGCACGGCCGGGCCCACCGTCGGCGGGTGCGGCCACGCAGCGCCTGGGCCACCAATCGGCTGACCAAGGTGTGCCGCCCCGGCCGCTCCCGCCGCGCGCGCCGCCGCGCGCCGCCGCGCAAAGCCTCCCCCTGCACGCAGATCCCCCTCCGTCCCTAACAGCGCTGAGTGCGGCGCGCGCGCCGCACTCTAGCTATCCCTGAACACAGTGTTTACGTTACCCTTAGTAATCGTGTAAAAACTATTTGTAACCAACAATGGCGCTGAGGTGGTCGGCAGATCGTCGTCGGCACCAGGAACCAGGAAAGCAACCGATCCCGCAAAAGCGGGACCAGATAGGCACCGAGACAGGAAGCAGATATTCGTGGACCTGCGGAACTTCTTGCAGCTGCTGCGCGATCACTGGAGGCTGATCACCTTTGTCACGCTGCTCTCTGCGGCGGTCAGCTCCGTGCTCACCTCACGAATGACGCCGATGTACGCCTCGAGCGTGACGATGTACGTCTCTGCCCAGGCCAAGACCGGCGACCCAATCACCGCCTATCAGGGCGCCCTGCTGTCTCAGCAGGAGGTTCAGTCCTATGCCGACCTGCTGGGCGGCCCGATGCTCGCCCGTGCCGTTATCAAAGAGCTCGCTCTGCCTATGTCGGCTAGCCACCTGTCCGCCGAGATCAGCACCCGCGCCATTCCCCAGACCGTGTTGCTGACCGCCACGGTTACCGATCCGTCACCGTCACGCGCGCAACGGATCGCTGCCTCCGTCGGCGGGCAGTTCGTAAGGCTTGTGTCCGTTCTCGAGCGTCCGCCCGGTGGCGGCAAGCCGACGGTTCACGTCACGGTGGTAGCGCCAGCGCTGCTGTCCACCAGTCCAGTCTCCCCGAACCGGCCCAAGAACATCGGGATAGCGGCCGTTCTCGGCCTCATCTTCGGCATCGGGGTCACGGCCGCGCGGCGCTCCCTCGATACCACGGTGAAATCGCTCGACCAGCTCGCGGCAACAACGTCGGGCAAGCCAGTGATGGGCACCGTTCCGTTCACATCGGCCGCGCGCAAGCACCCGCTGGTGGCGGACGACAAGCCATTCAGCCGACGCGTCGAAGCCTTCCGCAAGATATGCACCAACCTCCAGTTCACCGACATTGATGTGCCGCACAAGGTGCTCCTGTTCACCAGTGCTCTGCCCGAGGAGGGCAAGAGCTCCACCGTGTGCAATCTGGCGATCATGCTGGCCCGGTCAGGAAAGCGCGTCGCGCTGGTCGAGGCGGACTTGCGCCGCCCGCGGGCCACGGCCTACCTCGGCTTGCCCAACAGCGCCGGCGTGACCGACATCCTGCTTGGCCGGACCGCCGTGGCGGACGCTGCCCAGGCATGGGGCGACGAGGAGTTCACCGTGCTCGCCAGCGGCCTCGTGCCGCCAAACCCGAGTGACCTCCTCGGCTCGCAGCGGATGCGGCAACTGCTGCAAGGGCTTTGCCGTGAATTCGACACCGTCTTGATCGACGCACCGCCGGTCCTGCCGTTCGCGGACGCCGTGGCGATCGCTCCAGCCTGCGACGGCGTCATCTTGGTTGTCCGGTACGGCAAGACGCGCGCCGACCAGGTACACCGGGCAGCGCAAGCGCTGGCCGCGGCGGGCACGCCCATCCTCGGCAGCGTGCTGAGCATGGCGCCGGGCGGGCGGCACCCCGAATATGGCTACGGCTACTACTACCGGCGGTACCGCCCGGACACGATGCAGCCCGGCCCGGGCGGGGGTACCGGCCCGGGGACCGGCGGCAGTCCGGATGGCGACCTGCCGGACGCCGGGCTTCCCACCGAGCCGAGCCCGGCCGCGCGGCCATGAGCAAGCCAGCGCGGCAGGAAACGGCATTTACGCCCGTGAAACCAAGGAGCAGTTGATGTCCGACACCCCTGACCGCAGCGACCCCGTGTGGGCCGGATCTTCCGAAACGGCTGAAACAGAAACCGCTGAGACGCACGCCGCGGAAACACTGGCCCCCCGCCGCAGCGCGGGACGCGGCAGGCGCGTCGCCGTCATCTTGACCGCATCCGCGCTCACCCTGCTCTGCATCGTGGCCGTGGCGGGCTACACCGCCATCCACCACCTCATGGCCGGCGTACGGACGATTCCGAACGTCTTTCAGGGAATGGACCAATCCGCGCGGCCCGTGATGCCGCCGGCGGCCCGGCACAGCCTGACGATTCTGCTGGCGGGATCCGACTCCCGCTCCACCACGCCGACGGCCGGCGCCGGCGCCGCGAAAATGCCGGTCGAGCAGGGCATGCAGCGCAGCGATCTGCTCATGCTGGTGCACATCGACGCCGACCGCAAGAGGGTGGCCTTTGTCTCGATCCCGCGGGACTCGTGGGTGCCTGTTCCCGGCTACGGCACGATGAAGGTCAACGCGGCGCTGTCGCTCGGCGGACCCCGCCTGATGATCGCGACAGTTGAGCGTCTGACCCATGTACGCGTCGACCACTATGCCGTGATCGACTTCCATGGCTTCCGCAGCATGGTCCAGGCACTAGGTGATGTGGACGTCGATGTCGCCGAGCCCACGGCGAGCGGTGGGGTGAACTTCCACACGGGCCTCAACAAGCTGAGCCCCACCACCGCTCTCGCCTACGTACGGCAGCGCGATGGCCTGCCGGAAGGCGACCTGAGCCGGATACAGCGGCAGCAGAACTTCATTCGCGCCATCCTCGCCAAGACCGCCGCCGAACACGTCCTGACCCAGCCGGTCACCCTGTACCGTCTGCTCGACGCCTTCACCCACGCGCTCAGCGTGGACAGCACCTACACCGGCGCGCAGATGCGCTCGCTCGCCCTTCAGCTGCACAGCCTCCGCGGCAGCGACGTCGCCTTCCTGACGGCACCGGTGCGTGGTCTCGGCTGGGAGGACCAGCAGAGCGTCGTCCATCTCGACTCCACCAAATGCGCGGCGCTGTGGTCGGCCATCAGGCACGATGCGGTCGCGGCCTTCGCGAAACGGTATCCGGCAACGGTGACGCCCGCAGCGCCGAACTAAGAGCCTCCTTGAGAACCCCGCTGCTGCGCCGCCAACGGGGGTTCAGCCCTGCGCGCCGGACTCACGCAGGCGGGGCAGGCCGAGTTCGCGTGCGATGAGCATCCGCTGCACCTCGGATGTCCCCTCACCGATCTCCAGCACTTTGGCGTCACGATAGAAGCGAGCGACAGCAAACTCGTTCATGAATCCGTATCCGCCGAAAATCTGCGTCGCGTCGCGGGCGTTGTCCATCGCCGCGTTCGAGGCAGTGAGCTTGGCGATCGCTGCCTCCTTCTTGAATGCCTGCCCGGCGGCCATCGTGGCCGCGGCGTGATACCAGGCCAGCCGCGCTGTGACCGCTCTGGCCTCCATGTCAGCGATCTTGAAGTGGATGGCCTGGTACGAACCGATGGGGTGGCCGAACGCTGCCCGCTGCGCCGAGTAGCGCGTGCTTTCGTCCACACAGCCCTGCGCGAGACCCGCCGCGAGCGCCGCGATGGCTATGCGGCCCTCGTCCAGGATGTGCAGAAACTGCGCATAACCACGCCCGCGCGCACCGAGCAGATGGTCCTCGGGAACCCGGCAGGAGGAGAGTGACAGTTCGCGGGTGTCGGACGCCGCCCAGCCGACTTTGGAGTACTTCTGCCCAACGAGCAAGCCCGGTGTGCCCGCCGGAACCACGATCGATGAGATCTCCTTGCTGCCGTCCGGCAGGCGGCCAGTGGCGGCCAGAACCGTGACGAGATCGGTAATGGTCGTGCCTGCGTTGGTGATAAACGCCTTGGTCCCGTCGATCACCCACTCCCCGCCGGCCAGACGGGCTGTGGTCCGCATTCCGCCGGGCACGTCGGTGCCACCGCCGGGTTCGGTCAGGCCGAACGCCGCGAGCCGTTCACCGCTACACAACCGCGGCAGCCATTTCTGCTTCTGCTCCTCGGTGCCGAACCGGTAAATGGGCATCGCCCCGAGCGCCACCCCCGCCTCCAAGGTGATCGCCACCGACGAGTCCACCCGGGCCAGCTCGTGCAACGCCAGGCAAAGGGCGAAGTAGTCACCGCCCATCCCCCCGTATTCCTCGGGGAAGGCAAGGCCGAAGAGGCCCATCTTGCCCATACGGGCCACGATGTCGTAGGGAAACTCGCACCGTTCGTAATAACCGCCGATCACGGGCGCCACGACCTCGCGGGCGAACTGCTCCACGGTCGCGCGCAGCGCCTCGTGCTCTTCATCGAGCCGATAGCCGATCACGTCTCGATGGTAGTGCTACCCGCCCTGACCCTTGCTACGGCCAAGGACTCAGGCCGCAGCGGCCGCGCCTGCCGTCGCCGCATCCGCGCGGGCAGGCTCGAGCGCCAGCCGCAGCACCTCACGCACGTCGCTGACGGTGTGGATGGTCAGCTGACGCCGCACGTCCTCAGGCACGTCGTCGAGATCGGGCTCGTTACGCTCCGGGACGAGCACCGTGGTGATACCCGCACGGTGCGCAGCGAGCAGCTTCTGCTTGACCCCGCCGATCGGCAGCACGCGCCCGGTGAGGGAGACCTCACCGGTCATGGCCACATCTGAGCGCACCGGCCGGCCCGACAGCTGCGAGGCCAGCGCCGTGGTCATGGTGACTCCTGCGCTCGGGCCATCCTTCGGCACCGCGCCAGCGGGCACGTGCACATGGATCGCCCGGTCCCTCAGGTCGCTGACCGGCAGCTCAAGCTCCGCACCATGTGAGCGCAGGTAGGACAGGGCGATTTGCGCGGACTCCTTCATCACGTCGCCCAGCTGGCCGGTGAGCGTGACGTCCGTTCCGCCTGTCTCCGGGTCGGCGAGCGTCGCCTCGACGAAGAGCACGTCGCCGCCCGCGCCGGTCACGGCGAGCCCGGTCGCGACACCGGGCACGGCGGTACGCTGCGCCGATTCCGGCGTGTGCCGCGGCCGTCCGATATAGCCAACGAGATCGTCAGGGCCGACCGTGACCGGCAGCGTCTTCTCGCTGACCGACACCTCGGCGGCGATCTTGCGGAGCACCCGGGCCAGGCTCCGCTCCAGGGCGCGTACGCCGGCCTCTCGCGTGTACTCGGCGGCGAGGCGCCGCAGGGCATCGTCGGTGATGGTCACGTCCGCGGGCTCCAGCCCGGCCCGGTCCAGCTGGCGCGGCAGCAGGTGGTCGCGCCCGATCGTGACCTTCTCCTGCTCGGTGTACCCGTCGAGCGTGACGAGCTCCATCCGGTCAAGCAAGGGTCCCGGTATGGCGTCGGACACGTTGGCCGTCGCCAGGAACAACACGTCGGACAGGTCCAGCTCGACTTCCAGGTAGTGGTCGCGGAACGTGTGGTTCTGCGCCGGGTCGAGCACCTCCAGCAGCGCGGCCGTGGGATCGCCGCGGAAGTCGGCGCCCACCTTGTCGACCTCGTCGAGCAGGATGACAGGGTTCATCGAGCCAGCCTCACGTATGGCACGGACGATGCGGCCGGGAAGCGCACCGACGTAGGTGCGCCGGTGACCGCGGATCTCCGCCTCGTCCCTGATGCCACCGAGCGAAACCCGGGCGAACTTGCGGCCCATGGCCCGCGCCACGGACTCGCCCAGTGAGGTCTTCCCCACTCCTGGTGGGCCGACCAGGCCGAGCACCGCGCCGCTGCGCCGCCCGCCGACGACGGACAGGCCCTTGCTGGCCCGGCGTTCCCGTACCGCCAGGTACTCGATGATCCGGTCCTTCACATCCGGCAACCCGGCGTGGTCGGCGTCCAGCACGGCCCGCGCCGCCGCGATGTCGTAGGAGTCTTCCGTGCGCTCGTTCCAAGGCATCTCGAGGACGGTGTCCAGCCAGGTGCGGATCCAGCCCGCCTCGGGCGATGCCGCGCCGTTTGCCGATGCGCGCTCGAGCTTTTCCACCTCCCGCAGCGCCGCCTTGGCCACCTTGTCTGGCAGGTTGGCGGCCTCCACACGGGCCCGGTAGTCATCCTCTTCCGACTCCGGCCTGCCGTCCAGCTCGGCGAGTTCCTTGCGAATGGCGGCGAGCTGCTGGCGCAGCAGGAACTCACGCTGCTGCTTTTCCATGCCCTCGCGGACGTCGTTGCCGATCGCCTCCGCGACCTCCATCTCCGCGAGGTGCTCACGCGCCCAGCCGGTCAGCCGTTCGAGCCGCTGCTCCGGATCGGGTTCCTGCAGCAGCTCGGCTTTTTGCTCGATGGTCAGGTAGGGGGCGTAGCCGGCGCTGTCAGCGAGCGCGGATGGCTGCGTGAGCTGCTGGAGCGCGTCAATAACCTGGTAGGCCCCGCGCTTTTGCAGGATTGTCGTGGCGAGTGCGCGGTACTCGCGTGCAAGTTCCTCCGCCCGCGGGCTCGCTGGCCGTTCGTCGACCACCGTCGCCTGTACCCACAGGGCTCCGCCCGGGCCTGTGGTGCCAGCGCCGATCCTCACGCGGGACACGCCCCGCACGACCGCGCCAGGCTCGCCGTCGGGCAGCCGCCCGATCTGCTCCACTGTGCCAAGCGCGCCGACCGGCGAGTACCTGCCATCCAGCCGGGGCACCAGCAGCACCCGCGGCTTGGTGGCCGAACGGATCCCGGGCACGTCCGGGCGATTGCCCGCCGCCCGGGCAGCCTCGATAGCGGCCCGGACTTCGCCGTCGGACATGTCCATGGGCACCACCATCGTCGGCAGTACCACGGCGTCGTCGAGGGGCAGCACTGGCAAGTTCAGGGTCTCAGCCATGAATACGTCCTCAAGTGATTTCTTGATTACATGCATGTCAAGGGCCACGGGGCCCGTTTTGTTTCCGCCAGACGTTCGCGGTGAGCAAAACGATGCACACATTGCTGCGAGCCCCTGCTTTGCGTGCCGCCGAGGCCGCGTTACGCTCTCGGGGACGCGGCGCTAGTGGTCTGCAGGATGCCCGCCTGGGCGTCGTGCAACAAACAAGACCCCTCTTGCAGATCACTTGGGCCGCCCAGACGAAGCGGACTCGGGCGTGGTCACCTCTCCGCGCCTAATGACAATGCAGGAGTAACCAAGGATGGCGACCGTCGCGGGGAACCTGTGGCGGGGGTCCGGGGTGGTGCCATGACCCCGGTGAGCTGCCCCGATTGCCGGGCCGAAGTGCAGCCCGGCGACCTCGTCTGCGTGAAATGCGGTGCCAACCTGACGCGCCTGGGCCGGACCAGTGAGGAACAGCCTTCGGCGCCGACGATCATGCATGAGCGCGTGCGGCTGGAAGACATGCGCTCGGCCGCAGCCGCAGGCCCGGCGGCGACCTGCCCGCACTGCGGCGCGTCCTTGCCCGAGCCCGCGGCCCGCGCGTGCCCGGCGTGCCGCCGCCCGCTCCGTCATCCCGCGTGGGTCACCTCGCTTGTGGTACTACGGCTTTCCTTCCCGAACGGAAATGTCGACGTCCCCGCGGGGACCTCCGTGGTGCTGGGCCGGGCTCCCGAACAGTCACTGGTGGCCGCCGCGTTCGACCGTCACGAGGACGTGTCGCGGCGGCATGCCACCGTGACCGTGGACGATGCCGGGCGGGCAACTGTGCGCGACGAGCATTCGACCAATGGCACGTTCGTCAACGGGGACAGGGTGCTGCCAGGTTCCGCCGTGACCCTCTCGGACGGCGACGAACTGCGGCTCGCCGCCAAAGCGACCGCGCAGGTCCACCTGCCGCGTGCGGGGCCCGCTCGTGTGGCCTTCACCCGCGAGGAGACCAGGTAGATTCTGGTCGGTCAGGCGCTGGCGCCGCTCCTACTGGCTCCGCTGCCGAGCCGTCCGGTAGACGGCGGTGAGTGATGCCATCGCCTCGGGTGTGAGTGGCACGTGCCCGCCCAGCGCGCGGGTACCCCACGCCACGAGGGCGCAGTGCTCGACAATGGCCGCTTGGTGCAGCGCCGCGGCCGGCGTAGCGGCAACCGACACCAGTCCGTGGTTCGCGAGCAGGGCGCTGCCCACCTCGCCGAGCACCGCGGCAGCGTTAGGGCCAACGCCCGGCGAGCCGCTTATGGCATATTCGGCCACGGGTACTTCGCCGCCGACGAACAGCACGGCTTCGTCGATGACCGGCGGTATCGGCTGGCGGGCACAGGCGAACATGGTCGCGTAAGGCGGATGGCTATGCAGCACGGCACCAACATCCGCAAACGCCTGGTAGCAGGACAGATGCAGCTGCCGCTCGCTCGACGGTGCGCGAGTGCCACTCACCTGCTCGCCGTTAAGGGCGAGCACCGCGAGATCACCGGTGGTCATCTCCTGGTATGGCACGGACGAGGGCGTTATTACCACGTGCGCATCGTCGAGCCTGGCGGAAACGTTGCCGCTCATACCCGTGACCAGCCCGAGCCGCGGCATCTGTTTGGCCGCAGAGAGCACGGCCTCGAACGCCGCACCGCCGGATTCTCGCTGGTAAGGCACGCTGACCTCCGGATGGAGCCTACCCTCGTCCCATGACCGAGAAGGACAGGTCCCGTATCGCTTACAAGATTGGCTACGCGAGGCGCCATCCAGACCGGATCGTGCCATACGCGCGCCGCCTCGCCAGAGACACCTGGCTTCACGTTCGCACCCGAGACCACGCGAGCTACTACCGCCACGTTATGCGGTCGGACACGGCGCGCAGCCACGAGGCAGCAGTTGGTGGCCGGACGCATGCATGGTGGCTGAAGATCGGCCAGATGCAGTTCGACTACCTGGTTGGCCATGGCCTGAAGCCGACTGACCGGATGCTGGAGATCGGTTGCGGCGACCTTCGCGCAGGCCGCCTGTTCATCGACTACCTGGACGCCGGGAATTATTACGGCATCGACATCTCACCGGACATCCTGCTGGCCGCGGCGGGCACACTGTCGCAGGCCGGCCTGCAGGGGAAACTCCCGCATCTCAGTCTCGTCCGCGACCTCACGTTCGCGTTCCTGCCGAGCGGGCACTTCACCGTGATTCACGCGCACAGCGTGTTCTCGCACTCTCCCATCGGTGTTATCGACGAATGCCTGGCGCACGTCGGGAGGGTGATGGCGCCCGGGGCGTTCTTCGACTTCACCTTCGACCGGACCGAGGGGAAAGAACATCACGTCCTGCACGAAGACTTCTATTACCGGACCCAGTCTCTGATCGAACTCGCCGCAACGCACGGGCTCACCGCACAGTTCATGGCTGACTGGGAGGCCCTTCCGCACAGGCAGTCGAAGATCCGGGTCAGCCGACCCTAGACTCACCCGCCGCCGGACCGTTGTATGATCGCAACTAATGGCTGGCGACCTAGGTAACCACAGCGGACAGGAGAGCCAGCGCCTCGGTCGTTACCCGTGGGTTGCACTATCGAACACCACGCTCGGCGTGCTGATGGCAACCCTGGATGCCTCCATTGTGATCATCTCGATGCCAGCGATCTTCCGCGGCATCCACCTGAACCCCCTCGCGCCGGGAAACATCAGCTACCTGCTGTGGATGATCATGGGCTACCTCCTGGTCACCGCGGTGCTGGTGGTCACCCTGGGACGGCTCGGCGACATGTTCGGCCGCGTGCGCATGTACAACCTGGGTTTCGCCATCTTCACGTTCGCCTCGATCGCGCTGTCATTTGACCCATTCCTTGGGGTAGCCGGTGCCCTCTGGCTGATTATCTGGCGGGTCGTTCAGGCCGTCGGCGGCTCGATGCTGATGGCCAATTCGGCCGCGATCCTGACCGACGCGTTTCCTGCGACGCACCGCGGCATGGCCCTGGGCATCAACCAGATCGCCGGTATAGCGGGCCAGTTCATCGGACTGCTCGCGGGCGGCCTGCTCGCCGCATGGGACTGGCGTGCGGTGTTCTGGGTTAACGTGCCGATCGGCGTGTTCGGCACGGTGTGGGCCTACCGGAGCCTGCGTGAAACGAGCCGGAGGCAGTACGGGCGGATCGACTGGCCGGGCAACCTGACCTTCGCCGCTGGCGGGGGGATACTCCTCATCGCCATCACCTACGGCATCCAGCCGCACGGCGGAAGTTCGATGGGGTGGACGAACCCCTTGGTACTCGGCGGCATGGCCGCGGGCGTCGCCCTGCTAGCGGCGTTCTGCCTGGTGGAGACCAAGGTCGCGGAGCCGATGTTCCGCATGGGCCTATTCAAGATCAGAGCGTTCGCGGCCGGAAACGCCGCCGCGATGCTCGCGGCTATCGCCCGAGGCGGCATGCAGTTCATCCTGATCATCTGGTTGCAGGGCATCTGGCTCCCGCTGCACGGTTACACCTACGAGCAAACCCCGCTGTGGGCAGGCATCTACCTGCTGCCATTGACCGCGGGCTTTCTCCTGGCTGGGCCCGTGTCCGGATATCTGTCCGACAGGTTCGGCGCACGCCCGTTCGCCACCGGCGGCCTGTTGGTGAGCGCGGCAGCTTTCGCCGGCCTAATGTTGATCCCGGTGAACTTTCCGTACTGGCTGTTCGCACTGCTTATCTTGCTTGCTGGCATCGGGCAGGGCCTGTTCACCTCGCCCAACACCTCCGCGATCATGAGCAGTGTTCCAGCCGGCCAGCGGGGTGTGGCGTCCGGGATGCGCGCGACCTTTCAGAACGCCGGAATGTCGTTGTCGATCGGCGTATTTTTCTCGCTCATGATCGCGGGCCTGGCCGCGACGCTGCCGTCCACGCTGACCTCGGGGCTGCGGGGCCAGGGTGTCTCTGACAGCGTGGCCACGAGCGTGGCGCACCTGCCGCCCGTGAGCACACTGTTCGCCGCCTTTCTCGGTATCAACCCGATCGGCAACCTGCTCAGGCCCTCCGGCGTGCTGCACGTGTTGCCGCGCCACAGCGTGGATGTGCTCACCGGAAAGGAATTCTTTCCCCATCTCGTCTCCCAGCCGTTCCACCATGGCCTGATCACCGTGTTCACGGCGGCGACCGCGATGGCGCTCACCGCCATGCTGGTGTCACTGTTCCGGGCCGCGCGGTATTACTTCGACGGGCCACCCTCCGCTCGCGCGGCCGTATCGGCCGGACGGGCCGCGCCAGCCGGACGGGGCGCGCCAGCGGAGTGAGTCCGGGGATCTGTGTCACCAGATGGCAATTTCCGCGGCGGGCTGCGTTGTTGCTGTGGTCGGGAACGCTGAACTGACAAGGAGATCTCATGCGGCAGAGGAAAATCGGAGCGGTATCCGTCAGCGCCATCGGTCTCGGCGCCATGCAGATGTCGCTCGAGGGTCGCCCGGATGAGGAGCGCTCGCTGCGGACCATTCACGCCGCGCTCGATGCGGGCGTGACGCTGATCGACACCGCGGACGCCTATCACCTGCACGCCGGCGAGACAGGACACAATGAGCGCCTGATCGCGAAGGCGCTCGCGACCTGGAGCGGTGACGCAAGCGGCGTGCTTGTGGCCACGAAGGGTGGTCACATACGGCCAGGCGACGGCTCTTGGACCGTGGACGGTTCACCAAGGCACCTCAAGGAGGCCGTCGAGGCATCGCTGAAGGCGCTCGGCGTCGACACGATTGGCCTCTACCAGTTCCACCGGCCCGACCCGGCGGTGCCCTACCAGGAATCCATCGCGGCGATGCGGGAACTCCACGACGCCGGCAAGGTGCGGATGGTCGGCATTTCGAACGCCACCATCGAGCAGATCGATATCGCCAGGCGCGTTCTTGGCGACAGTAATCTCGCCAGCGTTCAGAACCAGTTCTCGCCCGCATTCCGTTCCAGCGAGCCTGAACTGCGGCACGCGGCGGCACTTGGCCTCGCGTTCCTGCCCTGGGGCCCTCTCGGCGGCGCCGACCGGGCAGGAGGCCTCGGCACGCGGCATCACGCCTTCGCCGAGGTCGCGCAGGCTCATGGCGTTTCGCCACAGCAGGTCACCCTGGCCTGGATGCTCGCGAAGGCGCCGGTCGTGATCCCGATCCCAGGCGCCAGCAGGCCCGAGTCGATCATCGACTCCGCCAAGGCTGCCGACCTTGCGCTTACCGAATCCGAACTGCAGCGGCTGGACGAGAGCTGACAGATCTGCGCGCGGGACCGCCAGTACTATTTACACTTTACTGTGTAGTTTACAGGTAGTGGGGCCGGTGGGATCGGGCCGCGCGCGGGTACCGTGGAGGAGTGGACGCAGTCGGCGAGGATTGACCCAATGAGGACTCTGGCGATCGATGTGGGCGGCACGGGCCTCAAGGCGGCTCTGCTTGACGATGAAGGCGCCATGATCGGCGAGCGGGTGCGTGTGAAGACCCCATATCCATGCCCGCCGCAGGTGCTCATCGACCAGCTCCGAAGGCTCGCCGACCAGGTGGATGGATTCGACCGCGTGTCGGTTGGCTTTCCCGGGTTGGTACGGGCAGGCGCTGTGCTTGAGACCCCGGCCCTGTCGCGGGCGGTCCCCGGCGGGCCGCGCGATCCCAGCCTGGCCGACGCCTGGTCCGGATTCAAGATCACGGAAGCGCTTGACGAGGCGCTTGGCCGACCAGTCCGGGTCGCCAACGACGCTGATGTACAGGGCTGCGCCGTGGTGACGGGCCAGGGCCTTGAGTTCGTCATGACGCTCGGCACCGGATGCGGGACGGCCGTGTTCTGGCAGGGCACGCTGCTCCCACACATGGAGCTTTCCCACGGGCCGTTCCGCAAAGGTGAGAGCTACGACGATCAGCTCGGCGAGGCGGCCCGGCAGGACGTCGGCAACCACCGATGGCGCAGGCGGGTACGGCAGGCGATTGCCGCATTCGACGCGATGCTGGTCTACGACCATCTTTATCTCGGCGGCGGCAACGCCACTCACCTCCACGACGAGGACCTCGGCGATCTCGGCCCGAGGGTCACGATTGTGCCCAACGTCTCGGGGATTCTCGGCGGTATAAGGCTGTGGGACCAGAAGTGGGATGCATAGCAAGGTGGTCTGGCGCGGGGCCTCACAGCTCACGAACGCGTGCCTCCCGGCCCCGCCGCTGACCTGCCGAGTCGGCCTCTTCGCTGGCCTTATCCCTGGCAGAAAGCCGCGGGCGGCGCAGCCCGGGCAGGCCGCGCAGCGCGTTCCGCAACGCGATCCGCACCTGGTTAGCTGGCTGAATGATGAGGTAGGCACGGTACGCGTCATGCTCCACCAGGCGGTACTTGAGCCCGTGCACGCCCGGTGGATACATGTAGTTCGGCGGGCGATACCGCGCGAAATCCTCCGCCATCCGGCGGAAGAATTCCCGCCGGGCGGTTCGCGGAACCGAGTTCGGTGCACCAAAAACCGTCGTGTAATGCCAGATTGCCCGGTCGAAAAAGACGTGGCGAAACGCGCCGAACTGGTCTGGCCGTGATGCGATGACCGCGAAGACCTTTTTGTAGCGGTCGAAAACGGCAAAATTGTCCCGGGATGGGGTGTTCGTCAGCGCGCCGCCGCGACGCTCGCGGTAGAGGTAGCAAACAGTGTCCAGCGTGGCAATGCGCCTGGCCTGCAACAGCAGTTGGCACGTGAGCGGGACGTCCTCGTGTATGCCGGGCTCGAAGCGCAGCGCCAGCCCCGTGAGGAAGCTGCGCCTGATCACCTTGCTCCAGGAGGTCATTGTCAGCCGGGCTACCTCCGGCCGATCGGCCAGCGTGAAGACCTCCCCCGGACGCTGCTCGCGGAGCAGGTGCCGCCACGCGTTCGGCAGGACCACACCCGACGGCTGCAGCCTCGCGAACCCGATGAGTAGGACATCGGGTTCGGCCCGCGCGAGCTGTGCGGCTACGGCCGCGAGCCCGCCCTCGGCGACCACATCATCGCCATCCACGAACCAGACATAGTCACCCCACGCCAGGTCCATGCCGGTATTGCGGGCGTTACCCGGGCCGCCACGCTGGCCGAGATGGATCACTCGCAGGCGCTGGTCCCTGGCTGCGTAGGAGTCGAGGATCTCGCCGGACCGGTCAGGTGAACTGTCATCGACGGCCACCACCTCGATGTCGGTGAATGACTGCGTGAGGATGGAATCCAGGCACGTTCGTATCTCGTCCTCGACGCCGCATACCGGGATGACGATGCTGATCCTGGGCGGCGCGCGCCCTGCACCCGATGTTTCGGCCATGTCACCTCCCGCCGCGACGCCCGAAGAAGATCTTAGAGCCTTTTGCGAACCCTGATCCGGCTCACGTGCGCCACGTTAAGCACTGTGGGATGTCGTTGGCGGCGAAAGAACGGACTTACGCCCTACATGTGCGGGCTTCGGTGGAGATACTGTCGAGTTGGAAAAGGCGTGTGTCGGCTGCCGGACAACCCGGGCCAGCACCGCCCGACCGAAGACATTGCCGCGTGGCGCTGGAAACCGGAGAAGCGATGAACGCGTGGCTCACCTGGCTGATCTTGGCGGCTGGCCTCGGAATTGCCGAGCTACTGACTTTGACGCTCGCTTTCGCGCTCATCGCGGTTGCGGCGGTCTCGGCCGCCATCGTCGCCGCGGCGGACCTGGGCCTGCCGTTCCAGCTCATGGCGTTTGTCGTCACCGCGGGCGCGGGACTCGGCCTGGTGCGGCCGTTCGCGATGCGCCACCTCCGGCAGCCACCGCCGCTTCTGACCGGCACCGCCGCGCTCGTCGGGCGTAAAGCGATCGTGGTCGAGGAAGTAACCGGTCACGCGGGAAGGATCCGCATCAGCGGTGAGCTGTGGTCTTCGCGCGCGTACGACGACACGCTCGTCATCCCGGTCGGATCGACCGTGGATGTCATGGAGATCGAAGGCGCCACAGCGCTCGTATATCCGCGGGAGTAGTCATGGCACTGGCCTCGCTCATCGGCGGCATCGTCGTCGCGCTCTTCGTGATCATCGTGATCACCAAGACAGTCCGTATCGTGCCACAGGCCCGGGCACGTAATATCGAGCGCCTTGGGCGCTACAGAAAGACACTCGAACCGGGAATGAATGTCATCATCCCGTTGATAGACCGTGTCAAACCGCTGATTGACCTGCGTGAGCAGGTGGTGTCGTTCAAAGGCGCGCCGGTCATCACGGAGGACAACCTCGTCGTGCTCATCGACACCGTGCTGTTCTTCCAGGTCACCGATCCCCGGGCGGCAGACTACGAGATCGTCAACTACATCCAGGCCATTGAACAGCTGACCGCCACGATGCTGCGCAGCGTGATTGGGTCAATGGATCTCGAGCAAACCCTCACCTCGCGCGACAGGATCAACAACATGCTGCGCGGTGTGCTTGATGACGCGTCGGGCAAGTGGGGAATCCGCGTCACCCGGGTGGAAATCAAGGCGATCGACCCGCCGAAGAGCGTCAAGGACGCCATGGAAAAGCAGATGCGCGCGGAGCGGGAAAAGCGCGCCGCGATCCTCACCGCCGAGGGTGTCCGGCAGTCGCAGATCCTCACGGCGGAAGGCGAGAAGCAAAGCGCGATCCTGCGGGCCGAAGGCCAGAAGCAGAGCGCCATCCTGGAGGCGGAGGGCCAGAGCCAGGCCATCGCCACGGTCTTTCAGGCGATCCACCGCAACGACCCTGATCCGAAGCTGCTCGCTTACCAGTACCTGCAGACGCTCCCGCAACTGGCGCAGGGCCAGGGCAGCACCTTCTGGGTGATCCCGAGCGAGGTCACGACGGCGCTCAAGGCCCTGAGCACAGCCTTCGACCGCCAGGGAGCAGCACAGCAGGCAGGCGGTGAACCGGCCAGGGCCTCGGTCGCCGACGCCGCGACCCCGACAATTGGCACTCCCGCCCCGACGACGGGCAGCCCACCCCCGCAAACGGAGGCCGTCACAACGGCGCCGACAGATTCGGACGGGGACGGCGCAGCGCCGGGCTGACCCAACCGAGCCCGTCGCTCGATGGCGGCCGCTTGACGATCATGAACTGGGTTCTGTGGGGGCGGCGGCACGAACACCGTCAAGCACCAGCCCAAGCAGGCGCTCTCGCTGGTCCACGTCAGCCGGAGCCTGTTCTGTGGCCAGCACGATTGCGTGGACCAGTTTGAGCAGGTCCGCGATCTGGGTGTCTTGCCGAACCGCCCCAGCGCGCTGCGCACTGGCGAGCAGCTCCGCCCCAGCCGCTTTCATCTGAGCGCTGCACGACGACACCAGCTCTGAATCCTTGCCCAGCGCGGACATCAGCGCACCTGACAGACCTCGCTTGGTGCCGACGTATTGGATGAGGCTGCGCAACCACGCGGCGAGCGCGTCGCCCGGCGAGTGCAGCTTCTGCAGCTCGGCCGCGCCAGCACACACCGCCGCAACCTGATCGCGGAAGACCGCCTCCTGCAGGTCGCGGCGGGTAGGGAAGTGCCGGTAGAGCGTGCCGATCCCCACATCCGCCCGCCGGGCGATCTCCTCAAGCGGCGCATCGGCGCCGACCTCAGTGAAGACCTCCCGGCCCGCGGCAAGCAGCCGCGCACGGTTGCGGCGTGCGTCAGCACGCATCGCCCCATGTGGCGGGCCCTGCGGATGGCGGGCTGAGGTCGATGACATCACTTCAATTTAACCGGGTTGCGAACCGGAGGCTACCTCCGTATATTAAACGGAGAGCGCCTCCGGTTAATGCCCAGTAACGCCGGCCACGCGGGACAGCGCCGGGGCCCCGCACAGCAGCGATCGCCCAGCATCCCATGAGATCGGGCCGCCAGGCGCCCGGGCTCGTCGATGGTGACCGAGTACCGGTGCCATTCCCGGGCCAGCCACGGCCCGGGAATCGCTCGCCCGAGCCTACGGCGCCCGGGCCAGTCCAGGTGGAGGCATCCTTCATTGACCACGTCATCGAGACCGCAGACCGCACAGCCGCGGCAGGCGCGCGCCGACCGGACCCGCCGCAGCCGCCCTGGCATCGCGCTTCTTGTTGTCCTCGGCGCGCAGCTGATGATCATCCTTGATATGACCGTGGTGAATATCGCGCTGCCGCACATCCAGCAAGGCCTGCATTTCTCCGCCACCAGCCTGTCGTGGGTCCTCAACGGCTACACGCTCGCATTCGGTGGTCTGCTACTGCTCGGCGGGCGAGCCGGCGACATTCTGGGCAGGCGGCGCATGTTCATTGCCGGACTCGGCCTGTTCACCATCGCCTCCCTGGCTGGAGGGCTCGCCACCACGTCCGGGTGGCTGCTCGCCGCCCGGGTAGCGCAGGGCGTGGGCGGCGCTTTGGCCTCTCCCGCCGTCCTCGCGCTGATCGTTGGGGCGTTCCCTGAGGGACGCGAACGGACCCGCGCGCTTGGCATCTACACAGGTGTCGTCACCGGCGGCGCGTCGCTCGGGCTGGTTCTCGGCGGCTTGATCACCGAGTGGGCGTCCTGGCGGTGGGTGCTGTTCGTCAACGTCCCGATCGGCATCGCGGTTGTATTGGCAACGCCACATTTCATCGCCGAGACGCCGCGGCAGCCTGGCCGCTTCGACCTGGCCGGGGCTCTCACCTCGACCGCCGGGATGGCGTCGCTGGTCTACGGGTTCATCCGTGCCGCCTCGAATGGCTGGGGCGACCGGGTGACGGTGGGCGCGTTCACGGTCGCGGCCGCACTTCTCGGCATGTTCCTGCTCACGGAGACACGAGCCCGGCAGCCGATCACCCCGCTGGGACTGTTCGCCGACCTCGGCCGCTCAGGCTCTTACCTCGCACGGCTTCTTCTGGTCGGCGGCATGTTCGGCATGTTCTTCTTCCTCACCCAGTTCGTGCAGGTAGTCCTCGGCTTCAGCCCGTTGTGGGCGGGCATCGCCTTCCTGCCGATGACCATCACGCTCTTCACCGTTTCCCGGATAGCCCCGAGGCTGCTCTCCCGCTTCACCCCGAAACGCCTCATCGTCGCGGGCATGCTGCCAACCATCGCCGGCATGGCATGGCTCGCCCAGATTTCGCCAAGCACCAGCTATCTCGCCGGTGTGCTTGGCCCCATGCTGCTGTTCGGTACCGGCATGGGCGTCGCTTTCGTGCCACTGACGACCGTGTCTCTCGCCGGCGTGCGACCGCAGGACGCGGGCGCCGCGTCCAGCATGGTGAACGTGATGCAGCAGGTCGGCGGGACCCTTGGCCTGGCCGTCCTGGTGACCGTGTTCGGCTCGGCCAGCAGGCACGCGGCTGCTCACCCACAGCTCGGCGCCACCCGGATCGAGCAGGCGCATCAGGTGCTGACCCACGGCATGGCAACGTCGTTCGCCGTCGCGACGATCTTCGACCTGTGCGCCCTGCTGGCCGTCATTCTGTCCGTGCGCGGCCGCACCGTGGCCGCTGCCGCGGTCGCGAACCGGTAGTCAGCGGCCGATCTGCTTGCGGCCGGAACGGCGCAGCCGGCGTCGCTGTTCGGGGTCGAGCATGAGATAACCGGCGAGCGGGACGCCGATCGCCGCGGCGATGATCAGCAAGCCCACCCACGTCGGCAGTATCAGCAAGGCTACGATCCCGACCACAACCCCGCCGATGACGAACTTCATCCGGTTCGACATGCAAAACACCCTTTCGTCCGGCGGGAGAGCACTTCCGCCACCTCTCACTATCCAGTGTGCGGGATCAGCGCACCATAAAAGCCCGGCGCCCGCGTGGCTAACGCGGCTATGGCTCACTGTCTGGCGGGTCAGGACTACGCGCTGGACCGGCCGCCTCCGGCGGCTCGCCACCGAGGTGGCGCTCGATGGCAGCCAGCCGGTCTGCGATCGACCTCACCTGGTCCTCGATCGAGGTTAGCCGCTCGGCAATTTCGCCGAGACGCGAATGGAGGCTTGCGGTCCTCGGCGGCTCGAGCATCGCGCCAGGCTCTGGCATGCCCGGGTCCGCCTCGGCCCGTGCGAGCGCCACCAGCTGCTGGCGCGTTCGGCCCAGGTCAGCGCCGAGGTTCACCAGCACTCGCGCGCCGACGCCCTGGCCCTCGCGGATGAGGCCGAGCAGGATGTGCTCACTCCCGATGTAGTTGTGCCCGAGCTGTAGCGACTCGCGGAGCGACAGTTCAAGCACCTTCTTGGCCCGTGGGGTGAACGGAATGTGCCCACCCTGCGGCTGCTCCTCGAGGTCGCGCGGGCCGCTCAGCCGTACCACTTCCTGCCGCCCCGCATCCAGGCTGATCCCAAGCGATGTCAGCACCCCACCCGCCACGCCCTCGCTCTCATGGAGCAGGCCGAGCAGGATGTGTTCGGTGCCGATGTGGTTGTGATCGAGCGCACTTGCCTCTTCCTGCGACAGCACCACGATCCGCCGTGCGCGATCTGTGAATCTTTCGAACATTGCCGCTCCCGACTCGGCATGCGCACCGGTCCGACGTGGCCGCCGACGTGAGTGGGCCACTGGCCAATGCGGCCCAGGCAATTGTCCCGTTTCGCGAAGCTCTGCGCCACTCGGCGCCGGGTTTGCTAGGCGAACCGGCCCCGCGGATATCACGGCGCCCGCGGCATGTGGCACGCGGCCGGGCCGACGGACGTGCGTCAAAAGCCGCGCACCCCTACGTCATGTACATCGGCCTGGAACACGCCGCTGCCATCCCCGCGAGGCGGCAGCTTGGTGAACCATATGAGCACGTAGCGGCCGCGATGGGGAGAAGCGGGGCGCATGACCACCCGGCGGCCGGCGTTGTCCTTGGCCGCTGCCACCGGCAGGTCGCTCAGCGAGGTGACGCGGTCGCCGATCCGGAGTTCCACATCCGCCCCGGTTGATGCGCCAAGCAAGAGCCGTGCGCGGGTAATCGTCGCGGGCCCGCCCAGGTCGAGCAGCAATCCGGTACCAGGTTTGAGGTTCCCGAAGCGCGGTGTGGTGTACCAGAAGGTGTGCCAGGCGGAGGCGCTGTTCCCATCGATCGCGGCGGGTGCGAGTTGATTGTTCTCATCCCCGGCGCCGTATGGATCGAATCCCCGCGCGCTGACTGGCGCGAGCTGCCTGGCGGGCCGGTGGGACGGCACGACGGACCGCGGGGTCTGCGCGACACCCTGGGCCACGTGCGGAGCGTTGCCAGCGCCCATGATACTCACGCCGATCAGCGCGGAGTCGATGACGAACAACGCACCGACCAGCCCGCCGGCCAGGGCATGCCTGCGCCTGCGGCGAGGCTGCGCGGGCCTGTGCCCGCCTGGTGGGGGCGCTTCCCAACCACGCAGGGCCTCCGTGTCATCGGGCGCCGCGACCGCGGTCGCCGGTCGGGTGTTGTCCGTGAGGGCCGCGTTGAGAAGGTCTGCGAGCTGGCCAGGGCTCGTGACCGGCTGCCCATCGCCGGTTACTGGCTCAAAGAGCGCACGGCAGGTGATCTGGTCGATTCGCGCTGGGACTCCGGCCCGAACCTGCCGCGGGCGGTACGGGTGACTGTCCCGCTGCGGCGCGGGCGGGAGCAGCGCGTGCCGCCCGCCTGGCCAGTGCCCGGTGAGCAGGGCATAGAGCAGCCGGGCCAGCGCGCGTGTATCGGCACGCGCCTGGTCTGCACTTACCGAGCCGCCGTTGACCGATTCCGTTGCGGCCGGCGCGGCCAGCGCCGCTTCGATTCCCAGGCCAGTGATTTTCAGACCCGCGTCGCGGCTCCACCGCAGCGACCGCAGCGTTAGGTTCGCATGCGCGATCCCGGCCGCATGCGCCGCGGCCAGGGCGCTAGCGGCCTCCGCGATAATGCGCGTGACCCAGGTGACGTCGAGGTAGCCCGTGGCGAGCATGTCGTCGAGGCAGTCACCGTCCGGCCATTCGGTGACGACATAGCCTCCGCCGACGACCGCGTCGGCGTCGAACACCCGCTCCAGCCGGTGATCGGGAACCTGACATGCGGCACGCGCGGCCGCGACAACGTTGGCACCGCAGGCGGATCCCGATGTGAAGGTCCGTACCGTGACCGCGCGCTCCAGCACGTGATCGAAGGCCTTCCAGACCGTCGAGGGCCCCGTCTCGCTCACCCGGTCGTCGAGGCGGTACCGGCCAGCGACCGGCTCGGCCCCCACGGCCATGCTGGCGCCCGCCGCGGACCCCGCGGTGTCACACCCGAATGCCACAGGCTCGCCGTGCTGGTCCCTTCCGACCCGGTGAGCCTCGCCCCTGGTTGCCATGACCAGCCTCCGTACGGCGACGCCACCACGGTCTCCATACCCCAAAAGTTGCTCCGGAATATCGCCCGACCCGCGCTAGTCGCCTTCTTTGTCCGCCGCTATCCGCGAAACAGTCGTCCAACATGGATGTCCGCGATATGTGCCAGGCGTAGGAAGCTGCTAAGAGCACCCGGTGATCACGGAGCCCCATCACGTTGCCTCGCGCGGCGGACGCCGGGTCAGCACGGCCGCGCCGGGCATACTACGACCGCGCCCGTCAGACTTCCGCTGGCCGCCAGTCCTTGGCGGCATCCTGTGCGTGTGCGGCGGAGAATACCTTTGCGCCGCGAAGATCCGCGAACACCTGGGCCCCGGGCAGCACCCAGCCAATCTCGTCGTTGGGCAGCTGGGCGACCAGAGCCTGGCCGTCGGGAAGCCTCAGATGGATCTTTGAGGTCCAGCCCATATTGGTGATCCGCTCGACATTCGCCGAAATCGAGCCATTCTCGGCCGCCGCGGTCAGGCGGATGTCGTGCGACCGGACGTACGCCTGGGCGGTCTCCCCCTCGCGCAGGTGACCAGCGTCCGCGGGCGTCCCGTCGGCCACCTTTATCCGGCCGCCGGAAACGTGGCCGTTGACGACATTGGCGGCACCCACGAAACCGGCGACGAACGGGGTGGCGGGCTTGTTGTAGATCTCATCGGACGTCCCGATCTGCTCGACCTTGCCTTCGTGCATCACCACGACCTCGTTGGCGAGCTCAAGGGCTTCCTCCTGGTCGTGGGTCACGAGCAGGCTGGTCACGCCGAGTTCCCTATGCAGATCATCCAGCCACCGTCGCAGCTCCTGGCGCACACGGGCGTCGAGGGCACCAAACGGCTCATCAAGCAGGAGCAGACGGGGCTGCGGCGCGAGGGCACGAGCCAGCGCCACGCGCTGGCGCTGGCCGCCGGACAGCTGATCTGGATACCGCCGCGCGAACGGCGCGAGCCCAACCAGCTCAAGAAGCTCGTCAACCCTCTTACGCTGCGCGGTCTTCGGCTCCTTGCGCACTGACAAACCGAAGGCCACGTTCTTGCTCACGGTCATGTGGCGGAACAGGGCATAGTGCTGAAACACGAACCCGAACCGGCGCTCCTGCACGCTCTTGGCGGTCTGTTCCTCACCGCCGACCCAGATGTGGCCGGCATCGGGGCGCTCCAGCCCGGCGATCATGCGCAGAACGGTGCTCTTACCCGAACCGCTCGGGCCAAGGAGCGCGGTGATCTTTCCGGCCTCCGCCTCGAAGCCAACGTCCGCGACCGCCTCGAATGAGCCGAACCGCTTCCACAGCCCTTGTACGACGATCCCTTCGCTCATGCGCCGCGCTCCTTCTCCTGCCTGCGCCTGAAGATCTCGATGCCGGCGAGCATGACGATCGACACCATCGCCAGCGTCAAGGCGACGACGTAACCCGAGCTGTCGTGTCCCTCGTCGAACGCCCGGAGGATGAATAGGGTCGATGTCTCGGTCTGGCCGGCGATCGTGCCGCTCACGATCAGGACGGCCCCCACCTCCCCCAACGCCCGGGCGGTGGTCAGCGCGATTCCGTAGAGCAAGCCCCATCGGATGCTCGGGAGCGTGATGCGGAAGAACGTCTGCAGGTGGGAGGCGCCAAGTGTGCGCGCGGCCTGCTCTTCCTCCGTCCCAAGCTCCTCAAGCAGCGGCGCGACCTCCCGGATCACGAACGGGACTGAGATGAAGATCGTGACGAGCACCATGGATGGGACCGCGAACAAGATCTGGATTCCGCGAGCGGCGAACCAGGGCTGGAACCAGCCGCCCAGCCCGAAGAGCAGTACCGCTGCCAGGCCCACGACCACGGGCGACACGGCCAGCGGAAGGTCGACAAGCGCGCTGACGGCGGCCTTGCCCGGGAACCTGTCGCGCGCGAGGACCAGTGCCACCACGATGCCGAGAACCGTGGTTACCAGCAGGCTTTCGACGGTGATGAACGCGGTGAGCACGTAGGCGTGTCGTGCGTACGGGTCGGCGAACACGGTCCGCCAGGCGCTCCATCCCGGCTTCAGCGCCGCGATGGCGATACCGATAAGCGGCGCGATGACCAGCACGCCGACGTAGCCGAGCGCCACCGTGATAAGACTGCCGTGGACGACCCGCCGACGCGTGTCGGCCGAAAAGCGAGGAGCCCGCACGTCTGCGCCGCTGACGTCGGTGGTGTCTAGGTCCGTGGTTGTCACGTCGCGTGCTCCCGAAGCTCCTTGCGCCCCACCAGCCGCTCAACGACGAGGACAAGCAGGAACGCGAGCCCAAACAAGATCGTCCCGATAGCCGCGGCGGCCCTCGGGTCCTTGTTCCCGGTCGTCAGCTGGGTGATCAAGACAGGCGCCGTCAGCGTCTTGTTCGCGATATTGCCCGATACGATGACCACGGCGCCGAACTCCCCGAGCGCCCGGGCGAAGGCCAGCAGACTGCCGGCCACGATGCCGGCGCGCAGGTGAGGAAGCATGACCCGGCGGAACGTCAGCCAGCGGGCCGCTCCGAGCACCTGCGCCGCTTCCTCCTCGCCGCGGTCGAGTTCCTGCATGACCGGCTGCACGGTCCGCACGACCAGCGGCAGCGTCACGAACAGAAGCGCGACGAGGATGCCGAGCCTGGCGAAGATGATGTGGACGCCGTGACGTGCCAGGAACCCCCCGATCGGCGAATTGGGCCCGTACAAGGCGACCAGCATCACACCGGTGACGAGCGTGGGAACGGCGAACGGGATGTCGACGACCGTGGCGAGCGCCCGCCGCCCGGCGAACCGGTACCTGGTCAGCACGTAGGCGGTGACCGTCCCGAACACGGCGTTGATCACCGCGACGACAGCCGCCATCTCGATCGTCAGTATCAGCGCCTGGCGCGCACCAAGCTGTGAGAACGCGTCGCGCAGCGACGTGAGTCCGCCGCCGAATCCCTTCGCCACCACTGCCGCCAATGGGAGGGCCACCATCAGGCCGAGGTAGAGCAGCGCAATTCCCCGAAGCCCCAGCCGACCCCACGGGGGTCGCCAGCGGCGTGCCCACACGCCCCGCCCCGCGCCCGGTGGTGCCGGGCGCGGGGAGGTCTTCGCGATGTTGAATCCGCTGGCGCTCACGAGCATCCCTACCCCTTTGCTGCCTTGAGGGCCTGGGTGAAGGCGCCGCTTGGGCCGAAGACGGTGTTGCTGGACAGCTGGTTCCACCCGCCGATCTGGTCGGTGGTGAACACATCGGTCAGCGGCCCCTGGCCCAGCTTCTCACTGCCCTGCTGCGCCTGGGCCGGGTCGATCGGCCGGAAGTAGCCGGTCTTGGCGAAGATCGCCTGGGCCTCCGAGCTGTGCAGCCATTTGACGAAGGCGTTAGCGATCGGCAGCACACAATGCGTCTGCGCGTTCTTGTCGACCACCACGGTGGGATTCTGGACCAGCACGGTGGAGGGCGGGACAACCAGCTGGTCCGGCGTGCCGCCCGCCTTCGAGAGCAGGATCTGGTTCTCATAGCTGATGGCCACGTCACCGTTTCCCGACTGGAAGTTCTTGAGCGAGTCGTTGGCGCTCTTGTCCATCACGGTGACGTTCTTGAAGATGCTCGTCAGCAGCCTCTGCGCCGCGCTGGCACTGTTTGCGGTATAGTCGGGCACCTTGCCGCGCATCGAAGCGCCGTAGGCGGCCACGATGTTCCACCTCGCGCCGCCGCTCTGCGCTGGGTCTGGGGTCAGGATCTGAAGACCGGATTTGGTCAGGTCACTCCAGTTGGTGATGTGCTTCGGGTTGCCCGGGCGAACGTCCAAGGCGACAGGCGTCGCCGCCACGATGCCGCCGTTCGGGTCCTTGGACCAATCGTGGGTGATCAGGCCCGCCTTCTGGATGATCTGGACGTCAGGCACGAGCGAGAGCGCGACGATGTCGGCGGGGAACCCGCTGGCCACGTTCTGCGCCTGAGTCGTACTCCCCCCGAACGAGGTCTGGAAGATGACCTGCTGCTTGTTGTGCGCGGCGGCCCATTCCTTCTGCCAGGTGCTGATGAGCTTGCCGTACGCGTCATAAGGGGTGCTATAAGCGGCCAGCGTGAGAACCGGCGACTTCGCCGGCTTACAGGCACCGCCCGAGGATGAGGTGTTCGTGCTTGCGCCACCTGGGGCGCACGCCTGCGCCGCCAGCAAAGCGAGGCCGACCGCGGCGCCTCCCGCCACATGGCGAGCTGAGACCCACTTCATCGACATCCGCGTTCCTCCTGCTCGAGTGGATGACCAGCGAATTGGCCACTATTTCTATCGCATTAGAGGACAATAGAGGCGGGTATCCCTCACGTCAATGACCCTGGCGCCATATCTGTGTGTGCGATGGTTAAGCGAGTGCCGCCGGCCGCCCAGGCGGCGGGAGTCACTGAGGAGCGCTAGGTTTGCCCAGGCGCGATCAATCCCAGGCGGGCGGGGAGAACCGCTCCGCGGTCACTCCCGGCGCTCGTCGGCCACGCATCCTGCTTGGCGTCCCGCCGCTGCTAACCTACGCGTTGTTATCGGCCTCGGTCGACGTGTACGCGGGTCGCCAGGAACAGTCGCTCGACCCGATCGCCGTCGGAGCCATCTCCTTCACCCTCGCCGCGCTGGTGTTCCTCGTCCCGCACGGGGCCAGCCGCGGCTTGGCGGTGCTGCGGCCGCTGTGGACCCATCCGTACGAGGTGGCGGCGCTGAACGTCTCCATCGCGGTGACCTGGCTGTTCCTGTTGTACGCGCTGAAGCTGCTAGAGCCCGCCGTGGTGAACGCGGTGGCACTCGCCATCGGCCCGACACTCACGGTCATGCTCAGCCCGCTGCTGCGCCGGGGAACATTCGTGCTCCCCATCGAGGTGGCCGCCGGGGTCGGGATCTTGATCCTCATCGGCGTGCTGTCGTGGGGCTCCCTCGCCGGGCTGAGCGGCGTACGGCACATCGGCGCCGGCGCCGCCGCTGTCGGGCTCGCGGCTACGCTAGCTTCCGGTCTTGGCACGACGGGGAACGTAATCTATTCCAAACGGCTGAGCGAGGCGGGATACCGGCCGGCCGAGGTGCTCCCCGTCCGCTACTTCCTCATGATCGCGATCTGCTGGTTGCTTGTTCCCGCCGGGCATGGCCACCACCTTGGGGCCACGATCGTGCCGGCCGCCGTCATCGCGCTCATCGGCATCGTCGGCCCGAACTACCTTGTCCAGCGCGGGCTCGGCCACACAGAGCCGATCACCGTGTCACTCTTCCAGAACCTTGCGCCGGTCTTTACCTATCTTCTTCAGCTGCTCGACACCCGGCTGGCCGCCTCGGGGCTCTCCCTGGCGGGAGTGCTTGGTATCACCGCGCTTGTCGCGGCGGGCGTCATCGCACGCGGCCGCTACGAGGCCCGCGCCGGGCCGCAACCGCTCCTGGCTGGGCAGTCGGGACCGCGCGCGAAGTAGTGGCATCCTGGCATGGATGGACGTAAGGAGGGTTCGGCGTGCTTTACGCGTTTGGCTTCGAGAGGTTCGGTGTGGTGCTCGGCGATCTGTATTTCGTCGACCCAAATCCGCGCGAGGGTCAGGAGGGCGCGGAACGCGGCGTCCGCCTTGAGCTCCGCATGTTCGACCGCGATGAGCTCAAGGGATCGATCTACTCGGCCCAGCCCATCATCATCGGCGACCCCATCTGGCGAGCAGACCTGCTGGAATCGGTCGATGGCCCGCCCGGCAGCTTCGATCGCACACACCATCACCCCACTTTCCGCAATTGGGAGCCTAGCCACCGGGTCTTCGTCGACGAGCTGTCGGCACGCCCCATGGAGTGGCTGAGCGCCAAACTCTCCGACCTCGAAGGCATGCTCGATGCGGCCGGCCTGGCGCGTGACGAGGTCGCTGCCGCCGATGCGGCCAGCCTTCGCGCGTGTGTGCCGGAGATAGTGGACGCCACCAGCCAGCTCCTCGCCAGGGTGCGGGCCGGTGAGTTGGGCAGGCCACCCGCCGCGGCTGTGGGCGGGGAACCGCTCGCAAGTGCCCGCGCCGGCTGGTTGTAGGCCGTGCCTGGAAGGCACGGCCAGCCCGAGAGCGCAGCCAGCTGGACCGTGGTTCTCAAGCAGGCTCTCTTACGCGGGCTCGGCACGGGTGGGCTGGCCGACGTTGATGAGCAAGCCAGCCGCGACGGCGGCCGCCACCAGAATGCCCGCAGCCACGGCTGCGGCAGTCGCGTAGCCGTGCACAAGGCCTTCGGCCACGGCCAACCTGCTCTGCGCGCGTGACGCGAGGAAGCTCGCGCTGGCGCCGGCCGCAACGGTGTTGAGCAACGCTGTGCCGAGAGATGCACCGACCTGCTGGGCGGTATTGGCCGTCGCGGAGGCGACGCCCGCGTCGCGAGGACCGACGCCGCTGGTGGCAATGCTCATGGCCGGCACGAACACGCAGCCAAGCCCGAGCCCGAGCAGCAGCGCGCCGGGGAGGACGTGGGAAACGTAGCCGGAGTTGACGTGAAGTTGGGTGAGCGTCGCCATGCCCACGGCCGCGACAAGCAGGCCAGCGACTATCAGTAGCCGCGGCGGCGTATGGGGCAGCAGCTTGCGCGCGACGACGGTGGAGCTGACCAGGACGGCCGCCGACATCGGTAGGAACGCCAGCCCGGCCCGCGCGGGCGAGTAGTGAAGTACTACCTGGAAGTAGTAGGTAAGCAGCAGGAACAGGCCGTAAAGGCCGATGACGGTGAGCGCCACCGTGAGGAACGCGCCGCCCCGGTTTCGGTCAAGCACGATCCGCGGCGGCAGCAGCGGAGCCCGCACCCGGGCTTCGACCACGGCGAACAGGGCCAGCAGGACCGCGCCGGTGGCGAGAGCACCGGTCACCAGCGCAGAGCTCCATCCCTTCGATGCCGCCTCGCTGAACCCGTACACCAGCGCCACCAAGCCGCCGGTGACGAGCAGCACGCCGGGCGCGTCGATGCGGGGCTGCGCGTGCGCCCGGACGCTCCGGAGCACGAAGACGCCGCCCAGGAAGGCCACGATCGCCACGGGCACGTTGACGAGCATGCACCAGCGCCACTGCACGTACTCGGTGAGGGTTCCGCCGAGCAGGAGACCTACAGCGCCGCCGCTGCCCGCGATCGCGCCGAAAACGGCGAACGCCCTGGCCCGGTCCCGGGGTTCGGTGAAGGTGATCGCGAGCAGGGAGAGCACTGTGGGGGCGAGGAGCGCGGCGAAGGCGCCCTGCGTGGCGCGGGCCGCGACCAGGACGCCGAAGTTGGGGGCAGCCCCACCCGCCGCCGAGGCAACGGCGAACCCAGTCAGGCCCACGAGGAACGTCCGCCTGCGCCCCAGCCCGTCGGCGAGTCGGCCGCCGAGCAGCAGGAGCCCGCCGAAGGCGAGCGTGTAGGCGGTGATCGCCCACTGGCGCCCTGGGTCGGAGACATGCAAGGCGCGCTGAGCGGACGGCAAGGCGATGTTGATGATCGTGGCGTCAAGCGCGACCATCAGCTGGGCGAGGGAGATGAACACCAGGGCGAGCCAGCGGCGGGAACCCGGTCCTGCCGCCGTGTCCGGCGCCCCAGGACTGACGGCTGCGGCCGGGGCCGGGGCCGCTGGGGTGGCCGGTACGGCGGAACTCTCAGGGGCGGAAGGGCTAGTCGGCGTAGCCGGCGTGGTGCGGGTCATCGGGCCGCTCCTTGCTCGTGGATGCCTGACTTTGGCTTCATCGATCCGGTGATGGTTCTCCTTCGATCAAAAACATAGACACCTAACTCTTAGATGTCAAACTCTTTGACGCCTACGGATTGTGCTACGGTGGTGCCATGCCACCATCCGCTGGCCCTGCGTTCGGGACTCCGATCGGCCTGCTACTGGCCCGCACCGCCAGGACCGTTTCCCGGGCCTTCGAAGATGCCTTGGCCGAGGTCGGCGGGTCCGTACCCATCTGGCTCGTTCTGATCTCGCTCAAGACCCGTCGCCTGCGCAACCAGCGCGAACTGGCCGATGCGGTGGGAATCCGCGAGGCAACCCTCACCCATCACCTGAACGCCATGGATGCAGGCGGGCTGATCACGCGCAGGCGTGACCCGGCCAACCGGCGCGTCCATCTGGTGGAGATGACGCCCGACGGCGAAGCGGCCTTCCACCGGTTGCGCGATGCCGCCATGGCATTCGACCAGCAGCTACGCACCGGTGTCAGCAGTGAGGAGATCGCCAGCCTCGAGCGCACGCTCGAGCGGCTGCGACGCAACGTAAGCGCCGACGCGATAGCCCCAGCGGTGAGCCAAACCGCGCCAGGTCCCGACTCGCCTTGGCCGACCTGACCGACGAGCCCGGTCGGCCAGGGTAGATGGGCTTGGTGAAGGCGGGCGGGTGAGACCGTTCCGGTGTCGCGACGGGCACGCGGCAGCCGTTCGGGATAATTCTCGGCATAAGCGGCAACGGCGCGGCGGCACGGACCTGGCGGGTCCGGATTGCGGCGCTAGTCAATTCTGACGTACTCAAAATCCAGCGGCGTGCCGTTGATTCCGGTGGCCGGCGGGGCGATCCAGCCCGCGAATTTGCCCGGCTCGTACACGGGCCGCATGAGCTGCGCGACTTGGCGGAAATCAGCGTCCGTGGGGAGCCAACTGTCCCGCTGGCGCTGCCATTTGTCCTCGCTGACGAGGTCGCCCCGCGGTGTCATGTGGGCGCCCGCGTAGCCGCCGACACGGCGGTTGAAGCCCTCGTGCGGTAGGTACAGCCGGTGGTCGAGCCCAGCGTCGTCGAGCGCACGGTTCCACCGTTTGACGCCGGTGGCGCAGTCGTCCACGTATTCGTTGCGCAGGTCGAGGTTGAGCGCGGAAAGCGCGGGCACCTCGGCGGTCACCAGCCGTCCGTCGCGGACCGACGTGACGGCCGCGCTCGCGCCGACCAGCCGGTGATCGTCCTTGCGCCTGGTTTCCATCCAGCGGCCTTTGAGGCCGGCGGTGAAGTAGTTGGCGGCGTTCGTACTCGTTTCCGAGCCGAAAAGGTCCATCGACACCGAGAAATGGAAGTTGAGGTAGCGCTGGATGACATCGAGCGGGATGCCGCCGTGGCGCCAGATGTCCTCGGTGTCATGGCGTTTCATCAGCTCGGCGGTCCGTTCGACGATCCGCTGTAGGCCGGTGATGCCCACGAACATGTGGTGGGCTTCCTCTTTGAGCATGAACTGGCAGGTGCGGGCGAGCGGATCGAACGCGCTCTCCTTGAACGTGCCGAGCTGGAACTTGCCGTCACGGTCGGTGAAGTAGGTGAACATGAAGAACGAGAGCCAGTCGGGGGTCGGCTCGTTGAACGCGCCGAGGATGCGCGGCTGATCCATGTCGCCGGAGTTGCGCCGAAGCAGCATCTCCGCCTCGTCGCGGCCATCGCGGCCGAAGAAACGATGCAGCAGGTACACCATCGCCCACAGGTGCCTGCCTTCCTCGACGTTGACCTGGAACAGGTTCCGCAGGTCGTAAAGGCTCGGCGCGGTGCGGCCGAGATGGCGCTGCTGCTCGACCGAGGCCGGCTCCGTGTCGCCCTGAACCACCACGAGCCGACGCAGGTCGGCGCGGTACTCGCCGGGGATGTCCTGCCAAACGGGCCGCCCGGCGTGCTGGCCATGGCCGATCACCCGGCCGGGTTCTGGTTCCGCGAGAAAGATCCCCCACCGGTACTCGGGCATCCGGCAGTACCCGAAGTGCGCCCAGCCGTCGCGGCCGACCGCGACCGCGGTACGCAGGTAGATCTCGTTCTCCTTGAACACGGTCGGGCCAAGCTCGCGCCACCAGGTGAGGAAGTTCGGCTGCCAGGACTCCAGCGCCCGCTGCAGCCTGCGATCGGTGACGAGATCGACATTATTCGGGATCTTGTCGGTGTAGTCGATCCTGCTCGCGCCCGTGCTCGGATTCACCGACATGATCAGACCCTCTTCCGGTCGTACACGGGCCGCTGGCCGGTGCCGTAGCGGCGCAGTGCGCCCTCCGGCCCCGCGGCGTTCGGGCGCTGGAAGATCCAGTTCTGCCACGCGGACAGCCGCCCGAAGATCTTGGTCTCTAGCGTTTCTGGGCCGACGAACCGGTGTTGCGCTTCCATCCCGGTCAGGGCGTCAGGGCTGAAGGAGGCCCGCTCCTCCACGGCAATGCGCAGCTCGTCGTCCCAGTCGATGTCGTCAAACGTGAACGTGACAAGACCGGCCGTCACGGCGTGGGCCGCCTGGAGCGGGCAGCCAACGAGCCGCTGGGCGGCAGCCAGGTTCGCATCCTGGTTCCAGAACCTGCTGGCCAGCCGGGTAAGGCCGTTCGCCGTCGGCAGCGGGCCAATGTTCATGCCGGTGAGCAGCAGCGTCGCGGGCGTACGCCCCTCGTCCTCGTCCTCAGGACGCAGGCCGTCGAGCATGTAGGCACGGTCGGCGGCCAGGGCGATTTCGGCCAGCGAGCCGGCGAAACAGCTGCCAGGCTCGATGATGGCGAGCAGGCTGCGGCTCGTGACGTCCAGGCGTTTGAGCGTCCGCTTGTAATAGTGCAGGATCTCGGCCGCGAGCCACTCGTCACGGTGTGCGAGCATGAACTCGTCGTAAGCCGCCACGGCTTGTGGGTCACCCGCGGTCTTGAGCAGCCAGATGCCGATTTCCGGCTCGTTCACCCGCAGTCGCAGGATCAGGTCGTCAAGCTCGCGGGTCATGGCGAGCAGCCAACCGCCCGCGCCCTCGGCGTGCAGCTCCTCGAGGCTTGCCGGAGCCGCGGCTGGGCCGTTGACGGTGATAGTCGCGACGCCGCGGCCGCGGTCGATGTCGCAGCTGAGGTTTGGGTAGCGGATGGCTTCAGGCTTCCCGGCCGTGGCCTGTCCCGCATGGCCCGTGGCCTGTCCCGCATGGCCCGTAGCCTCTTCGGTGCCGCCCGTGGCCTCTTCGGTGCCGCCCGTGGCCTCTTGGGTGCGGCGCAGCGGGGTTAGCTCAATGCCGCGGGAGTCCGCGCCCGCTGCTCGCGGGCTGCGCTCGATCGCGCCCGCCACCCGCATCGCGACCGCCTCATCAAACTGCCGTGGTGGCGCCACCGCATCGACAAGTCCCCAGTCCAGAGCGGTCTGACCGCGAACACCCTCGGCCTTGGTGGCCAGCACGTCCGCGACGTCGCGGCGGACGCCTCGCTTGTCCACTAGGCGGGTAAGGCCGCCGGTCGCGGGCAGCACGCCGAGCAGCGGCACCTCCGGCAGCGAGACCGCGGACGATCCGTCGTCCACAAGCAGGATCTCGTCACACGCCAGTGCCATCTCGTAGCCCCCGCCGGCCGCGGTCCCGTTCAGCGCCGCGATCCATGTCTGGCCTGAGCAGGCGCTCGCGTCCTCGATTGCGGCCCTCGTCTCGTTGGTGAACTTGCAGAAGTTGACCTTCCACGCGTGCGGCGACTGGGCCAGCATGCCGATGTTGGCACCGGCACAGAACATCCGTTCCCTGGCACTTGTCATGACCACGGCTCGGACCTGCGGGTACTCGAACCGCAGGCGCTGGATGGCGTCGTATAGCTCGATGTCCACGCCGAGGTCGTAGCTGTTCAGCTTGAGGTCGTAGCCCCGGACCAAGGCGGCCCGCTCGTCCACGCTCAGCGACAACCGCGCCGCCCGACCGTCGACCTCGAGACGCCAATGGCGGTAGCGGCTCGGATGCGTGTCGAAGCTGACCTGCGGCGGTAGCTGGGCGTCCCCCCCGTCAACCTCCGGTGCGTCGTGGGGACCATGCGTAATGGCTGCGCCACGGTTGGCCACAATGGCGGTGGCGCTGGCGTCCGCCGAGGTGGCGCTGGCGTCCGCCGAGGTGGCGCGGCGTCCGGCGACGGTCATGAGGTAACTCCGTCCGCGCTACTTCCGGCCATGCCTATCAATGTGCTACATCTATTTGGCTATGGTCAAGAGTAACGTAGAACTTGATGCGGTAGCAGCCGACGCCGGAGCGGGTGCCGGAGCCGACGCCGGAGCGGGTGCCGGAGCCGACGCCGGAGCGGGCGCGGAAGCGGGTGCGTGGGCGACCGCCGACCCCCGCCACGCGGAAACCGGTGCGCGGGCCACCCGCCGCCACCTTGGGACCGCCAGCGCCAGCTCCCTGCTCTTGACTGTCCTCGGCGAATTCGTCCTTCCCGCTCGTGAGCCGGTGTGGACATCGACATTCCTGGCCGGGCTCGGCCTGCTGGGTGTGGAGGAGAAAGCGACCAGGCAAGCGCTCGCCAGGCTGGCGCGCGACGTGTGGATCGCACCGCAACGATCAGGTCGGCGCACCTCGTGGCTCTTGACTCCGGCCGGGCGCGAACTGCTGAGCACGGGCGCCGAGCGGATCTACGGTTTCGGGACACGAAAGGCTTGGGCTGGCAGCTGGCTCGTCGTGCTGGCCAGCGCACCGGAAGGCAGCCGCCAGTTGCGCCACCAGTTGCGGACTCGCCTCGCCTGGAGCGGACTTGGCAGCCTTTCGCCCGGCGTGTGGATCAGCCCTCATCCGGACCGGCAGGCTGAGGTATGCCGGATGCTGCGGGAACTCGGCATTGCCGATGGAGCGACGTCCTTCGTCGCCTCGCTAGGCGATCTCGGCGATCCAAAGCAGATGGCAAGCCGGGCATGGAATCTCGCGACGGTCGAGCTGCGCTACGAGGAATTCATCAGGCAGGTTCACCAGTTGCGGCCGGATACGCCGCAAGACACGTTCGGAGCGCAGGTGCGGCTCGTTCAGGAGTGGCGGCGCTTTCCGCTGCTCGATCCTGGGCTGCCGCCGGAACTGCTGCCAGACCCCTGGACGGGCGCCACGGCAGCGGCGCTGTTCCGCAGCAGGCACACGAGCTGGAAGTCCGCCGCCGATGCCGCGTGGCACGCTCTTTGCGACGTTTCCGCGCCGGTTGGCTGACCCGGCGATGGCGCCGGGCGGGCCATCCCAGTCTCAGCCGTTCCCGTCTCAGCCTGCCCCGCCCGCCTTAGTGGGTCTCAGCTCGCCTTAGCGGGACCTTTGGCCGTCTTAGCAGGCCTTAGGCCGTCTTAGCGCCGTGCGGCCCCGGGTGGCCGCCGGATATTGGGCATCCGCCCGATGCGCGGGGTGCCACCTTAGAACGAATCTGAATAGTGGAACGGCTGAACAGGTCAGCCAATGATCATCGGAGAAGACCATGCATCCCGACATCACCCGCGCAGTCGTCGCGCAGCGGATCGCGGACTGGGTTGCCGCGGCGGACGCCGACCGGATCGTCCGGCAGGCACGTCATTCTAACCGGGGCAACCGAGTCCTCCGGCACGGCCGGCGGTTCGGACGCTCCGTCGCCACGGGACGGCAGGCGGCACGGAGCGCGTGACATCGTGGCCGGGCACGCCGTCGCCGTCGAGTTGGACGGTCGCGCCAGGACCAGCGGTCTGGGCCGCGCCGTCGTAAGTCCTGTCATGCCGGCATTGGCTGGCATCATGGAAGACGTGAGCAGCCGCATGGTGAGCTCGATCTTCGCCGGCCGCGAGACCGAGCTCACCATGCTGGCAGGGGCCTTCGAGCAGGCGGCAAGCGCGGTACCAACGACCGTTGTCCTGGGCGGGGAGGCCGGCGCTGGCAAGTCGCGGCTCGTCAGTGAATTCACCGACCGGGTAAGCAAGGCGACAGGACCCGAGGGCGTTCTCATCCTCACTGGTAGCTGCCTCGAGATGAGTTTGGCGGGACTGCCATACGCGCCATTCACCGCCGCCCTGCGCCAGCTGACCCGCGAGCGCGGCACCGCAGACGTGACCGCGCTGCTGCCCAGCCAGGCTGCGGGAGACCTGGCGCGGTTGCTGCCGGACTTTGGCGAGCCGACTGCCGATCCCGACGCGAGCACGGCTCGGGCGCGGCTCTTTGAGCAGCTTCTGACATTGTTCGACAGGCTCGCACAGCGCGCGCCACTGATTCTCGTCGTCGAAGACGTGCATTGGGCGGACCGGTCCACCCGTGACCTGCTGAGCTTCCTCGTCCGCAACTTGCGGTTGGCCCGGGTGCTGATTGTTGCTACCTTCCGGTCCGACGAGTTGCACCGCACCCATCCCTTGCGCCCGATGCTGGCCGAGCTAAGCCGCGTACGCGGCGTAAGCAGGCTTGACCTCCCGCGTTTGCAGCGGGCGGAGGTCGCCGCCCAGCTCGCCGGCATCCTCGGTCAACCTCCTGAGCCGACAGTGGCCGACGCTGCGTACTCGCGCACCGACGGCATTCCGTTGTACGTCGAGGCCATCGTGAACAGCGACGGCACGGTCAATAACTGCGTGCCAGAGTCGCTTCGGGATCTCCTGCTCCAATCGGTGAACCGCCTCCCCGAGGACACACAGCAGGTACTGCGGGTCGCCTCCGCCGCCAGCGGCCGCATTGGCCACGCGCTGCTCGCCGCCGTCACCGGGTTCGCCGAGCAGCCGCTCTATGCCACACTGCGGTCCGCGGTGGCCAGCAACGTCCTGGTCAGCCGGGGGAATGGTTACGAGTTCCGGCACTCGCTCATCCGCGAGGCCGTCCACGACGACCTGCTTCCCGGAGAGCACGCCGATATGCACCGCGCCTTCGCGGCGGCGCTGGAGCGCGACCCGGCTCTGGCTCCGGATTGCCGACCGTCGCTTCAACTCGCGCTGCACTGGCGCAGGGCGCATGAGTACGAACGTGCGCTGCTCGCCGCATGGCGTGCAGCGGGCGACGCGGAGGACGCATTCGCCTACGCCGAACAGCTGCAAGTGCTTGAGGAAGTGCTTGGGCTGTGGGAACGGGTGCCCGACGCACCCCAGCAGGTCGGTACCGATCATGCCGGGATTCTGGAACGAGCCGCGAGCGCCGCCTACCTGGCCGGCGAGCCGGAGCGTGGCACGAAGCTGGCCCGTGCGGCGCTACGCGAGCTGGAGGAGGCCGACGCGGCCGAACGTGTCGCCGAGCGTGTCGCCATACTTCACCACCTGTGCGCCCTGTTGCTCAAGCAGCGTGGAAAGCCTGGCCATATCGAAGAGCTGCGGGTGGCGCTGCGCGTAGCGCCTGCAGCCGGCCGGGCACGGGCGCAGATCCTCAGCAGTCTTTCCCAGGCTCTCCAGCTGGAGAGCCGCGGTGACGAGACGCAAAGGTTCGCCGAGGAGGCGCTGTCCATCGCACAGGAGATCGGCGACGAACTTACAGAAACTGACAGCATGATTACCCTGGCGGTCATAGCTGGGCAATCAGGCCGCAATCCCATGCGCGCACTCCAGACCGCTCTGGAGAAGGCGGAGCGGATCGGCGCCGAATCACTCGTGATGCGCTGCTTGGTCAATATGTCGGATGCGCTCGAGGCGCGCGGCGAACATGAGCGTTCGGCGCGGGTGGCAGCGGACGGATTCGCGCGGTCGAAGGAGAACGGGAGGGTTCGCACCGAGGGAACGTTCATCGCGAGCAACCGCGCCGAGTCGCTGATTTCGTTGGGCCACTGGGATGAGGCGGCGCGGACGCTGACGGAAGCCCTGGACCTTGATCCGCCCTGGTCGCTTCGTTCCTACCTGTTGCTGCAGCGCGGCATGATCGCCGTCGCCCGGGGCGAGCGGGACACAGCGGAGCAGACGGTGACCGAGCTGAGAGCGCGGCTCAGCGACGACGGTGAGTATATGCAACTCATGTTGCCGTTGGCGAGGCTGGCGGTGGAATCGCAGCTCGCCGCGGGCGACGCTGCGGGTGCTGTGTCCGCTGCGGCGCGCGCTAGCGCCCGGCTTGATCAGCACCTCGCCAACACGCGCTACACCTGGCCATTGCTCGCCGCGGGCATGCGAGCATGCGCGGAGGCCAGGTCCTCGGGGTCGCCGCAGCGCCGCCCAGATGACAGCTTCCAGGTCGCGGAGCTCACTGACTCGCTGCGGCTGTACGCGAAGAGGATCAACTGCTTTGGACCCGTGGAGGAGGCGTGTCGGGCACTCTTCACCGCGGAGGCGTCCCGTGCCGACGGTGCGCCTGACCGCGCCGACTGGCACGCCGTGGTCTCCGCATGGGAGGCAGTTGGCCAGCCTTACCCGCTCGCCTACGCGCTTCTGCGCGCCGCCGAGGCCGCATCGCTCGCCGGCGCTGGCCCGGCGGCCGTGGAACAGCTGAGGCGAGCGGCCGACCTGAGCCGCAAGCTGGGCACCCAGCCCCTTCTCGCCGACATCGGCCTGCTGGCCCGGCGCACGCGGATCACCTTGGTGGACGACGGGGGTGACGTGGGTCACGGGAGCAATGGGATGGGATGGGGCAAGCCCGCGGCGCGCCACGGGCTTACTCCCCGTGAGCTTGAGGTGTTGGGTCTGGTAGCGGAGGGCCGGAGCAATCGCGAGATCGCGGCAGAGCTGTTCATCTCGGCCAAGACGGCGAGCGTGCACGTCTCGAACATCCTGGGCAAACTCGGGGTCGCGTCACGCGGCGAGGCAGCTGCGGCCGCGAACCGGCTGCGGCTCCTTGATACCCCCGCCTGGCCTTCCTGACCTGGCCGAGCTGGCCCATCCGGTCGGCCTGACCGAGCTTGCGCATCGCCGCACGCGGCAGTTCGGGCGTGGAATCTGCCCGTACGGGTACGGGGCAGTGCCGGGAGTACCTGGCCGACCCGTGCCGCCCCTCAAACCTTGATCACTGCGGGATCGAAAAGAACGCGAAGGTCTGGTGGCGAGCGGAATACCAGGCCGTGGATGTGCGGATCCTCCGCATCCGGGTCGATGCGCAGGTGCGGCAGGCGGTCGAGCACCGCGTTTAGTAGCACGCGGGTTTCCAGCCGCGCGAGGTGCAGGCCGAGGCACATGTGCGGTCCGCGCCCGAAGGACATGTGCTGCTTGGGATCGCGGAAAATGTCGAACCTGTCGGGATCTCGGTACCGCGCCGGATCACGATTCGCCGCGCCAAGCGACACCGAGATCAAGGCGCCCCTGGGAATGCTCACGCCGCCAAGCTCCAGGTCCTCGGTGGTCATGCGGGTGATGTTCAGCAGCGGGGCCTCCCACCGAAGGCCCTCCTCTATCGCCTGGGGTACGAGGCTGCGGTCGGCCCGGACGGCGCCAAGCTGCGCGGGGTGGGTGAAGAGGCCGAACAGCAAATTGCTTGATGACCGGAATGTGGTCTCGGCACCGGCCGGGAGCAACAACAGCAGGAACGGGTAGATCTCGTCGTCTTGGAGCCGATGCCCGTCAACCTCCGCGAGGACGAGCTGGCTGACCAGGTCATCGCGTGTTTTCCGCCGCCGATCAGCGATGATCTCGGCGAAATACTCGCGGAGTTCCCTGCTCGCGGCCAGGCCGCGGTCCCAGTCGCGCATGACCGAGATCAAGTCTCTGGACAGCAGCTGGAAACGCGGCCAGTCGGCCCTTGGCAGGCCGAGGATCCGCGCGATCACCTGGACTGGAAACGGGAGGGTGAGCTGCCGAATGAGGTCAGCGTGGCCATCCCCGGCGAACTCGTCGATCAGTTCGCCGATGGTGGCGCCAATGAGCGGGCCGCTCCACTGGTCAAGGACACGCGAGCGGAACGCCCTGGCGACCAGGGCGCGGTGGCGAAGGTGTTCAGGCTGATCCATCTGCAGGATCGTGTTGCCCATGACGTGCCCCATGCTCATCGCATAAGCCGACGAGGAAAACCGCACATCGTCGGTGAGCACCTGCTGCGCGTACTCGTGGCTGAACACGGTGAATAGCCGAGGCATCCTTGGTGCCTTCGCGTCTACCACCTGCTGGCCCATCGTGGCTTCGAGGTTGACCTGAAGCACGGGGGTACTTGTGCGCATATCCGCGAGCATCGGGTACGGATCGCGCACATCCCCGGCAAGCTGAGCTAACCGCCACATCGGGTCGTAACTGGCCCCGGAAACCTCTTCATTTGCCGATTCATTTGTGGACCGCACGGTCGGCCCCTTCCCAGTTCACGACTTATGCGTAAGGTAGGTCAGCCCCGTAAGCTCAGCCTTGCGCCACGCTACTGCCGACCTGCGCCCGTGTGAAGGCGCTGCGTAGCACAGAAACTCACGCGGGTTACGACCCGCACGGTCATGTTCTCATCGGAGCCAGGAGGTATCTGAATCCCGCGCCTCCCGTGATTACCGCCGGCTTGTCGGGCGTCGTGAACTGAAGGGTCACATCGTCCTGCTGCTCAGCTCCTGCGGCGCTCTCGCGCGAAACTGCACCCGCTGCCGGCTCCGCACCCTGGCCAGACGCCACGCCAGCGCCCCGCCCGGCCTGCCCGCCCCGCTCGGCCTGCCCGCCCCGCTCGGCCTGCCCGCCCCGCTCGGCCTGCCCGCCCCGCCCGGCCCGGACGAGCACAGCCGCCGCTGCGCCGATTCCATCGAGGAGGTACTGCGGCTTGAACGCGATCGCGAACCCTTCCTCCCCATGGAAGTCGGCCTCGACGTTCTCGACCGCCCGCGAACCGTCGCCGGAGCCTGTCTCCATCACCACCTCGTCGGATCCGAAGGTGAGCAGCAGCCGCGAATCGCGGTCGGCGACAAGCGCGACCCGCCGGATGGCCTCGCTGAACCGCCCGGGCGCGAGTCGTGCCCGGCAGGCGAACTCATGCGGGAACCGGGATCTATAGGTGACGAACTCGGCCCCAAGCAGGCGGGTCGTCAGCCGTCGGCCACCGCCGTCGAAGCCGATCAGCCCGTCCGCGACCTCGCGATTCGCGTCACCCACCCGCCGGCCAGCCTGGTCGGAGCCAGCGAGTGAGATCATAAGGTTTGGTCCCGCGCTCATGCTCTTCGCCGCTTCCGCAAGCGTGCGCGCGGGTACGAGCGCGGTTGTTCGGATGTCGGGAAGCGCGGGCTGCCAGGCCAGCTCACGCATGGCCATCCGGTACCGATCGGTCGCCACGAGCGTCATCGCTGAACCGTCCAATTCGACGAGGATGCCGGTGAGCATCGGAAGCGTGTCGTCCCGCCCCGCGGCCACGGCCACCTGGCCCACCGCCGTGGCGAAGTCTCCGCTGTCCACGGTGCCGACCGACGGCGGCAACGGTGGAAGTGCCGGGAACTCCTCAAGCGGCAGCGCGAGCAAGGTGAAACGCGCGCTCCCGCAGCTCAGGGTCACGCTGTCGCCATCGGATGCGATGTCCACGGGCTCCGGCGGGAGACTGCGAGCGATTTCGGCGAGCAACCGGCCCGACACCAGCGCGCTGCCCGGCTCCGCCACAGCGGCCTCGGCGTTGCATCGCGCGGAGACTTCATAGTCGAAACACGACAGGGTGAGCCTGCCCTCGCTGGCCTCGAGCCGCAGCCCGGCGAGGATCGGGATGACCGGCCGGGACGGGAGGGCCCGGGCCGCCCAGGTAACAGCATCTGCCAACGCATCACGCCCGATCCGTAACCGCATCGCCGCCTCCAAGCAGCCGCCAGTGTCGGTTTGGTCCTGTTGAATCGTGACATCAGGGGGTGACAAACCGCACTATCCCGAACGGCTGCCGCGGCGCGAACCACCGTCGAGTCTGCGGACGACTCCAGGGTCAGTCGGCCGGCCTCCGAAGGGTCGTCCTGCGGAGTTGCCATGACAGGCTTCCGCTCAGCCGCCAGCGGCACCGCCGCGGTCGGCGCTGGGGAATACATCCAGGTACGACGGCGCACCTGGCCTCCCTGTGGCGGCCACGATCGCGTGCGCGACCGCGCGGGAAAAGGTGTCGGCGCCGGCGCCGAGCAGCGCCTGGATCACGTCGAGGCTGGCTGGCAGCCCGGTACCAGCGGCCAAACCAAAGACAGTGTCACCGTCCAGCATGGTGTGTGCGGGCCTGATCGCGCGGGCAATCCCGTCGTGACCCGCGCCTGCCAGCCGTGCGCACTGTGCCTTGGTCAGGCTCGCGTCCGTGGCGAGCACGCCAATCGTGGTATTGAACATGGCATTTCGCCCGCGAGCGCGTTCTGCCGCATGGACTGACTGCCATGCCGCCAGTTCGGTTCGGTCGGGTACGGCGAGCCAAGCGAATTCACCCGCCAGCCCAAGGCGCGCGCCGTAGAGCTCGCCGGATTCGTGGTCCACTGGCGAACCGGAGGCGTTCACAACGGCGAGCGCGGCGACCGTAATGTTCTCATGAATGCCATCATGAATGCCGTCAGACACCTCCGCGCTCGCCATTCCCACGCCGCCCGCGAAACCACCGGCCAGCGCGGCCGCACCGGCTCCCACGCTGCCCTCAGTTGGCAGGCTCTGGCCGCCGGCGGCGTCATAGGCCGCGGCGCCGAGGGCCGGACCGGGCGTAGCGCGGAACGAGCCACCCCGGCCGAGATCGAAGATCACCGCTGCCGGCACGATCGGCACCACCTGGCCAGCCGCCGAGCCGACCGCGAAGCCGACGCCGGCGTCGGCGAGGCGCGCAACCACGCCGTCCACTGCCGCCAATCCGTAGGCGGAGCCCCCCGCGAAGACAATCGCTTGCACGCGGTCTACCAGGTTGCGGGGATCGAGCAGGTCCGTCTCCCTGGTTCCCGGCGCTCCGCCGCGGACGTCGGCTCCGCAGGTCATGCCGTCCGAGCCGGCGAGCACGACGGTAACCCCGGTTCGCCATCCGTCACCGGCGCGCTGTGCGTGACCCACCCGGATGCCGCCGATGTCAGCCAGCGAGTTCGTCGCGCCTGGCCGCAGCCGACCCGGCCCGGCGCTCGCCGTGCTCTCGCTCACGCCACCCCACCCGTGACCCTTCGCGCCCGATATCCCGGCCCGTGGGCCACCCAACGGACCGAGTATTCCAGTCCGTTGGGCGGTCCACCGGGCCGACATCATAGTCGGCCAGCGCTGAGGGCCGACGCCACGATGACACACTGTGCAAATGACCTACGTCGCCAGCGCTGACCGCTATGAACGTCTCCCCTATCGCCGTTGCGGGCGCAGCGGGCTCAAGCTGCCGGTCATATCCCTTGGCCTATGGCAGAACTTCGGTGACACCTCGCCGTTCGACACTCAGCGCGCGATCATTCGCCGGGCGTTCGATCTCGGCGTAACCCATTTCGACCTAGCAAACAACTACGGCCCGCCATACGGCTCCGCCGAGATCAATTTCGGCCGCACCATGCGCGAGGATCTGCGGCCGTACCGCGATGAGCTGGTGATCTCCACCAAGGCGGGCTATGACATGTGGCCCGGACCTTACGGCGACTGGGGATCCCGCAAGTACCTGCTGGCCAGCTTGGATCAGTCGCTGCGGCGGATGGGCCTCGAACACGTCGACATCTTCTACAGTCACCGCGCGGACCCGCAGACGCCACTGGAGGAGACCATGGGCGCCCTGGAAACCGCGGTGCGCGGCGGGAAGGCGCTCTACGCGGGGATCTCGTCCTACTCACCGGACCGCTCGGCCGAGGCGGCCACAATCCTGCGCCATATGGGCGTCCGGCTGCTGATCCACCAGCCTTCCTACTCGATGCTGAACCGTTGGATCGAGCACGGGCTCCTCGAAGTGCTCGATCGGGAGGGTATCGGCTGCATCGCCTTCTCACCGCTCGCACAGGGCATGCTGACGAGCAGATACCTCCGGCGAGTTCCGGACGGGTCGCGGGCCAGCCGTCCGGGATCCCTGTCCCCCGATTTGTTCACTGAAGACAACATGGCGCATGTACGTGCCCTGAATGAGATCGCCGGCGCTCGTGGTCAGACGCTCGCGCAGATGGCATTGACCTGGGCGCTGCGTGACGCGCGGGTGACGTCCGCGCTGATCGGCGCGAGCAGCGTCGCCCAACTGGAGGAGAACCTCCGTGCCGCCCATGCGCCACGCCTTAGCGCTGAAGAACTGGCCGCGATCGAGGGTCACGCGGTGGATTCGAACGTCAACATCTGGGCTGCTTCGAGCCAATCCTGATTCCCGGGCGCCGCATCGAGGGGCAGCTGCCGACCCCACTGGCAGGCGGAGGCGGCGGCGCAGCCGGCTCGCACGGCGGACGGGGGCACCGCCGAAAAAAGCGAGCCGCGCGGACGGGGGGACCACGCCTGCTGCGCCGCCGCACAGCGACAGCGTACAAGCCGGCGCCAAACTCCCCAATACCGGCCGCACTTCAAGTCTGGACCGGACCCGGCCATGGGTGATTGCCAGACCGTTATACCAATATACCGAGACCAGCGATCGCCCGCGCTCATGCAGGCCGCGACGGTTCACTATTGAGCTCGTCGCGAACTTCCCATATCGGAGAATTGGGCGACAATTGGCTCACCGAACTCCCCGGCGGTGGACACAATGGCGACCCCGTATGACGCGAGACCATGGCTCGGGTTCTACCCCGCGGGAGTTCCGCCTGAGGTGAGGGTGCCCGATGTCCCGGTCACCCAGCTGCTTGATGAAGCTGCCACCAGGCACCCGCGCCGCCGTGCGCTGGTGTTCTTCGGGCGGACGATCAGCTACCGTGAGCTAGTCCGATACGTGGATCAGTTCGCTGGCGCGCTTCGCGACCTAGGGGTGCGCAAGGGAGACCGCGTAGCACTAATTTTGCCGAACTCGCCCCAGCAGGTCATCGCCTTCTTCGGCACTCTGCGCCGCGGCGCCGTGGTCGTTCAGCACAATCCCCTGCACACCGCGGCGGAACTGCACCATCAGCTCGCCGACTCCGGGGCGAAGGTCGCCGTCGTCTTCGACCGCGCATACGAGACGCTGGTCGCCGCGAGCCGGGGAACACCGCTGAGCCACATCATCGTCACTTCGCTGTCCGAATACCTCCCCGCACCCAAGCGGCTGGCGCTCAAATTGCCGCTGAACCGTGCCAAACAGGCACGCCAGGAACTCACCACGCCATTGCCTGATGACCCTGGGTTGCTGTTCTTCCAGGATCTGTTACGGAGCTCGCGTGGCCGACATCACCAGGTGGTGGTCGACCCGGGGCGCGACCTCGCGGCGCTGCAGTACACCGGAGGCACGACGGGGCGCCCGAAGGGCGCGATGCTCACACATTCCAATCTCGTGGCCAACGCCTTCCAGACCGCAGCTTGGGATCCCACAGCTGAGCTTAGCCGGGGCGCAATCCTGGCGGTTATGCCCATGTTCCACGTCTTCGGACTGACCCTTTGCTTGACGACGCCCGTGCTGATGGGCAGCACGATCGTCTTGCTGCCGAAGTTCGAGGTCGACATGACTCTCGGCGCGATCAGACGGTGGCGGCCGACCGTCTTCCCTGGCGTCCCGCCGATTTACCAGCAGATCGCCGAGTCCCCGCGGGCGCGGTCATCTCACCTGACGTCCATCCGCGTGTGCGTCTCGGGTGCCATGCGGCTGCCACGCGAAACCGTCGAGGCGTTTCGTGCGGCCACAGGCGGCGCGGCCGTGCTGCAGGGATATGGGCTCACCGAGGCATCGCCGGTCGCCCTCGCGAATCCGCTGGACGGTAACGCACGGCATGTCTCGGTCGGCATACCGTTACCCAGCACCTACGCACGCATCGTTGACGAGACCGATTCCCGGGTTCCTGTCCCGGTGGGACAGGCAGGTGAACTGCTCATCTATGGCCCGCAGGTCTTTCAGGGCTATTGGAACCAACCGAAGGAGACCGCTCAGGTGCTTCTCGGTGGCTGGCTCCGCACCGGCGACATCGCGGTCATGAGCCCGGACGGATTCTTCACCCTGATCGACCGCAAGCGAGATGTGATTATCGTGGACGGCTTTAACGTGTACCCGTCCGAGATCGAAGAAGTTCTCAGCACCCATCCCGCGGTGCGGGAGTGCGCCGCGATCGGCGTGCCCGATCGCCACCACGGCGAAGTGGTTGCGGCCTACGTCGTGCCACCGCCGGGTGTTCCCGTCGACCCACAGGACCTGATCGCCTTCTGCGCCGTAAGGCTTGCGGCTTACAAGGTGCCTGGGATGATCCAACTGCGCCGCGAACTGCCACACAACATGCTGGGTAAGGTGCTCCGGCGCGTGCTTCGCGACGAGTGGAACCTGCGCGCCGTCGGCTGACGCTGCAGGTCAGCGATTTAGGCTGCCCTGCCGCGGCGCACGCACCTCGAGCTGATCGAGCAGGGTTCGCGTCGCGGCGGCAATGGTCTCTACGGCGCTGTCGAACGCCGCCGCATTGTGGTTGGCAGGCGCCCGGAACCCGCTCACCTTCCGCACGTACTGAAGCGCGGCTGCCCGCATGTCCGCTTCCGTAACATGCTCGGCGTATGGCTCGCGCAGTGTTTTGATGCTGCGGCACATACACCCGACCCTACGTCACAGAGCAGCGGCTGGCCTGCGCGATGAATGTGCCGTCCACCCATGAACATGTCAGGAGAGCCTGAAATGTCAGACTGATTCCCTAGGTTCAGCATGAAGATGGACTTGTGTCCAGGAACGCCAGCCGATGTCCAGACCAGCCAAGGACGGTGAGAGCGTGAGCGCTGTCGCAGCCTCCACGGGAGTAGGGCGAGCTCGCCGAGCTGAGCTGGGCAAGTTCCTCGCGTCCCGCCGCGCGAGACTGCGCCCGCAGGACACTGGCCTGCCGCCCGGCCAGCGCCGGCGAACCCCCGGGCTGCGCCGCGAGGAGGTCGCGCTGCTCGCTGGAGTTGGTATCACGTGGTACACCTGGCTCGAGCAAGGCAGGCCGATCAACGCGAGCGCGCAGGTGCTGGACGCCGTGTCGCGGACACTGCAGCTTGACCGCGCCGAACGCGAGCATCTCTACCAGCTCGCCGAGGCCACTCCGCTCCGCTCCTTGGCCACGTCGGCGGCGGTGCCGGACCCGGTATACAAGGTGATGCGCTCACTCGACCCGCTTCCCGCCCTTCTCATAAACAGCCGATTCGACATCATCGAAGCGAACGACGCGTATGAGGAGATGTTCTGGGATTGGCACAGCCTGCCGTGCATCCACAAGAACCTGCTGTGGTGCTGTGTCACCGAACCCCAGGCGCGCGATTGGTTTCTCAACTATGACGACGAAGTCCCATACATCGTCGCCCGGCTGCGCGCTGCCTACGGGTGGCACATCGGGGATCCGGATTGGGAAGAGGACATCCGGCGCCTGCAGCAGCTGAGTCCCGATTTCGCTCAGCTGTGGGCGCGGCATGAGGTGGCCGAACCGGAGGTGCGCGTCAGGCGATTCCGGCACCCCGATGCCGGGCTGCTGACACTCAACTCGACAGAACTGCTGGTATCGGCCATACCCGATCTGCGGATCTTGGTCGACGCGCCGGCCGATGACGAGACGTGGGCGCGGCTGCCTCTAACCCGCCGCCACGCAGCGCCGCACTAGGCCGTGTCTCGTAGACCTTTGTGGATGCGGGCGGTGGCCAGGCGGCGATCCGGCAAGGCGGAGGAGGAGCCGATAGTGGGCCTATCGGCGACGACGACAACGCCGCCGGTCGTCGTCTGGGCGCCGATCCGCGCCGCCAAAGATCTGCGAGACATGGCCTAGGGCACGAACCGCCGCACCAGGCACACGCGCGAGCCGGGTCAGGAAGTGTCGCGGTAGACTTGGAACGGTGCGAAACTCTGCGTGACCGGCATCAGTTCCATGATGTTCACGTTCACGTGAGCCGGTAGCGACGCCGCCCAGTACACCGCCTCCGCGATGTCGTCGGCGGTCAACGGCTGCGTTCCCGTATACACGGCGTTCGCCTTTTCCTCGTCGCCCTGGAACCGCACCAGGGAGAATTCGGTCCCACCACTCAGGCCTGGCTCGATGCACGTGACACGCACGCCCGTACCGTGTAGGTCGCTGCGCAGGTTCAGGCTGAACTGGTGCACGAACGCCTTGGTCGCGCCGTAGACGTTGCCGCCGGGATATGGGTAAGTGCCAGCGACCGAGCCCATGTTGATCACGTGGCCTCGTCCCCGGGTCACCATGCCCGGAAGGATGGCATGGGTGCAGTAGATGAGCCCCGCGCAGTTCGTGTCGATCATCTGCTCCCATTCGCCGAGGTTGGCCCGCTGCGCGGGTTCCAGACCCAGGGCGCCACCGGCGTTGTTGACGAGCACGTCGACCTCGGCGAAGGGGGCCGGGAGGCCCGTGACCGCCCGGTCCACCGCGCCGCGGTCCCGCACGTCGAGCTCGAGGGGGAGGACGCCTGGGCCAAGCTCCCGTGCGAGATCCACGAGCCTGTCGACACGCCGGGCAGACGCGACGACGCGGGCACCAACCGCCGCAAAACGCCGAGTGATCGCGGCTCCGAAACCAGCACTGGCGCCCGTCACGAACACCGTCGCGTTCTTAATGTCCACCGCACAGAGCTTAGAGCCTGCTTGAAACCCCGGTTCGCTGCGACAGGGCCAGAGCGTGCGGGCGCCACCGATCCGACCAGCGGAGGCACTCTACGGGTCGCATCCGACCAGCGGAGGCACTCTACGGGTCGCATCCGACCAGCGGAGGCACTCTACGGGTCACGATGTCAATGATCGTGACCGGGCGCTATTGGCCGACAGGGGTCTCGCAGACCTGTTCGCCGACAAGCCGGAAACCCGTGATCATCTCCGGGCGGATTCGGATGACCTGGTCCATCTCGCCGATCACCCAGGGGCGAAGCAGGCGTTCGTATCGGGCCACCTGCTGCGGGTCGCGGATCAGCTTCGCCGTCCCCGTGACGACAACACTCCAGCCGACGTGGTCGTCCGGGTCGATCGCATCTGCCTCGTAGGCAACGACCACGCTGCCGTCGGTGTCGGCCGCGGAGATCACCGCAGCGCCCGCGTGGCTGCGGATGATGATGTCGCCCGCATCGACAAGGTGGTTGACGGGCCGGATAGCCGGAAGAGCTCGGTGCGTGAACACGACACGGCCTAGCGACACGCTGCCGAGCAGCCGCAGCGACTCCTCGCGTGTCAATTCGGTCAACCGCCGCTGGCCATTACTCATTCACTACCGCCTTCGCCCGCGCCCGCGCGCGGCCCTGGCGGGCGTCAGGGGCGGCACGCTGGGTTTCCGAGTGACCGTGTGGGATTACCTTCCTCGGCCGTGGACGGTCGGACAAGGGACCAAGGTCCCGGGAATCTTATAGAACCCCCCCGGTTCGCTGCGCTGGTCTGTGCGCCTCCGGCACGACGTTGAGCTGCATCGAGTTTGGGACAAGTTCTTACCGTTAGATGACGTGTGCGCGTAAGCTCAGGCCGGCCCGCAGGCGAGAGCCTAGGGTCGCTGGCATGCGGATTTTGGTTACCGGCGCGGCCGGGTTCATTGGCTCGCATGTCGTGGACGCCGCAACCGCGGACGGTCACAGGGTCGCAGGGCTTGACGCGCTCGCTGCACAGGTGCCGACTGACCTGGATGCCGCGTCCGGAACGCCGGCGCCGAGTCTGGAACTCCTCCGTGCCGATGTGCGCGACAGGCAGGCGGTCGAGGCGGCCCTGCGGGGTGTGGACCTGGTCTGTCACCAGGCGGGCCGAGTTGGCCTGGGCCGCAGTTTCGAGGACGCACCGGAGTACGTCGGCCGCAACGACCTGGGCACAGCGGTGCTGCTGGCCGCCATGGCGGCGGCGGGAATCCGCCGGCTTGTGCTTGCCTCGTCCATGGTGATCTACGGTGAAGGCCGCTATGAATGCCGGGCACACGGAAGCGTCCGCCCGGGCCCGCGCCGATTGACCGATCTCGAGGCTGGGAGATTCGAGCCTTGCTGCCCCGACTGCGCCGCACCGCTACGGCCGGGCGTGGTCAGCGAGGACTCATCGTCGGATCCGCGCAATGTGTACGCCGCGACCAAGGTCGCGCAGGAGAACCTCGCCGCATCATGGGCCCGGGCCACAGGCGGTGTGGCTGCGGCGCTGCGTTACCACAACGTCTACGGCCCCCGCATGCCGCCTGGCTCTCCCTACGCGGGAGTCGCGGCGATCTTCCGGACGCAGCTGGCCAGCGGGCGGGCGCCGCAGGTGTTCGAGGACGGCGGCCAGCTTCGCGACTTCGTTCATGTCTACGACGTGGCGCAGGCGAACGTCGCGGCCATGGAGTGGGTATGCGGCGTGGCGCGCGGCACATTCCGGGCGTTTAACGTCGGCAGCGGCACAGCCCGGACCGTCGGCGAGCTTGCGGCCGGGCTGGCCCAGGTGATGGGCGGGCCGCAGCCGGAAGTGACGGGTGCGTTCCGGCTCGGCGATGTCCGGCATATCGTCGCTTCGAGTGAGCGGCTCCAGGCGGAACTCGGTTGGCGGCCCCGAGTTGGGTTCGCGGCCGGGCTCGCGGAGCTGGCGGCATCGCCGGACTCATCCAGCAGGAACGGGAAGCCTGATCTGGAAGCGGCAGCCGCCGGTGATGTTGCGGACGTCGATCTCGCCGGAGTGCGCCTCCACAATGCCGCGGACGATCCCTAGGCCGAGTCCCGCGCCCGAGTACGGATCCGGGGTACGTGCGTCACTACCGCGCCACGCGATATCGAATAGCCGCTCAAGATGTGGCTCGGGAATACCGCCGCAGCCGTCGGTCACGGTCAGTACGGCATAGCCGTCCTGCTTGGCCGCATCGACATGGACGGTGCCGTCGCTTGGCGTGTGCCGGATCGCGTTGATCACCAGGTTGGTCAGCGCCCGCGACATCTCGCGGGCGTCGGCCTGGACGGCCACAGACGCGCCAATGTTAGCGGCCAGCCTGACCTTCCGGTCCCTGGCTAGCGGGTCTGCACCTGTCACCGCCTCATCGATCAGATCGGCCAGCGACACCGGCCGCAGCGATAGCCGGAGCGCCCCGGCGTTGATCCGGGATAGCTCAAAAAGGTCATCGACCATTCCGGTGAGTCGCTCCACCGCCTGCCGCATCTGGACGTAGTAGCGGGCTGGGTCAGCGGCTACGCCATCTTCGAGAGCCTCGGCCATTGCCCGCAGGCCCGCAAGCGGGGTGCGCAAGTCGTGTGACACCCACGCCACGATTTCACTGCGTGATCGTTCCAGCGCCCGCTCCCGTTCGCGTGACTCCGCAAGCCGCGCGCTCGTGGTGGTGAGCTCGTCGCCGAGGGCCCTCATCTCCGCCGTGGCAAGCTGGGAAGCCCGCTGCTGGTGGCGAGTCACCTCAGCCGCAAGTTCCCGTTCGCTGCCGAGCACCTGAAGCGCCGACCGCAGCGCCTTGCTGTCGGCGGCGATGCCGCGGCCGAGCGGCGCTGCCATTGTGAGCGCAACAACCCCGGCCGAAACACACACCACGAGGACCGTGCCAAAGTCCTCCTCCGAGATGAACATCGCCTGCGCTACGGCGACGGTCCCGGCAGCCATGGCGAGCACCGTGGCCAGGGCGATGGCGAACAGGCTGGCGCGCAGCGACCGACCGCGCATCAGCCGCAGTGCGAGCAGTCCTGCCGCACCGACGCCGGCGGCGCAGCCGCCAGCGATCGCGATGATCTCTAAGGTGTCCGTCATTGTCACCCGCTCGCTGCGTCGAAACGGTAGCCCACGCCCCAGACGGTGAGGATGAGGCAGGGATGCGCCGGGTCGCGCTCGATCTTCTCCCGCAGGCGGCGGACGTGGACGGTGACCGTGGACAGGTCACCGAACTCCCAGTCCCACACTCGCCGCATCAATTCCTCGCGTGTGAACGCCCGGCCCGGGTGGGCCATGAAGAACGCCAGCAGGTCGAATTCACGGACGGTGAGGTCAAGCCGCACCCCCGCGCGGCTCGCGTGGCGGGCAGCCGCATCCAGTTCCAGTTCGCCGCACCCATAGGTGGCCGTACCAGGCTTGGCCGTGCCCGGCACCGCCCGGCCGACGCCGCCGCGGGCTTTGCTCAGCACCAACTGGGCCCGCAGGACGAGTTCGCGCGGGCTGAACGGTTTCGTCACATAGTCGTCGGCACCGGTTTCCAGGCCGAGAATCCGGTCGCTCTCATCGCCACGGGCGGTAAGCATGATGACGGGAACTGGGCCCATCTCGCGGATCCGCTGGTGTACCTCCATGCCGTCGAGCCCGGGAAGCATTAGGTCGAGCACAACGAGGTCGGGCAGCCGTGTCTCCGCCGCCGCGACCGCCGCATATCCATCGGCCGCGTACCGCACCCGGTGCCCGGCACGCCGCAGGTAGGTGGCGACGACCTCGGCAACGGTCGGGTCGTCATCGACCACAAGCACGTCAGCGGCGCCGTCCATGACGCGAAGTCTAGGTTCGAAGGTCATCGGCGGGTCGTCCTGTCACTGGCGGTTGCGAGCTTTCTCTCGGCCCGCGGCCATGTGGCGCCGCGCCGCGCCGCTGGCGGCCGCAGCACCGGCGCCGACAACTGCTGCCAGCACGATGACGGCCAAAACGATGACCGTGTTGCGCGCATAGTCAAGCGGCAGAAGGGTGGGGTTATGCCCGTGGCCCTTCCGCAGCACGGCGGGGAGCGCGACAAACAGCGCGGAGCCGCCCGCCAGCGCGGCGCCGGCGGCCCATGGGATGGCTTTGCTCGGCAGCAGGTGCGCCCCCGCCCAGCAGAGCATGAAGACGGCCGGGGCGAGGACAGCGTCGTGCCCGAGCAGACCGGCTGTCAGCCACACGACCACCGCGGTCCTGTGTCCGACCTGGTGCGAGAGGAACAGGCCCCACGCGCCGTACGCCATGACCGCGCATCCGGCGACGGCCAGCCCGGCGCGGGAGATCCGGGCCACCTATGCCACCTCCAGGACGCTGACCCACTTTGTCTGCCGCACACCCGGACGGCCGGGCGCGATGATCCGCGCGGGGTAGCCGTGATCGACCGACAGCGGAGCGCCGTTCAGCCGCAGGGCGAGCAACGTGAGAGGATCCCGCCAGTACTGCGGCTCCATCAGGGAGACCTTGTAGGCACCAGTCTGTTCGAGCGAGACGACCCAGATCGCTGCCCCGCCTGAGGCCCCGGCCCGGGCGAGCAGATCGCGCACGCGCACCCCGGTCCAGTCGGCATCCACCGACCACCCGTCCACGCACGCGATCGGCAACCGCACCCGGTGCTGCGGCATGGCTTCCAGGGCCGCGCGCGTCAGCCGATAGGACCAGGAACCGCGCACCGTTAGCCGCCACGTGGGGTCGTCGGCTGCCTTGCGCACGCCGGCCTGGGCCGCCGTCCGGTTGATAGCCCGACCGGCGCAGGCCGCGTGCGATAGCCGGCGCCTTCACCGCCAGGTGAGTCACGAGCGCCCCGATCGTGATCCATGCAACCCAGTAGTGGGCCGTGACGAACGAAAAGGGCCACACATACCACTGAATGATGTTCAATAGACCGGTCGCCAGTTCGAATACACTCCCGGCGACCAGCACGGCGATCAACACGCGTTCCAGGCCATGGGCAATCGACCGCAGCGGCGGCCAGGAAAATAGCTGCGGATAGACGGTCCACAGCTTTGCGGCGAGCAGTGGGACGGCGGCCAGGCCGCTCGCTACGTGAGCTCCCTCGGTGACCCGGTAGATCCACACCGGCCGGGTGACAAGCGGCAGCCATGACGGCGGATGCTGAAGCAGGTGGCTGAAGACCCCGGTCAGGAAGGTGATACCAAACGCGAGCCCGAGGGCAGTGCTGATGAGCGACGCTGTCCGCTCTTCGTGCAACGGGCTGCGGAACGCGCCCTCGCGGAACGGGCCGGCCCTTGGCCATGGCAGCGGCCACCGCAGCTTGCGCATACGTTCGATGCAACCTCATCACAGCCCCTGTGGTCCGCCGCAACTCCTTACGGTCCGGTGACGTCAGGCCGCAGCACGTACTGAGCGGGTCGCGGTAAGTGTCAGGGTTAGGCCGTGGTGAAACTCAGAGCTGCCGCCACACTCGCCGTCGCCGTCGCCCTGTGCGGGCTGACGCTGGTCGCAGTCCACTCCGGCATCCGGCATCGCTACGGCCTCAGCGACCTCCTCGTCCTGGGAGCGCTCTGGGTCGCGTTCGCGGGCGGTGCGCTGCTCGTCCGCCGTGTGCGGGTGCGCCTTGCCGCCGCCGTGATCCTCGCTGGTGGCGCCGGCATGCAGGTGGCGGCGCTCACCGCGCCCCCGCACACCTCCGACGATGTCTACCGCTACGTCTGGGACGGGCGGGTGCAGGCCGCAGGGCTTGACCCCTACCGCTACGTTCCCGCCGCACCAGAGCTAACGAGCCTGCGCGACCGTTTCCTGTGGAGGCCCGACTCGCATTGGTGCGTGCCACCTGGAACGCTAGACGCAGACCGGTCAGGCGTCACTCTCGTCCCTGGCTGCACGAAGATCAACCGCCCGGCGGTCCACACGGTTTACCCCCCGGCCGCGGAAGCATACTTCGCCGCAGTGGACGCCGCGTCGCCCGCCGGCGCGGGCACGTTGCCCATGCAGGCCGGCGCGGCGACCAGCGCGGTCGCGGTGACGGTCCTATTGCTCGGCGGTCTCCGGCGGCTGGACCGCGACCCACGGCTGGCGGTGCTCTGGGCGTGGTGCCCGACGGTCACGCTTGAGGCCGGAAATGGCGCCCACGTCGACGTCTTGGCGGTCGCATTCACCACCGCTGCCCTGCTGATACTTTCCGGGCCACGCACCCGCAGGCGATCCCTGGGCGAAAGCCTGCTGGGCGGCGGCCTGCTCGGGTTCGCGGTCGCCACCAAACTGTACCCGGCGCTCACAGCCTCGGCGGTACTGCGCCGCCGTCCTGTCGCGGTGCTATCGGCTGCGGTCGCCGCCGTCATCGCGGTCTACCTGCCCCACCTGCTGGCGGTGGGCGGCCGCGTCGTTGGCTACCTGCCGGGCTATCTCCGTGAGGAGGGCTACAGCACCGGCGGCCGGTTCGCTCTGCTGCGGCTTATCCTGCCCGAGGCCTGGTGCGGCCCGGTGGCGGCAGCGATCCTCGCGGCGACCACCCTTGCCGTGCTGCGGTTCGACCGCCCGGACCGGCCATGGGACGGTGCGCTCGTGATGACCGGCACCGCGCTCATCCTCACCTCGCCGACGTACCCGTGGTACGCCGAACTTGTTGTCCTGCTTGCCGCGCTAGCCGCGCGACCCGAATGGCTCCCGCTGGCCTGGGCGGGCTACCTGCCGCTATTCGGCCGAACCGCGGGCCTGTCCTGGTCGCAGGGCACCGTTGTCGGATACGCGACGGCAGCCGCGGCCGTCGTCATCGCCACCCTGGCACGCGCGACTCTGGCACGCCGCGCCTCCGGTCCGCCGCGCGCCGCCGTCCCTGCCCCCGTCGCACCTCAGTCACAGCCATGCTCACTCCTTGCGTCCCGTGAGGAGGCGGTTCCGAGTGGCAGACGTCGTACTGCCATGCCTTGACGAGGCGGCGGCCCTGCCCTACGTGCTGCGCAGACTCCCCGCCGGATACCAGGCCATCGTGGTCGACAACGGATCCTCCGACGGCTCCGCCGAGATCGCGAGCAGCCTCGGCGCACGTGTGATCCACGAGCCATTGCGCGGCTTTGGCGCAGCGTGCCACGCGGGCCTGCGCGCCGCGTCAGGTGACGTCGTATGCTTCTGCGACTGCGACGGTTCGCTCGACCCCGCCGAACTGCCCCTCGTCGCGGGTCCAGTGCTCGACGGCGATGCCGACCTGGTCCTTGGCCGGCGCCGTCCTAGCAGCCTGCGAGCGTGGCCGCCCCATGCGCGGATCGCTAACCAGCTGCTTGCTCGCCGCATCCGCCGCGCAACCGGCGTGATGGTGCGCGACCTCGGGCCTATGCGTGCGGCCCGGCGGGAGCCGCTACTCGCGCTCGGCCTGCGCGACCGCCGTTTCGGTTACCCGCTGGAAATGGTCCTCGCCGCCGCCCACGCCGGGTGGCATATCGCCGAGACAGAGGTCCGCTACGAACCACGCACCGGCCGGTCCAAGGTGACCGGGACCGTGGCCGGAACGCTGCGCGCCACCCATGACATGCGCCAGGCCTGGAAGGCGGCCAACGGATGACCACCGTCATCGTCCTCGCCAAGGCGCCGGTCCCCGGCAGAGTAAAGACCAGGCTCAGCCCACCGTTCACCCCAGCTCAGGCGGCCCGGCTCGCCGAGGCTGCACTCGCCGACACCCTGGAAACCGTGCTCAGTACCGCCTCGGCCAATCCGGTGCTGGCCCTCGATGGCGAGCCTGGCGCATGGCTGCCCCCGGGTCTCACGGTCATTCCGCAGATCACCGGCGGCCTCGATACCCGGATCGCCGCCGCGTTTGCCGTCGCGGCGGAGCGCTCCACTGGTCCCGCCCTGCTGATCGGCATGGACACTCCGCAGATCACCCCGGTTCTGCTGACACCCGACTGGACGGGTGCCGACGCCCTGCTGGGGCCAGCCCATGATGGTGGCTTCTGGGCGCTCGGGTTCCGCGAACCCGAACCCGCCACCGTCCGGCGAGCAGTCCTCGGCGTGCCGATGTCACGGCACGACACCGGGCCAGTTCAGCTCGCTCGGCTGCGCGCCGCCGGGTTGCGGACACGGCTGCTCCCGTCGGCCCGTGACATCGACACCGCAGCCGACGCACGTGCCGTCGCCCCCCTCTGCCCCCCCGGCAGCAGGTTCGCGAGGTTGCTTTACGCAACCGCGATAAGCGTGCATGGTTAGCCCGCACCGCAACCCGAGGGGCAGACTCTGTCAGTCAGAGGTATGGCTGGAGCTGACCTCTGGCCCATGGTGCCGGGCGTGTCACCCGCGCCAGCGACTGCGAAGGAGAACGGTCATGAGTACCACCCCGATCGGGGAGCATGCCTTGCTGTCCGATTGCCACTCGGCAGCCCTGGTGAGCAGGGATGGATCGGTAGAATGGCTTTGTTTTCCGAGGTTCGACAGCCCTTCCGTGTTCGCACGCCTGCTCGACGACCAGGCCGGGCACTGGTCGATCCATCCCACTGGTGACTTCCGGGCCACGCGCCGTTACCTGGACAAGACGATGGTGCTTGAGACCACGTTCACAACCTCGACCGGTTCGGCCACCCTCGTTGATGCCCTCGCCATGGGCGTTGGCCACCGTGGGCACTCCCTCGGCGCGGGATCGCCGAGCCTTTTGCTGCGCCACGTCCAAGCGGTGACGGGGCAGGTGGAGCTGGAGATGGAATACGTGCCCCGTACCGAGTACGGGCTGATCTGGCCATTGTTGAGCCACATCGACGGCGGCCTCGCCGGGCGTGGCGGGGCTGACATCACCGTGCTTTCCACGCTGGTCAGACTTGAGATACGGACCGGCGCGGCGTTCGGGCGGTTTACCGTCGCGGCCGGCCAGGGCCGCGTCTTCGCCCTTCAATATGGCCAGGTAGGCGGGCGGGCACCACGGGTGTGGGACAAGGAAGAACTGGCGCAGCGGCTGCGGGATACGGTCGTGGCCTGGCGGTCCTGGTCGGAGATTCACCAGAGCTATCAAGGCCCGTGGCATGAGCTTGTGCACACCAGCGGCAGGATCCTGCAGGCCCTCACCTACTACCCGACCGGCGCGGTTGTCGCAGCGCCGACCACCTCCCTGCCCGAGTCTCCCGGCGGCAACCGCAACTGGGACTACCGGTTCTCCTGGGTCCGCGATGCCTCTCTCACCATGGACGCCCTGTGGGTGGCCGCCTGCCCGGACGAGGCAGAAAGGTTCTTCTCCTACCTGAGCACCGCCGCCGCCACGTCGCTGGTGCGCGGTGCCGACCTGCAGATCATGTTCGGCATCGGCGGCGAGCGCGACCTTTCCGAGCGAGAGCTTGCGCACCTCAGCGGCTGGCGCCACAGCGCGCCCGTACGGGTAGGTAACGCCGCATGGACCCAACGCCAGATCGACGTCTATGGCGAGCTGCTGGCAGCCGTCGACCGGCTGCGTGGTCAGATCAGCGCCTTCGATCCGGCCACCCGGGCATTTCTCGTGGCGGTCGCCGACACCGCCGCGCGCCGCTGGACCGAGAAGGACCAGGGCATCTGGGAAATCCGCGGCCCCGAGCAGGACTTCGTCTACTCCAAGGTCATGTGCTGGGTTGCGCTGGACCGCGCCATCGGGCTGGCTGGGAAACTCGGCGCCGAGCACAAGGTCGAGGACTGGAACCGGGCCAGGGACGAGATCCACGCCACCGTGGTTCGCGACGGCTGGAGCGACAAGGCCAGAGCCTTCACCCAGTACTTCGGCTCCGATGAACTCGACGCCGCCAACCTCATGATGCCGATCGTCGGATTCCTCCCCGCCACCGATCGCCGCGTGGTCGCCACCATCGATGCCGTCGCCGAGCGTCTCACCGACGAGCGCGGCCTTGTCTACCGGTACGACACAAGCGGTGGCGTTGACGGCCTGGAAGGCCGCGAGGGCACGTTCGTGCTGTGCACCTTCTGGCTTGCTCAGGCGCTGGCCCTTACCGACCAGCCCGAGCGAGCGCGCACCGTGTTCGAGCTCGCCATCGGCTACGTCAACGATCTCGGTTTGCTTGCCGAGGAGGTCGACCCGGACACCGGAGAACTGCTCGGCAACTTCCCGCAGGCCTTCAGCCACATCGGCCTGGTCAACGCCGCATGGGCCATTTCGCAGGCCGAGCAGCGCCTGGCTGCCCCGCCCAGCTAGCAGGCCCGCAAGACGTAAGACCGCCAGTGCCCGGCCCGGCAGACGTCCCCGAGCCCGCCGATCACCGCGGCCTGGGTGGTCACCGTGGCCCTCCGCGATGGCCTCGGTAGCCCACCGTGGCCCCTCACACCCCGGCGTGGTGAGGCCCGCAGGCCACGATCCTGCGGCCCGGAAGGCGGACCCGGGATGCGGACCGTACGGTGCATGTAGTTGTCTGGTCCGGTGAGCGCTGCTGGCCGAGAGGAGGCCGCGCAGCCTGGATTGACCCGGGCGTCGTGGCTTCGTCATTCCTTGCCCTGGCTGCGCAAGCTCATGGCGGTGGCTGCGCTGGCACTTGCCGGCCTGGCCGCCTATAGCCGCCGGCATGAGCTGGGTGATGCCGCTCACCTGTTTACCCGCATCAATCCGCTGTGGCTCGGCCTTGCGATCGGTTGCCAGACCGGGTCCATGGTCATCTTCGCGCGACTGCAGCGTTGGCTGCTTCGCGCCGGCGGGGTGCGGTTCGGTCTGTGGCCGATGGTGGAGATCACGCTTGCCGCCAACGCCCTCGGCACGTCACTGCCGGGTGGGGTGGCGTGGTCGGGCACGTGGGCGTACAGCCAGTTGCGCCGCCGCGGCGCAGACGCCGTGCTCGCAGTGTGGGTACTGCTCGTCGCGGGCGCCCTGGGCAGTTTCGCCCTGTTTGTCCTGCTCGCGATCGGCTCCTGGATCGCAGGCCCCGTCGGCCCAGCAGGCCCCGCGCGGCCGGTTACGGCGGCCCTGGCGGCTATCCCGGTGGTCGCAGGACTCCTCTGGTACGCCGCTCACCGGTCACCGGCCATCCGCAGCGGACTGGCACGCGCATGGCGGGCAATCGAGGGCGTCGTGCCCGGCGCTGCCTGGCTTGGCCGGATCACCGCCGGGCTGATGCGCCGCCTCGCCACCGTGCGGCCCGGACCCCGCGGCTGGGCTGAAGTGTTCGCCATGGCGCTGGCGAATTGGCTACTTGACGCGGTCTGCCTGGCGTCATGCCTTCTTGCCCTGCAGGTCCATGTCCCCTGGACGGACATCCTCTTTATCTACGCCCTAACCCAGACCGCGGCGAGCCTGCCGATCACCCCGGGAGGGCTCGGCGTGGTGGAGGGCAGCCTCGCCCTGTTGCTCGTCGCCTACCACGTCCAATCCACCGCAGCGCTGGCCGGTGTGCTCTTGTACCGGATCGTCAGTTTCTGGTTTCTGGTCACCATTGGCTGGACGATCTGGCTTATCCTCGAGTTCGCGATACGCGGCGGCATGCGTACCCGGCCGCACCCATGGGCCACGCACACGCACGGTACGCCGCCAGGCCGTGACGTCACGAGGGCCCCGGATTTTGTCTTGCGCACCTCGGACTGCCAAGGTTGCGGTGAGCCAGCGACAGCGACTCCGGTCGGCGCCGCAAGTCACGATCGTTGAGGCGTAGTTCGTGGGCCTTTCCGTGTGATCACGCGCCCATGCGTCCGCGGGTCGTCCGCCGACGCAGTTGATCGGAGATCAACAAGCAGCCTGGACCGCCTCGCCTCGGCTCCCGCGGCAGGACTCGAACCTGCAACCTGCCGGTTAACAGCCGGACGCTCTGCCAGTTGAGCTACGCGGGATAGCGGCACCGAATATCTCGGGCCGGGCGGTGCCAGGGTTCTATCGGGCCCGTCACGCGCCGGCCACCAGAGTAGCGCACCCACAGCGCGGCCCCGGCCGCAGCCATCCAGGGGCTTTGCGGCACCAGGCCGTTCGATAGCCTGCCCCGAGGGCGTCGCGCTGCTGTCACCAGGAATACCGGCGCTTTTCATGGGGATGTCAAGGGTGCGCGAGAACACGCGATACGCACACGGTGAAAAGAGGTCCAGATGCGGTACCGCTTTGTATTCTGCGCCGGATTCGCTACCGGCTTCGTGGCGGGAGCCCGGGCCGGCCGGGAACGTTACGACCAAATGAAGCAGGTTGCCCGCCGTCTCATGGACAGTCCCACGGTGCAGCAGGCCGCGGGTGCCCTCCAGGCCCAGGCGGGTGAGATTGCTCAAACGGCACGGCAGAAGGTCGGCGGAAAGCTGCACGAGAAGGTCAACGGGCGGCGCGCTGATTCCGCCACGACGGGCGAGTCCTACTTCCCGCCCGCACAGGACGGTTCCGCGGCGCGGCACTGATACCGCTCGTACCGGCGGCCTTGTGTGGCGTCCCTACGTGGCTCTCCAGGCCACGTTGCGCTGCCTAGCCGTCTGCGGCCCACGCCCTAGTCGAGGTACTCGCGCAACATCTGCGCCCGGCTCGGGTGCCGGAGTTTCGCCAGCGTCTTGGACTCGATCTGCCTGATTCGCTCGCGCGTCACGCCGAACTCCTTGCCGACCTCCTCGAGGGTCCGGGGATGCCCGTCGGCCA
>WNGB01000387.1_pt1 | contig 73009 bp, 76 predicted proteins | sample 5400681 | NCBI WGS metagenome assembly WNGB01 (sample SAMN13153367, study PRJNA577476) | soil metagenome | isolation source: 115 cm soil or saprolite under grassland replicate 2 | place: USA:California | collected 2016-06-15 | reverse complement strand
GAAAAACCATTACTCGTCTTGCGCCGCGTACGCTCGAGCGGCACACTACGAAGCTCTAAAACCCACTTTCATTTCGAGTAGATTTATTTATGAGGCAACGAATCACCCTAGGAGTAGATTTTATTTTGAGGCAATAGGGGGATTGATGGAAGCAAACGGAAGTCAACGTGAACGCCTTGTTGCTGTCCTGGCCGGTATGAGTTATCTAGTAGCAGTTCGAATGACGTCCCCGGAGGAAAACATCGTGACGGTGTTGACAGCGTTTGTCCAAACAATCGTTCTACTCTCAGCGTCAATGGCCGCTAATTTACAATCACGTACTGCGGCTTTGCCCAACTCTGCGATCGCAGTCGGGGATGTTGCTCCCGACTTCACACTTGAAGATCAAAACAAGAATAAAATCACTCTTTCGGACACCCAGAAGAGCCCGGTGGTTCTGGTATTCTATCGCGGTTATTGGTGACCTTATTGTGCTCGGCAGTTAGCCGAACTACGGTCGCTGTTGAAGAAGGGGGAGAACGTAAAGCTGTATGCGATCAGCGTGGACCCTCCGGATGTGAGTAAAGACTTTGTTGGGAAGATCGCCTCGGATGGCAAAGGAGCAGTTAGTTTTGCGCTCCTTTCCGACCCTGATCATAAGATTATCGATGCCTACGGACTGCGCGATCCTGCATACGAAAGCCAGAGGGTCTATGGCATTCCGCATCCGGCGGTTTATGTCATCGACAAGGCTGGACGAGTCGCCTGGGCCAAGGTTGAGTCCAATTACCGCGAGCGTCCAACGAATGAGGAGATTCGCGCCGCGCTGGATACGCTGAAGTAGTCCACGTGTCATTCTGCAATAGGTGCTATGTATGGAACTATCTCGTGGTCCCGCTGATCGCAGTGGTCTTGGCTATTGCGATTTAAACTGGCCCTCAAACCGCTGAACCTTAACCTGAGGAAGAATTCGGCGACTCCTGGCTTCAATGTTGTCCCTTCCTGCAGTTTAGGCTGACTGCGACGGATTCACCAGCGGGACCAATCGACTGCCCTTCGTTCAGGTCGTCGATAACCGCTCGCGGCGGGCACAAGTCTCCCGCAGCGCTTCAATCAATTGAGCGGGCCATCAGGTTTTCGCCCCGTCACGATGATCATTTGCGCAGGAATACTCATCTGGTTGTCTGGAAAGAATTGTCGCACTGCTTCCTGAGCTTCTTGTGCCAGAAGACTTGCTTGGGATGGAGCAAGCGTGGCTAATTTCTGTCGCAGCGTACCGGAAGTCTCGGAACGCATCTCCCAAAACTGATCGGGCGAGATTGGGGCGGCAATATTAAACTTCAGCACGCGTTCCTTAACGTCAACGGCTCCGGCATCCTCAAGAATCCGAGCCAGTCTGCCGGGCTCAGCGAAGCGAAAAGCGCCCGGCCCATTCGGGTCAGCGGGTGCGATGTCAAGGTAGCGCGCAACTGCGTTGTTAACCAGGTAAGAAAACGGATTGAGTTCGCTCTTGCCCCAGACGGCCAGCGCTATCGCGCCCTCGTGCTTCATTACCCGCAACATCTCGCGCAGAGCAGCGGTAGGATTGGGGAAGAACATTGCTCCCAGTCTACTTACTACGGCGTCAAACGACTTGCTCTCAAATGGCAGAGAGTCAGCTGCGCACTGCTCAAACGCAACGTTTGTTACTCCACGTAGTTGAGCCTCGCTTTGAGCTGCGTCAACCATTTCTGCCACGGCATCAGTACAGGTAACCGATCCCGTTGGTCCAACAGTTTCCGCGATGGTTAGCGAAGGTTCCCCGGCACCACAAGCCACATCAAGCACAGCATCCCCTTCAACGATGTGGGCGTCCTCGATGAGAGCCTCCGTAACAGGACCGAACATTGTGTGGATGGTACCCGCGTGTTTTTGCCAGTAGAAGGCTGACTCGCGCCACTCGCGCAAGACGTCGTCCTTCTGACTGTCTCCGGGCTCTGCGTCCGAGTCACCCTTTGCGTTTGAAATGCCCTTCACTGTAAAGCTCAAAGTCCTTTCCGGGTTCCGCAATCTCAAAGGTCTCCCTGAATTCGTCGGTACCCAGTATCTTGTAAGTTTCGCGGGCTCTAAATCCCGCCGGAATGTTCTCGATGCTCTCCGAGGTGAAGACCATTGTCTTAGAGTCGGCGCTTGAACTAGTCATGACGTACTGATTCACAAATCCTTCGCCGTGAAATTGCCTGAGCACGAAGTTTTTTCTGCCCTTATCGAAACTAATCATCCCCCAGTCTTGATGAACTTCCCCTTTTGGATTCTTTGGCTGAGGGTCATATGTGCTTTTGTTTTGCACTTGAATTGTTTCATAGGCTCCGAAAATTGATCTCAATCCCATCAGGATGCTCTTAACTAACCCTTCAGAGCGTGGCTGAGCATTTGTAAAACGCTTCAACCGTCCGTCACAGATTGCACTAGCTCCGATCCGCCCAACGTCTCTCGCATTCTAAGAACGACGATCGCGCCCGACGCAAAGGTTAACGTGCCGACCGCCGCCAAGGCCCAGACTAGTCCGAATAGGTCGGCGACAATTCCCGATAAGAGAGCCCCGACGGCGTAGCCGAGATCCCGCCATAGCCGGTAAACTCCAACTGCCGAAGCACGCCAGCCGGGCTCCACAATATCACCGATAGCGGCCAATAGAGTCGGATAGACGAGTGCTGTCCCGAGGCCAAGAAGTACCGCGCCAGTTATCCAGAGCCAAAATTCTTCCGTCAAATCGTCTACGAGGCTCGGCGCTGCGGCGATCAGAAAAATGCCCACAGCTTGCAACCACATGCCGCTAGCAATCATCCATTTGCGGCCCCACCGGTCGGAGAGTGCGCCAGTCGCAACTTGTGATACTCCCCATACAGCTGGATAAGTGAATGCGAGCACGCCGATGTTGCTCACCCCGAGCCCGTGTGAAGCAAAGAAGAGCGGAAACAGCCCCCAGGCCATGCCATCGTTTAGGTTGTTGATAAGACCCGCCTGACTGACAGAGAAGAGAGTTGGGTTGCGGTAGCTTGTAAGAGCGAAGATCTCCTTAAAAGGCGGTGCCTGGTGCTGGCCGCCTGAGTGACTGCTGGCCTCTTCCTTCGCATGCGCCGCGGTGTCTTTGACGAGCGATACTGAAAGCATGAGTCCGAGGACGGCGAAGCCGATCCCAAGATAAAACGGAACCGGGCGCAGTCCGTAGATGCTCGCCAGGTAACCTGAAGCGAGCGCGGCCAGTGCGACAGCGCCGTATCCCGCAAATTCATTCAGGCCCGTCGCGAAGCCCCTGCGCTTCGGCCCCACTAGATCTATCTTCATTATCACGGTCATGGACCAGCACAACCCTTGGTTTATGCCGAGCAGCAGATTCGCGGCTGTGATTATCTTCCACGAGGGAGCCCACATCACCATAAATGGGACGGGCAGGCCGAAAAGCCAGCCCAAGACTAATAACCTCTTCCGGCCTGCAATGTCGGAATACTTTCCTGCGAGCAGGTTCGCAATCGCTTTGACGATACCGAAACTGACAATGAAGGAAAGGATTGCGGTCTTGGAGGCGAGGCCGAATTGCCGTTCGGCGATCAGCGGAAGCACCGTGCGCTCCAGCCCGACCATCCCGCCGACGAAGGCGTTGATCAGAACTAGCAGACTTAACTGTCCGAGGTTCGCCCCGAGCCCGAGAGCTACGGGGACGTGCAAAGGAATACTCCGCGCAGTCATGGGTTACGCGCGCCCCTGATTAGCACGGAGAATTGATTCCATCTCTGCCGTTCTCGGTGGCATGGCGGTCGCCATCTTCTCGACGAACGCAATGCGGTCTGTGTGGCCCGGTGTGTGCACGACTTTGACCGTTACGTTTCCGAGGTCCAGCTCCTGAGCCTCAGTCAAGGGAGTGAAAGCGAAACTAACGTCCGCTGACCTGTGGAGGCAGTATTGGGCTCCGGTTCTCTCAGACAGGCTTCGACCGCCAGATAGGTGGTCGGCTTTCCCGGAATAAAAGCTATTCACCTTTCTTCCGTGGATCGTCCGCTGGGTTGACGTAGTTGATCTCCCATGGCCCCTCGCCATGAAGTTGAATAACGGTCTCTTCCGACGCCCATGCGAAGTGTTTCATCTGGGGCGGAAGAAAGCCGAAAGTTCCCACCGGCATGGCATTCCCATTCGATTGGTCGAACTTGTCTCCCATACCGAGATTAAATCTGCCGGAGATGACCGTGACGTGTTCCACCTTGGAATGCCAGTGAGGCGGAATCTTGTAACCAGCAGGCATCGACAGCCGCATTGTATACAGTCCGGCCTTGAATGGATTTCCCTCCAGCACGGCGAGCTTCGCACCCACGGGAAGCGCGTTGGGCGCGTCCATCCACTTGATGTCCCCAGGCGTGAAGAGTCCATGATCGGCTGTTTTGTTTGCCTCTTGGCTAAGCACAATGGCAACCATGGCAGTCAGCACTATTGCTAAGATAAGAATTCGCTTCATGGGTTCAATCCTTTCTTTTTTCGGAATGGTCAACATTTTCGAGAATACTGTGCGGTAACACGAATGATACGGCAATTTCGATTATTGAAGAAATGAATTGATCCAATCACAACAATAGTTGTTTACTATCATGGACTGTATGGACATTCGTGATCTCCAAGTCTTTCTCGCCGTCAGTACGCGACTAAATTTTACGCGAGCGGGTGAGGATGTTCATTTGAGCCAGCCGAGCGTCTCAGTTCGCATACGTCAGCTGGAGGAAGAACTCGGAGTGAAGCTGTTCGAGCAGTTGGGGAGGAGAGTGGCCCTGACTGAGGCCGGAAGACTCCTTGAACCTTACGCCCACCGAGTTGTCGCTGCTATGGATGACGCCCGTCACGCGGTCGAAGAGCTACAGGGACTCGAACGCGGAATGCTGCGCGTCGGGGCTAGCACAACACCTGGGACTTATCTTGTTCCTGGGATCATCGCCCTGTTCAAGCACGACCACCCGAAGATAGAAATCCGCCTCTCCGTGAAAGATACGCGCCGGGTTGAAGAGGGTGTACTTGAAAATGAGTTCGACTTCGGTTTCGTGGGCGGTCATCTCGTTAGCGACGATGTAGAAGTCATTCCCTGGCTGATTGACGAGATCGTATTGGTGGTCGGTCTGAGACACTCGCTCGCCAAAAGAAGACAAGTTCGGCTACGGGACTTGAAGGGCGAAAAATTTATCTTCCGCGAGCTTGGATCGGCCACTCAAGCGGCTGTGTCGAAGGCCCTGCGTGACGCCGACATAGAAGCGGAAGTTGTGCTGGAGGCAGATAACCCAGGCGTAGCGAAGCGTGCCGTGCAGAGTGGATTAGGCGTTGCCTTTCTCTCGCGATTCGCGATCAGGACGGAGTTGCAAGCAAACATCTTGAGAGCAGTTAGAGTCCCCGGACTGGACATCAGGCGAGAGTTGACCATTATCCACCGCAAAGACAAGCACCTAAGCCGCGCCGCGAGGGCCTTCATCGAGTCGGCTAGTCTTGCCTGACCAGAATTCTGTTGAGTTCGTCACAAATCTCGTTGATACGAGCAAGAACGCATTGATAACATGCTTCTTTTGATTCCCAATTAATGGCGTCGCCGAGAAGGCCGCTAACCTCTTCGCGGATGAAAGGTTTGACGCTTACGCGACCAGTCAACCGCAGCCACACAGGTCCACCTTCCGGCGCTACCTCAATCACGAATCCCAGAAAAGGACAGCAGAGCTTCTCTCTTGAGTCCGCGGATTCAGTTCAACCCCGGATTTTGTGGCGGCTCGAAGACTCGCACGACAACAATCCTTAATTTGTTAGGAGCGTCCACGGCCTCGCATTCACGGCGAACCGGCACTATGTTGGGAAGCACCGCCACGGTCTGATCATCTGCGAATACGATTATCATCCTGGTCAATGGAAGCGCCGTCAGCAGCAAGCGCTTTGTTGGGCCGCGTTGATTCTAGTGCAGCTGCACAAACCTGAAGTGATGAACAAAACGTTAAGTTAATCTGCTTCTCCAGTTGACTTATAACTGTTATGGCTGTCAGGCTATTTGCCAGCAGTAAACAAGTCGGTTGCTTTACGCGCGTATTGCTATAAGTTTCCCAATAAACAACTCCACCGGTTGAAACTCTTTTCTGTTGGCAACGTCAAATTGCAAAGCAAAACCTTCCGAATATTTTTTCGCCGACGAAATTGTATCGTGCATTATTTCCAATTCGTCATCGCGCAGAAATGCCTCTCGTTCATTCTCTCGTATTGCCAGACTGATTTTGAACCCATCGTTCAATGGAATAAGGTAAAGCAAAGCCTTCTTTCGTTCATATACCTTCAGCATCCAGCCACTACTTTTTGTGAAAGTCCATTCTTGGGAATATGAGTTTACTAGACCAATAACTTTTTTGTAATAGGTATGCGCGTTTCCCAATGCAGCTCGTATGGCCTGCTCGGTTGGTTTACCCGAGTTATCTAGAAACGGCCGCTCTTTCATGATTGTTCTTTTTTCAATATAGACATCTCATAATACCGGTTTTGTTAGCTGCGGATTCTCAGAAGACCCGCCTTCTGCCGTTGTTTCGCACGAATCAGTGCCGGATCCTGAACGGCAACCTGCGCCTCGTAGTAGATGTCGTCGTGCATGTTGTTACGAGTATCCGAGCGTTGATCCTGCTGCCCAACCGGCTTGGTCTTGTCGATTTGACTGACGCCGAGCGTCTTGAGGAAATCGTAGCTCCAGCGATCCTCCGTGTAGTACTCCGCCAGATAGTGCACCCGCGCGGCTTCCTTTTGCCACTTCCTGTTAAGCGCTTCGGCCACGTTCTTCATGCCTGTCTGGTTGCCGCCGCTGTCGCCAAGCAGAATGATGTCCTTGAAGCCATGCGTCTTGTAGCTACGGCAGATGTCTGTTAACAGCGCCTCGAATGTCGTTTCTTCGAGGCTGATGGTGCCCGGATAGTTCATGTGCCCGCTGGTCGTCGGCTCGATCTGGCCTTCAGGAACAAACTTAACGATCGGGGCGATGAGCGAGTTGGGGATGACTCTCGCGATGTAGGGCAATACCGTCTGGAGCACATAATTGTGTTTGCCTCCGACGACGTATGGGCCATTCTGTTCGACGCCACCAGTGCCGATGATGATGGTGGTCTTGCCGGATTTCACAGCATCGCGCACTTCCATCCAGGTTAGTTCTTCCGTCCACAGGCTCGCCCCTGCTTCAATAGGGCGAGGGGCGTCTAACGAAACGGTGCCCTGCGCGCGAACCTTCGGAACCGCGGCTAGAAACGCGAGCACCACAATAAAAAGCACAGTCTTCAGTCTATCCATGCATGCTCCCCTCCACGACCTGGCGCATTATTAGCTGACGCACTTAGTTGCAATCTCTTATCGCTTTGCTCCTGCCTTTTTTAATAACAGCACAATCTCTCGCTGCCACATGTTTGCACGGCTATTTTCAGCTATGGTTAGTACCGTCTTACCGTCATCATTTCTCGCGTTCACGTCCGCGCCCGCACCAACCAATGCTTTCACAACATCAAGGGAACTGTACTTTGCGGCGAAAATCAACGGTGTTTCACCAGACTCGGAGTCTCTTATATTCACATTAGCTCCTCTCTTAACAAGCGCCTCGATCATATCTGGATCTTTTTGCTTTAAGATAGCGTAACCTAAAGGTGAGAGGTAAACGTCCGATTTAGCGTTGAGCTCTACACCGGCCGCGATCATCGCATCGAATATCTCCAGCCAATTCTTGTTACAGTGGTTCAGCGCGGCCATCCATGCGACAAAACCGCCGTAATGAGAAGTGACACCCATGGCATTAGGGTCAGCGCCACCCGCGAGTAACGCTTTCACAATTTCGAGGTGACCCTCATTAGCCGCTAACATTAGAGCTGTCTGGCCGGCTCCTAGTCTTGCATTTACGTCCACCGCTGCTGCTAATAGCGTCCGTACCTCTTCGACGCGTCCATTTTCGGCCGCGCGCATCAGTGGGGTACAGCCATGCCTCTCACTCACCTTTGCCTCACTTTCTGGGCAAAGACCGCCACGTTGCTCTTTTGTAGGACAATAGAAATCTCTCGCCCTGGCGGATTTCCGTTTTTGCACGCGCTGATTAAAAGGCCTTGGAGATAGGGGTGTAGAGTGCAATGTCCCAGCTCTCGCTGAGGAAGCGATAGTAAGAGTGAATCCGATTATTATCGAGCTGAGATACTTCATAGACGGCCCTGTCCATGACGAGGCGCTTTATCGAAAGTCGCGTATCAGAACGATGTCATTGGCGAAACTGCCTCTTGAGCACACCAGGCGCGTTCCATCTCGTGACCACTCAAACCGGCTGATCACATTCTCCCGAAAGTCGGTCACTTGCTTGGGCAGGCCACCGTCGAGGGGCTGACTCCAGATGTTCCCCACACCCTGGCTCCAAGGGTTCAGCACACCGCCGCCATTGTTTATGTAGGTCACCGCTCGCCCGTCAGGCGTCCATCGGAGTTCCGCCAGGACCTCCACGCCCGGTCCGATCGCGAAGGTCTTGACGGGCTCTCCTCCCTCAAGCGGAAGCACTGCTGCCTTCATGGAGCCTCCCTGCCGGTACCAACACGCGATCCATTTCCCGTCAGGGGAGACCGAGGGCCATGTGGAATAGGCGTCAGTCAGCTGCACGGACTCGCCGCCATCGATGGAGACTTTCCACAGCCGAAGCCCGTCCAAATCTTCACGGGGACCTGCTTGATAGATGACCCATCGGCCATCAGGGGTGCAGGACGGGAGGGAGTCCAGATCACCGTGTGTCAGGCGCGTCGGATTCCCGCCGTCTATGCTCATCCTCCAGATATTGATTGCTCCCGCGCGCGTGGAAGAAAAGACAATCGAGCGGCCATCAGGGGTCACGACGGGATCGAAGTTCCTACCCGCTTCGGCCGTGAGCTGTATCGGGTTGCCGGCGTCGGCATCCATCATCCAGATGTCCTGATTGCCGCTCGCCGAAGACACATAAACGATCTTGTCATCCGGCGTCCAAGCGAACCCCCAATATACCTCCGGAAGACTGGACGGGTAGGTAAGCTGTTTCGGGTGGCCCATATCCTGCTTCGTTGCAGTCCAAACCTGGATACTGCTATTAGCTCGGTCAGTAACAAGAGCTGTGGAATCAGCGGTCAGGCTGACATTGATGTAGTCACTCCAGTCGTTCGTTATCCTCCGTATCTCACCCCCTGGGTAGGAGACGTGCCAAAGCTGACGTGGGTTTGGCGTTGCCTCCGACGATCGACCCGCTAGAATCAGGCCGCTTCCATCGGCAAGCCACGCGATCCCGTTCACCATGCCCCACTGATGAGAGGTGATCGGGGTCTCTACTCCGTCGCCTACTCGCACCGCAACGAGCTGCGCCTCCTCCCAATCCCAGCCGACAAAGCTGGGGACAACACAGGCAATCGTCTGCCCATCAGGCGACCACGCGAGATGCCGGGGCAGCCAAATGCTGCTGCGTACGGTGAGGAGTCGCCGCTCTCCGCTGCGGTCGAACGCGTTAGCAACGAAGAGTTCCGCCTGCCCGCCTGGGTGGTTACGCGTATAAGCGATGCTCTTGCCATCTGGCGAGACAACGATATTCCACGGAGCATCGTCGATCAGCTTGCGCGGAGTCCCGCCGAGTACGGGCACCTGGTACAACTCCCAGGGGCGGTCGCTCTCACTCCTGTAGTAGTAAATGTAGTTCCCATCGCGCGAAAAACTGATCGGCCAGTAACCGGCCTGAGCGGGTGGTACGATCTGAACCGTGCTGCCGGTCGCGACCTGGTGAAGCATGAGACCCCGTTGGCCTGTTAAATCCTCTGTGTGATAGGTGACATATTGGCCATTGGGCGAGATGATCCCGGCCCAAGGGTGGCCAGTGGATGTAAGTCTTGTGACCTTCACGCTCGGCGAGGTTGCTGCCCGGTCGCCCTTGGATTGGTTCCCACCGATGAGTCTGTGGGGCCTGAAGACAACGATTGCAGCGGCAAGCACGAGGAAGACCGAAGCGAGGATTGCGGCCAGTTTATGGTGCGCGATCGTAGTGCGGAGAGACTGCGGACTCAAAGGTCGCCCGGGCGCCGCGTCCAACCGCTGTCGCAGACGCTTGAGCTCGATGAGCATGTCTCGAGCGCTTTGGTACCGCTTCACCCGTTCCTTCACCAGCGCTTTCTCGACTATTCGGACTAACTCCTGAGGAAGGCCGGGCACGCGCTTCTCCAACCGCTCCGGCTCCTGATTAACGATCGCAAGCCGCACGTCCATCGCCGTTTCGCCTGTGAAGGGTGGATCGCCGGCCACCAGCTCATAGAGCACGACACCCAGGCTCCAGATGTCCGTGCGCGCGTCCACGGCCAAGCCCCGCGCCTGCTCGGGCGACATGTAGGTGGCGGTGCCAATCACCACACCCGTGTCTGTCTTTACCGCTCCTCTCGTCTCCTCTCGACCGACATCAACTTCTGTTATGGGCCCTTCAATGAGTTTAGCTATTCCGAAGTCAAGCACCTTCACATACCCGTCTCGCCTGAGCATGATGTTTTCAGGCTTGACGTCGCGATGAACGATGCCTGCTTCATGTGCAGCTGAGAGAGCACTTGCCGCCTGAATGGCAATGTCGACCTTCTCATTCATCTCCATGCGCGTGCGCTTCATCTGCTCGCGCAGCGTCATGCCGTCAATGAACTCCGTGACGATGAACGACCGACCGTCTACTTGCTCGATCTCAAAAATGGTCAGGATGTTAGGGTGGTTTAGCGATGAGGCGGCCCGAGCCTCACGCTCGAAGCGGCGGAGACGATCTTTTTCTTGTGCGAAGCGGGCGGGGAGCAGCTTGAGCGCGACCTTGCGGCCAAGCCGAGTGTCCTCGGCTAGGTAAACCTCCCCCATCCCGCCTGCGCCGAGCAACTCCAGAACTTTGTAACGACCGATCTGCTGCCCAACGAGCGATTCACTTGGATCATTTCCGAGTAACTCTGCGGCCGCCGCGGACGGGGGTTCTTCAATGAAGCTTGCCGATTGCTTGTGCGCTGCAAGGAGCGACTCTACTTCACGCCGCAGTTCCTCGTCACCCCCACACTTTTGCTCGAGCAAGGCAGTACGATGACCTGGCTCCAGTTCCAGGGCAGCTTCGAACAACTGGTCGATCTGCTGCCAGCGCTCAGGCGTCATCACTGATCTCCCTATTTCAACTCACGGTAGAGCCAGGCCTTCGCCTTCAGCCATTCGCGCTTAACGGTGATGGTTGATACCCCCAGTACCTCGGCTACTTCCTCCGCACTCAACCCGCCGAAGTAGCGCAGTTCCACAATCTTACTTTTCCGTTCGTCGAGTGCGGCGAGCCTCGTCAGCGCCTCGTCGAGTGCCAGCATCTCCGTCCCGCGTCGCTGTGAAATGATCGCCGTCTCGTCCAGTGTGACCTGACGCGCGCCGCCTCCGCGCTTCACATACCTGCGTGCGCGGGCGCGATCCACCAACAGGTGGCGCATGATCTGGGCCGCGACAGCGAAGAAGTGCACGCGGTCCTGCCAATCGACCTGGTGTGAACCGACCAGCCTCAAGTAGGCCTCGTTGGCTAAGTCTGTTGTCTGGAGTGTGTGGCCCGGGCGCTCGCGCCTCATCTGGCGGTGGGCCAGGCGGCGCAGCTCGTTATAAACGAGCGGCATCAGCTCTCCTAACGCCGCGCCGTCTCCCTTGCGCCACCGGCCGAGCAGCTCGGTCACCTGATGCGGGTCGGGCGTCATCGTGTCCCTCACTTGAGAGATGAGGTCACCTCTTGAGGTCGTAATCGTACCACTGGCGAGCGACAGCTAAAGATCGATCTATTTAGCAATAAGAAAAATGTTCCGGCGAGTGATACGACTCCGTGCAAATTCTCGCTCCATCAGGTGAAGGCCGGCGATCAGGCCAGCCCCAACACTAAAAGGAGAACGTCATGAAACTGCGCACTCTGCACACCCTCTCTCTCATCCTCTTCTTTGCGATAACCGCGCCCGCCCAGACGGGGGACCGTCACGGCAAAGTGGATGAAAACGAGGCCGTTTCCTGCTATGAGAGAGGAATGGCCCAACAACGAACGGGACATTACGAAGAGGCGGTCGCGGCTTTTGGGCGTGCGATCAACCTCAAGCCAGATTTCGCGCTAGCTTATAACGAACTGGGCAGTGTGTATACCGATTTAGGTCGGTACGGCGAAGCGATAGATTCCCTCAAGGAAGCGATTCGGCTCAAGCCGGATTTCGCCCAGGCTCTCAACAATCTGGCCGTGGTCTATACGGAGATGGGCCGTTACAGTGAGGCAGTGGAGAGTTTCAAACGGGCAATCAGACTTAGACCGGACAATGTGAACGCTCGCAATAATCTCGGTAGCGCTTATTACAACCTCAGTCGCTATAAGGAAGCGGTAGAAACTTACAAGCAAGTAATGACTATCGAACCTGATGATGCCAGGGCGCACCGTAACCTGGGGAGGGCATATGTCAAATTAAACCATTATAAGGAGGCGATCGAATCTCTCACGCAGGCGATCCGCCTTAGGCCGGACTTTGCTGAAGCGTTCAACGACTTGGGTGTGGCATATGCCGGCGAGGGTCAGTATAAGCACGGGATTGAGTCTTTCTACGAAGCGATTCGTCTCAATCCGAACATGGCGGACGCGCACTTCAATCTGGGCGCGGCGTACCTGGCTCTGAATGAAAAGGCGGCGGCGCTTGAGCAATATCAAAAACTCCAACTGCTGGACCGAGACTGGGCCGATAAACTGCTCGGCGTAATTTACAAGGGTAAGCTCTCGGTCATAAGAAGAAGGTAAGTTAGGCAGAGCTGGGAATAACAGAAGGTTGGTTAGCCAACTAAAACACGTAGCATCAGAGATTCGGAATCTTGCCTTCTAGCTCCTGTGTAATAGAGTCACGCTTGATGATCCCGAGCGCGGGCAATGAGCGAAGGAATTCTTCAAATCCCCCCAGAAAGTCACCCTCCAGAGAGCCGCGTTCTTACCCTGTGTTCAGGCGTTGTACACGAGTCTCTCAGGCGCGATGGCTATGCAGGGCATAGGAGAGTCATGAGGTACACAAAGGCTACAGTTGTTGCGCTACTCTGTCTCTTGTCAATGTTAGCAGTACCAGCCTACGCCCAGAGCGACCGGGGCACGATTGTCGGCACCGTGACCGATCCAAACGGCGCCGGTGTTCCCGATGCAAAGGTCACTGTCACCAACCTCGACAGCGGCGAGGTGCGCGAGTTGAAGACCACGAGCGAGGGCAACTTCACCGTACCCGAGTTGAAGGCTGCCCCGCACAAGCTGACAGTCGAGGCTCAGGGCTTTAAGACCGCGACGATTGATAAAGTTCAGGTCGCCGTCCAGGTGACGCGCCGCGCCGACGTGAAGCTAGAGATAGGCCTCATCAACGAAACCACAACGATCACCTCCGAAGCACCGGTGTTGCAGACGGAGAGTCCGGTGCAGCAGATCAAAGTCACCGAAAAGCAACTCAGAGAGTTGCCGCTGCAAGTCGGTGGCGAGACCGCCGGGCGCTCGCCACTGGCTTTTATCTTCCTCGATAGCAGCGTCGCTGCAGGCGGAGGTGATGTAGGCAATCAGAACGAGGCTGCCAGGGGCAACGGCGTGTTCGGCTTCAACTTCAGAATCAACGGCGGCCAGGGTTTGGGCACCGAGATTTTGATTGACGGCGCGCCAACACGGCGCGCCGAAAACGGGACCTTCTTCACGGAAGTCGCGCCCGGACCAAACGCCTTCCAAGAGTTCACGGTCAGCACCGCCCAGTACTCGGCCGAGTTCGGCAACTCATCAGGCGGCGTCGTCAATTTCACGATTAAATCGGGCGCCAACGACTTTCACGGCGAAGCTTACGAGTTCTATCGTAATAAAGCTCTTGATGCCAACATTGACTTTAACCGTTTGACAGGAATTGAGAAGCCGATTGACCAGCAAAAGGATTTCGGCTTCAGTGTTGGCGGGCCCATCTCGCTGCCGCACTTCGGCGAGGGTGGCCCGATTCTGACGAATCTCAAGAATCGAGCTTTCTTTTTCTTCAACTACGGGGCTTATCGTTTTACGCAGTCCGAGACGGTGGATATCAGCGTCCCAAGCTTAAAAATGCGCTCCGGCGATTTCTCCGAGCTGCTCACCGACTCGTATGTTACGAATTTCTTCGGCGTGCCAGTTCAAATCTTCGATAACACTGTGCCCTGCTGCGACCGTCCTGCGATCCCCGGCAACCGGCTCGACCTTTACAGAAATGCGCAGGGCCAGTCACTCATCGACCCCATCGGATTCAATATCATCAACCAACTGTTCCCGTTGCCGACCGGCCCCGGCGTCTTCCACAACTTCCGCGCGACGAGCTTTATCCCGACCAGGACGAACTACTACGTGCAGAAGGTTGCGTAGGCATTACGTTGCCGGCTTGTGATCAGGTCATTCCGGATTTCTGCACCATGACCGGACCGAGCATTACACCTGTTGGGTTGAGCATCACACCGACCGTCGCGCAGGCGCTGAAGCCTTTCCCGCAGTACGGTCGCATTACCGAGCACATGGAGAGCCAGGGGCAGAGTTTCTATAACGCTCTGAAGCTTGATCTGAATCGCCGCTTCTCGCAGGGTATTCAGGTCGGCTTCTCATACACCTTCGCCAAGTTACTCACGGATGCGGCAGAAGATCTGTTTGGCGGTTCTCCGATTGAGGGTGTGGTGCAAAACCCGTACGACCGGAGGGCCTTGCGCACCCCGTCGCCGAACATCGTCCCGCATTCGCTTGTGGTCAATTACCTGGTTGAGTTGCCTTTCGGGAAGGGCAAACGATTTCTAAAGCGGAGTGGGGTCGTTGGCCGGATAGTCGGCGGCTGGCAAGTCTCCGGCGTGCAGCGTTACCGCAACGGACCTCTGTTGGTCCCATTCATAGCTGGCAGCGCTAGAGACTTTCTCGATTTAATTGGCTTTGGTGGCAATCTGCGGCCCAACGTAACGGGGCCGCCATTCTACACGAACATTCCAGCTGGGGGGTTGCAATACCAGTACCTCAATCCGGCGGCTTTCTCGCGCCCGCCGGATTACGTGCCAACGGATCAAAATGGTAACGCGATTTTTGGCGCAGCAGACATAGGTTTTGCAAACTACAACGCTTATTACTCCAACCCGTCGCGCTTCTTTGGCAATGCCGCCCCGACCAACAGCAGCCTGCGTGCGCAGCCCTTTTACACGGAAGACTTCAACATTCTGAAAAAGACCCGTATCACTAGGGCCACTGAGCTCGAGTTGCGGGCGGACTTCTTCAACGCCTTCAACCGTGGACGCTTCAACTTACCAGCCATGGACTTTAATAATCTCCTCACCTTCGGTGTCTCGGTTCGCGCCGGCGACTTTAACCAGCCGCGTCACATCCAACTCGGCGCTCGATTCATCTTCTGAGGCGACTGCGCGCAGAAGGTGGGATTTCAGAGAGCACCTCATTACGTTGTGGTCAAATTGTGGCCGGACGAATGCCCTCGCCAGTGGCGTGCGTGTAGCGCAGTAGCCATCCGAATATCTGACCAACCCATTAGCTGAGCTATCTGAAATGCGCTTGCGGCACGATCTCCAAGCCTGGTCGCGCAAGTGTCTCGCAGGGTAATGCGCATTCGGGTGAGCATCCCCGAACCAACGAATACATATCCGATACAATTCGAGGGGCGGACCAATGCCCAGTTGAATTCCAGGTAGGCGAGTCAGGACTATGCTTTTCATTTCTCTCGCCAGAATAACGCGAATAACGAACGCCGAGCTTCCACACTCCGACGATGTCTCTGGTCTCCGTAATATTTACGGTCGGGTCGCCGTTGATCAGCAGCAGATCAGCGCGTATTCCCACGGCGATGCGCCCGCGGTCATGGAAGCCGAAAGCGCGTGCTGGTTCCGAAGTTGCCGCCGCCAGGGCCTCAAGCGGCGTGAGCCCTGAAAACACCAGCAGCTCCAACTCGTGGTGGAGGCTTAGACCGTGAGCCAGGCCCGGTGCCGGGGCATCGGTCCCTGCGAGAATGGAAACGCCGGCGCGTCGAAGAGCAGAGACCGCTGCGACAGCATTCGCAAGGTTCAAGTCCGCACGAAAACCCGGCGGAAACTTCATCTCGAGCATGCGTTTCATTGACGGCGTAATAAATGGACTCACTTTAGGCTGGTCCTGCCACCAGGGTTTTGAGGATGTTTTGGTCAGCGCTTCGATGACGCTCAGCGTAGGAGTGACGAAGACGTGGTGCTCGGCGGCAAATTTGGCAAAGCCGGGCTCGGGTACCGAATCCGCAAAGATGTGCGCCAGGCCATCAACGCCGGCTGCTATCGCGTCGCGAGCTTCGCGCTGCGTCGTGACATGGATGACGACAAGTCTGTTGCGCCTGTGAGCCGCGGCGACCACGTCTTCGAGTTGTTGCTTTGTCAAAGTAGGAAACGCATGCTCGTAGATGATCTTGATGTAGTCCCCGCCCTCCGCGATCCGGGCGTCGACGAATGCCTGCACGTCATCGCTTGGACCAAGAGTCGGATACGGAGGTCCGCCCATTTCGGTCGGATGGCCGCGAGGGACAGTGATGCCGGTGCCCGCGGTGCGCAAATCGGCAAGGTCTCTAATCACGTCGGCATTAATCTTGTTCCTCAGCGCCAGGCTCGCATCGGAGCCCCACATCTCAAGCTCTGTCGTGATGCCGAAGTTCAAAGCATCACGGAGGAATTGTTCTCCCTGTGAAATACCGAGATGCACGTGCGCGTCGATGAGACCGGGCAAGAGCGTTTTACCCTTGCCATCGATTACTTCTGCGAATGAAGGGATCGGGATATCCTGACCGACAGCGCGAACCATACCATCGCGAACGAGGACGGTCGCGCTCCGAATCAGATGCGAACCGTCAAACACATCTACACTGCGAAAGACGAGTGGTTTCTCGGCCTGCTGAGCGGTGATGGGACCAGGTAGTGCGTAGAGGACCAGAAGACTCGCGACGCCGGCCGTTAACGACCTCATTGTTTGTTCGAGCACTGCATGGATCGACTCTCTTCGCATTTCCTAAGTGTGGCCATCAGGTAAGATGACACGGCCGACTGCCGATTTCACGCGGGGATAGACAGTTTGTTTCACTAATTGCACAAGAATTTTACCCTGACTTTTCTGCAGAGGCTCGACACCATCGACGTCAGAATCTTCGCGAGGGTAAATTTTCAGCGATGGAAAACGGCTAAACGATAAGCGCTGCGGAGGTGCTTTTGAACGGCAAGGAGAGTTGTTAAGAGTGCGGTTTTAGTGCTAGTGCAACCTGTATTCCCCTCGATGACGGCTTTGATCGGCACACGTATTGGACAACACTCATTGCGAATGGCGAAAATGTGAAAGTGCATCAAGAACGATCTCCCCGTCACTGCAACTTTTCGAAAAAGCAATACTTACTTTTTTGCCGTGGGAGCGCCTACTTTGCTCCCCTTAGCTTAGGCGGTGTTCGAGCTATTGTTTTGGCTGGTGATCTTCATGAGAAAGCTGACAAGAACGTTCAGATTAATGTAAGAGCTTCAAAAATGGTTGTGTGGTTGGCCGCGCGCCCCACGACTCCGCTAAAGCTATGATGCGGTTTTGCCAGTAGTCGCGGGTGCCGCTCAACTCGCGATTCACTGTGTGTTGATAAGTAGCCTCAAATCTAAGTGGTGATCGTATGAAAATTTATATTGCACTTTTGCGAGGCGTCAACGTTGGTGGAAAGAATGCTCTGCCGATGAAAGAGCTTGTCGCGGTCCTTGAAGGCCTCGGCTCTCAAAACATCAAGACCTACATCCAAAGCGGCAATGCGGTGTTTGAAAGCAAGGAAAAAGACACCTCACGGCTTTCAAAGAAGATAAAGGCTGAAATCAAACAGCGCCGCGGATTCGAACCCCACGTTCTGTTGTTGGAGTTCGAAGATATCGAAGAGGTTATTAAGAAGAATCCGTTCCCCGAAACGAAAACCGACCCAAGAGCGTTGCACGCGGGCTTTCTTGCCTCCGCACCGCAGAATCCTGATCTGAAAACACTCGAAAGCCTCAAGAGATACAGTGAAAGCTTTCATCTTATCGATAAGGTATTTTATCTACATGCACCCGAGGGGGTAGGCAGATCCAAGCTCGCTGCAAATGCCGAGAAATTGCTCGGTGTGCCGATGACTGACCGTAATTGGAGAACTGTGTGCAAAATCCGAGAAATGGCGAAGGAATTGGGTTAGGGACGCCCAATAAGCCGAATGAAACCAAAAGGTAACAACTTTCGCGTCCTAAATGGATCGTTTTGGATCAACGGGAAGTGCGACAAACCTGCGAACTTTGCAATTTTGCTGAAGAAAATGGTAGGCGCGTGGGGATTTGAACCCCAGACGCCTACCGTGTCAAAAGATCATCAGGCAGCTCCTACAACAATCGCTTCGCTTCTACCTGCAAGGTCCCAGTCTTGAAACAAAGATTCCGGCTGAAAAAAGGCATCACATCATTCTGGAAACGATCAGCCACCTTACTGGTGTGAGTGCCCTGGTACACTTCGAAGCTGTTTGCGATTCCATACTTATCAAGAACATCGTGCAGCTTGCCTGAATCGACTCGTAATCCGTCCTGATCGCCAACATCGATCGAGATCCCACGGTATTGGCGAAGATTTCCAATATACTGATCCACGAACGCAAGGGGAGCATTCGCCGTCCATCTCGCAAGGACATCCGGTTGTGCTACCCCGTCCTGCATCGGCAAATCAAGATAGAGCGGAGGCTTCTTCGGATCAGGTGACCATGCTGCGGCACTTGCTAGCATGGCGCGCGCCAAGAACGACAATTTCGACGAATCTTCGGGCGTCTTCACTGCCTCCAGGGTTTTTGCTAGTTCTGGGTTCGGGGGGCCCGGTCGCCGCGGCGACAAGCAACATGGGCTCATGATGTAGAGGCTGCCAAACAGATCGGCATGCTTCATGCCAATACGCGTCGCGCCGTAACCTCCCATGGAGTGGCCCACCAGACCACGGCTGAGCCTATTTGGAATCGTCCGGTAATGCGCGTCTATGTAGGACACCACATCATGCGCAATAAACTGCTCGAAATCTCCGGTGGTCACCGAACTCGAATACATCGAACCGTTGTGCACGGTCTTGGAATCGGGTAGCACAACGATCATCTCTTTAGCGCCCTGGGCGAAAGCGCCCTCTATGGTTTGCGGCACGTGGATTTCGCGGCTCCATTGCTCGGCGCCGATGGAGTAACCATGCAAGGCATAGATGACAGGATAGCGCCGGGATCTTTCCTTGGCGTAGCTCGGCGGCAGGAATACGAACACGTCTCGGTCAACGGCATCACCCTCCAGATTGCCCTCAAGAGCACTCCCGTGGACCTCAATGTGTTCCACCATCACTGGCTTCGCACCGGGCACCACCGGAGGCACTTCGGTTTGCACTTGTGCCGCAAGCTGAGACGCGAGAGCGACCGCCATCGACAGGGTCATGAAACAAACGAAAGTCGTATTTGTCATCGATGTCCTCTCTTGTGTCATTGTTCAACTGAGATTACGGTCACCGACTTAGGTTCTAGTTTCAGGGTTAGCTTCCCACCTTGAACGCTTGTAGAAACTCTATTGGGCACAACTGTGTTCGGCGCCTCGAAGGTGTTGACGCTGTCTACCTTAGGCGCGGTCAGCGTTTGTCCGACCGCCGATTTACCGGTGCTGCCGGCGAGAGTTGCCTCAATCTCGATTGATTGCTTGGGATCTAGATTGGTTATCTCCAACCACAACTTGCCTGTAGTATCCTTTGCCGCGATAGCATCCACTCGCGGCAAGCTGATGTCTCCATGCATGTAGGCACCGGCGTTGAAAACGACAGGCACCAAGGTCGCATCCTGAAACGGCACATACATTTTGTAGACATAGTAGGTGGGGGTCAGCACCATCTTTTCCTTGTCCGTCATGATCATAGCCTGCAGCACGTTGATCATCTGGGCGATATTGGCCATGCGCACACGGTCGGCGTGGCGCGCAAAGATGTTCAGGTTCAGTGCAGCCAGAATGGCGTCACGCAAACTGTTTTGCTGGACCAGAAAGCCTGGATTAGTGCCGGGTAATTGCGCGTACCAGCTGCCCCATTCGTCAACGACAAGAGCGATCTTCTTTTGGGGATCGTACTGGTCCATGATGGCCGAATGTTTAGAAATCAGACCTTCCATATCCAGTGTTGATTTGAGGATCTGACTGTACTCAGTCTCGCTGAACCCAACGGAAGCAAATGAAGGCGGCCACCGCACGACCGTGTAGTTGTGCATCGAGAGCCCATTCATATCCCAACTCCACTGGTGATTCTGCCAGGCCTTCATGACACTTTCGGTCCATTCGATAAACCGTGGTTCGGGGCCGCCTGGGCCGACAGCGATCTTGAGCATCTGCTGCTGACCCTGCTGTGCAGGGTTGAAGTTCCTGACGAAGCGGCTGTAAATCTTTAGCTGGCTCAGATAATAGTCGGGTGTCATATTGCCGCCGCAGTCCCAGCTTTCGTTGCCTATGCCGAGGTAGGCGATCTTGTAAGGAGCAGGATGACCATTGGCGGCGCGCTCCTTGACGAGTGTCGTCGGCTGCGTGGTGGTCAGGTATTCGAGCCATTCGGCCGCTTCCTGCGGAGTACCGGAGCCGACATTGAGTGAGAGGTACGCTTCGGCGCCAATCTGGTCCAGGAAATCCATGAACTCGTGTGTTCCGAAAGTGTTCGGCTCGATCACGCCGCCCCAGTTCGGGTTGAGTGTCACCACTCGCTGTGGACCAATGCCTTTGCGCCAGTGGTATTCGTCAGCGAAGCAACCACCCGGCCAGCGAATATTTGGGACCTTCAGCGCCTTCAGCGCGGCAACAACGTCGTTGCGAATACCTCGCGTGTTAGGGATGTTGGAATCAGGACCAACCCAGATGCCCTCGTAAACGCCATGGCCGAGATGTTCGGCGAACTGGCCGAAGATGTTGCGATCGATCTTCGGGCCCGGCTTGGATACATCAATTGACAATCTAATCTTGTCTGCGTCCGAAGCAGGTGCTGTTTGAGCCATCCCAGTCAAAGCAAGATTGAATGGAAATACACAAATGACCAGCAAAGCGCGTCGGCTCAGATTTATGAATGGAACGATGAAACGCAGACTAAACAACGAACATGACAAAGCTTCGCTCGACCCGATTGCGGAGAGCTGGCGTCTCCAGCAGTGATAAATCGGTACTGATTTACCGGCCATTGTTTCCCTCCCGAGATATGCGACACGTCTTAAGCCAAGCCCTGGCAAAACGAAGTCGCAAAATACGGTATTGTCTGAAAGTTGATACTACCCAAGCCCGCCCCGGGTGATTGTCATGCGCACTGTCTGACTTCGGCACGTTGATTAATAAGCCATAATCTTAGCTGGTAAGCGAGAGAAATTGCGACAATAGTGGCCGACACTGAGCGCCCACCTGACATACACTTGCAGCAGTCTCAGCTATCTGCACCATAGATCCACGTTGGATAAAAACTAACAAGAGCAAACTTAGAATCACCGCCAGGAGACCTTTTCGTTGCATCTTAAATAGAGAGCACCAGCCTCTGTTCGGCCGTCGACAGCTCGACGATCGGGACGTATCTATTCGACCTCCAAATGGAGAAGACCGCAGGGTTCCACCTGCTCGGAAACCTGCTTGAATCGTTCAAGCGAGCTGAGACCCCATTCGCGTAATGACTGAATCGCGTCAAAGATGTGTCCCAAATTTGGCGTGACCTGACGCGACTGTAGGGCAAGGAGTGGGAACGCGTGGGGACCTGTGGAATACAAATGCAGTTCGGAAGGCTGCAAATCATGGGCCGGCTGGCCATCAAGCCAGCCGGCCCTCTTTGGTCAGCCGAACGTCCTTCGCATCCCCCAGGCCAATCGTTTCTACTTCACCTTGACTGTCACACTCTTGGCTTCACTGTAGGCCCCATAGTTGTCGCTTACAATGAGCCAAGCCGTGTACGTGCCCCTCTTTTTGTACGTGTGGGTGATAGCCGGCGAGCTCTGCTGCACTGGCGCGGAGCCATCTCCAAACGTGAAGAAGTAAGAGATGATGACGCCACCCGGATTGGGATCGCTGGAGCCCGAACCGGAGAAGTTGACCGTGAGCGGTGTGCTGCCAGAGGTCGGGCTGGCGGTCAAGACGGCGTTGGGCGCCTGTGGCTGCACCGAATAGGTGTAGGTCAGGGATGAGCAGTTCCCGGCCAGGTCCGTGGCCTGCACGGTGAACTGGTGCGTGCCCAAGCTGGTGGTGTCGAGGTTGGCCCCACTGGCTACAGGCCCTGAGCAGGAGGCCACACCCGATGCACTGTCCGCGCAACTGTAGCTCGAAGCAACCGACGAATTAGCCTGATACGTCGCGCCGTCCGACGGCGTGGTGATGGTAATCGCCGGCGGAGTCTTGTCGACATTCACCGTGAGGCCCTTGGGTGACTCCTGGTTTCCGACACTGTCAGTGGCGAAGTAGCTGATCGTCGTCGTGCCTTCGGCAGAGACCGTCACCCGCGCGGAATTGCCCTGCACCACATTGGAGCCAGTCTGCGCTCCGCTCAGCGAGATCGAGATCTGCTGAACGTCTGCACTTGCCGCGCTATCATCCGGATCGGTCGCATTGAGAGTCACAACCACATCGCTGTTGTTCCAGCCATTGTTCGGGCCTGGGATCGTGCTGGCCTGCGTCACCGGCGGCGTGGTGTCCTCATCCGGGAAACGTGGATTTCCATGTCCCCACCACCAAGTCCACCGCTGATAATCGAGAGTTGTAAATGGGTCGGTCTGAGGGAAGACGTGAAGGTCATAAGGGACGTCCTGATCAAGCAGGAATTTAGCCCAGAAGGCGGCTATTATCGGATTCTCGGCGGCTAGTGTTCCACAGTGGGCGTGTCCACCATCTATATAAAAACCAAACCTGTCTCCGATGCCAAAGGTCTCATAAATCCTCTGCACTGCCTTTGCTGAGACATAGTTGGATCGATTTGACAGCCAAGTAAAATCTGTATTACCCGTCTCCAGCAAGGCCCTGGGCGCCACCATGGCCATCAACAGATGATGATCTTCCGGCAGGCTGTGAACCTTGTCGCCGGCAAATGTGGTCTTCATGCTTTGCATGAACCAGGAACCATCTGTGTTATCTATCTTTTCCACGCTACCTTGAGGCTCGATATCATTCGAGACACGCCAAGCTGGGGCGCCCCCACCTCCGTTTTCCTGGGCAAAGGTGGCCCTAACCCGCTCGTCAAACGCGCCGGCGAAGAGCGCCATTTTTCCGGCGTAGGAGCATCCGTGTACTCCCAGGTGTGTTAAATCGATGGGGAGCGGATTCACGGCCTGATGCGTAGCGACTTCCATTCCATCAATTAAACGGCTCACTCCCCAAGCCCATGCACTGTACTGTCCCACCTGCTGCCTCCCACTAAGTGGACACGGCGGCGGCGGTGCCGGCGCCGGCGGCGCTGGATCACATCCCGCATCGTACTCCGGGTACATGAGGAAGTACGGGTCGCCAGCATGCGAAAATTGTTGTCCTGCTGCATACTGCGTTACGTCATCATGGATGTAGTCAATTCCTGCAATGCCGTTACTAGGTGTACCAGTACCTGGAGCAAGTGCCATCTCGATAATTGCCGGCCACCCCGCTGCGGGGGCGGTCCCCGCTGGAAGCCTAATTGTCGAAGTCAGCCTAAGCGTTCGACCATTGCTGAGCCTGAGAATATCCACTGTGAGTGTACCGGGTCCACCGTTGGCACCGGGGGTATAGGCTGCATTAATGGTGAGATCGCTCTTAGTTGGCTTTGGGCCAATTTCATAATTTTCGATCTGAGCCCTGATCTCGTTACGCCGATGTTCCCAGCTTGCGAACGTGGTGTCGCGACCGGTTCCATCGGCCCAGTAAAACGGGTCTGGCAAAGGTCGAACGATTGGGAGTTGATCGAACGAAGGCCAGATGGGTGGCGGGTAGTTTGCCCCCGTGTTCTCAACATCATAGGCTAATGGGGGCGTTGGTGTTGGCGACTGAGCTAATGAACTAACAACAAATGGTTTCGCGAGAAATAACATCACCAAGAAAGATATTTTGGTAAGACTGGAATTTTTGTTGGACGTACGCATGGCACTCTCCCTTCTCTTCATTCGTTTGGAATTGAAATACGTAGACTGGTGAACTTGCGCGACACCTGAGCCCAGGGTCCACGTGATCGCGGGCAACAGGCTGCGGTCGGGGACGACACCGTCCACCTGCTGCCCAAGGAAAATTCCAACTAGCAGTCTTCATGCTCGATTCCTCCTTCTCAGTCTCAGTTCACCCGGGCTCCCTCGTCGCCTGTGCCGAAAACCGCACATCGATGGATTTCGCCCAAACGTAAAAGGAGCCAAATAATTAGTTCTGGACCACAACAAAATCGCTGCGCCCATTCCTTTCGGGTGACGTTTTCCAGCCTTCCTACTCTCATGGGAGCAGCTTGATCTAGAGCACTTGAGAAATACTTGAGGAATTCTTGAGTCCCCGTCGAAAAGCGCCTGCTTTTGCAGAAAAAGTTTTGCACTTCTTGACCACCCAACTGGGGAATATGGTGAGAAACTGACCGATATTAGTTCGCGGCGCGAATTAATAACTAGCGAAGCAGTCACATTTCACCTCGCGATCATTGGCAAGGAGAATCGTCTGATCGAACGGGCAATGCATGCGACGGGCAGAGGCTGGCTTTTGTGGACCATCCTCATTCCGACTTTGGGCGGCTTAACTAGTGGAGCCCTCCTTCAATATGTAGTCCCAGGCGCGCGCGGTAGTGGCGTGCCGCAAGTGAAGGTTGCATATGCAATTAGAGGTGGCCGCGTACCCTTACCTGAAGCGGCAGGTAAATTTCTGATCGGGGTGTTACAGATAGGATCGGGATCGTCGCTAGGACGGGAGGGTCCCACCGTGCAGCTTTGTGCCGGCGTTGCTAGCATGCTGGGCCGCGCTGCCACGTTGTCTCGTGACAATCTCCGAAGACCCTTGCCCGTTGGGGCAGCGGCAGGAATCGGCTCCAATCGCGGCCGTCACTTTTACGCTTGAGGAGGTCGTAGGCGATCTCGATCAGGCCGTGCTCGCGTGGATTGTGGTTGCGGCGGCAAATGCTTGCGTCGAACGGCTTTAATCGGGAGTGTAGAGCAATTCCCCACCCAAGAGTTGGCGCTAGCCATCGTGATCAAGAGGAGCCTCTCCCCATTCGTTGAGCACCTGGTGCACGAACGAGACTGCAATCGAACCTTCACCAACTGCTGAGGCCACTCGTTTGAGGTTACCGCGCCGAACATCTCCGACTGCGAATACGCCCGGCAAGGTTGTTTCAAGAAGAAAGGGTGCACGTGCAAGCGGCCAATCTGCAACCGTCAACTCTTCGGCAGAAATATCCGATCCGGTCTTGATGAATCCTTGCGGATCGAGTGCAACACATCCCCGAAGCCAATGTGAATTTGGAACGGCGCCTGTCATCGAGAAGATGTGGCGGATGTTCTGTGTCTCAACTTTACCCGTTTCCCTATCACGCCACGACACGCGTTCGAGATGCTCAGTGCCTTCAAGCCTCGTAATCTCTGTGTTTGTTCGCAACAGAATTATTGAACTCTCTTCGATGCGCCGAATTAGGTAGCGCGACATGCTTTCCACCAGTCCGCTTGAGCGAACCAGCATGTAAACACGTCTCGCGCTTTGTGCGAGGAACACTGCTGCTTGGCCGGCGGAGTTCCCTCCTCCGACCACAATCACATCCTCACCAACACAGAGCTGGGCTTCAAGATGCGTGGCGCCGTAATAGATACCCGCACCTTCAAACTGCGACAAATTTTCGAGCGGTAGTCTTCTATACTGCGCACCGGTCGCAATCACGATCGCGCGCGCCAGTATTCGCTGAACGTTGTCGATCTCGATCGCGAAAGGTCTTCTAGCGCACGATAACCATCTGGCATCTTTCGCAATCAGCACTTGAGCACCAAACTTCTGCGCTTGTACATAGGCGCGAGCTGCGAGGTCCTGTCCCGAGATACCAGTCGGAAAGCCGAGGTAGTTCTCGATCTTGGAACTCGAACCCGCTTGTCCACCGGGAGAGTTTGACTCGAGCACCAGCACGTCAAGTCCCTCAGAGGCTCCGTACACCGCCGCTGCCAAACCTGCTGGTCCAGCGCCGACAATCACGAGGTCCCGCACCTTCGTCGCATCGATTCCGACATTGAAGCCGAGACATTCGGCAACCTGCTCATTGCTGGGGTTCCTTAGCACGGTTTGGCCACGACAGATCAAAACAGGTAGCTCACTGATCGTCACATTGAAACGATCCAATAACTCCTGAACGTCGGCGTCGCGATCGAGATCGATGTCGGAGTAAGGGTGACCGTTGCGCGTCAGAAACTCTTTAATGCGGAGTGTTCCCAGTGAATGACTTGAACCGACTAGCACCACATCCCCGATCCCACGTTCGATTAACGCAAGTCTGCGGAGAATGAAGGCTCGCATAAAAATGTCACTCAACTCACTGTCAGTTTGGACCATTGCCAGCAACTGTTCGCGATCAATCTCAATAACTTCACTCGGTTCACCCGCGCGAATGCGAACGAGTCCACGACGACCGGAAAGCATGTTGAGTTCGCCGGTAAACATTCCGGCTTCATCAACGGCCACGAGTTCCTCAGTATTTCCCGAAGCTCGGAGAATATTGAGATGGCCCTTGATAACAACAAAAAACTTACCTCCGTTATCATCCGGTTCAACGAGGATTTCGCCAGCCTGAACTAGTCGGACCACTCCGTGCGCCGCAATGCGAGCCTGTTGCGAAGGCGTCAACTTAGGAAACGTTTCATCGTTAGGTGCAGGATCCGACCGTGTTACGTAAGCCATTTATGAATCTCCGAGCAACCAATTAGTACTAAGTGATGAGTTCACGCGTGGTCAAATTTTCGAACGAGATCGACAGTTGCGAACGATCTCGGTTGACGATACACCTCGCCATCACAGCACACCAAACGGTAATCCTCCGGGGAACCGATTGTGTGAACAGTCACAGCCTGCCGTACTACATTAATCTATTCTTAAGTAAGTCGATCACGGCATCCGCTACCATGTCCGGCGCTTCGCGATGAGGAAAAGTGGCCGACTCCGTCAAGCAAGAGTCGGGTCCCTCGACTCGGCGACAGGTGGCACCTGGACGAAGCGTTCCTCAAGATCAACGGACGCCTCCTGAGTTGGAAAGAGAAGAGGCTGAAGATCACACAGACAACGCGATTTCCCGATGAGGCCCGGACGGAGTTTCGATTGGCAGATTGTTCATGCTCTTTGCTACATCACCCACTCGTATTTCTCAGATTCTAGGCCTGCTGATCGGCTATCTCATTCTCAAGTCGACGTTCCTGCCTCGATTCCTTGGCGTGCTGATGTTGTTTTGCGGGTTTGGCTTGCCTCACTTTTCTGTGGCAGGTATGGGCCATCTCTCTTTCTCCATATATTTTCTTACCCGGCATTATCGGTGAAGGAGTGGACCCTCTGGCTTCGAGTGTTCGGCGTGAACGAAAAGCGTTGGAAGGACCAGGCGAGGGCAACGGCCGAAAAGTGAGTTACTTATCGCGACGTGAAGGTTGGCGTTCTACTCTAGCCACCGGCTCAGGCTGATCATCTAGAATTGCGTCGCGCACGGCCAGCCGGTCGGCGGCAGGCAGTTGTAGATATTCCTCGATGATCGGATGAACGACGTGGTCGATTTCGTCTTTTCCTGCGAATGCCAGCAGGATCAAGCCCGCGACGTAAAGGGTAAGTGTAAAGAAAGAGATGTAGCCCGTGGCGGGCGCAAAGTTTGGCGCGTCAAACGCGCCGAGCGAGACGCCCTGTAACAGCGCCGCTGCTACACGCTTGAGCCAACCACCTTCGGGACTGTACAGACTCGCCAGCAGCATATGCTTGAGAACGAAAGCTGTCCCGAACAATATCGCAAGGCTGCGCAAGAGCCTGCGCGCGTCGAACGACGAAAACTGATTGTTCCAGAGCGTCCAAAGAAAAAAGAACGAAAACAGCCAGTGGAGCAGACCGCGCTCAGGTAATACCGAGTTGAAAGCTTGCCCAGAGGCAAAGAAGACTGTGATGAACATCCAGATGTGCGCAACATTTGTGAGAGGCGGAAGGTCGCTCCCAACCCATCGATGAAATCTAAGTGGACCGCAGCGGACGAGGAGCAACATCAATAGGATCGCGAGCAAAAGCGTGACCAGGGGCGGCACGATGAAAATGAACGCTCGACTCTCGACACCGACTCGCAGCCCGCCCAGAAGCGCCACCGTCAGAAAAAGAAGTGGCAGTACAACAGAGTCCACCAGCGCGCGGTTTCTGGAACGATTAGTTTGCGGCATTGTCGGAATCAGTGATCACTGACAACTCCCTTTACTTCCTTGTCCGTAGCACCTTGAGGGGATTGACGTCGCTCCAGCTGCGTTCTGTTCCTTGTTCAAGTTCGGCCTTTAACTCCGCCGCCGTATGCATACGCAAGTCCGGATCATCGACGGTCAGCGGGCTGGCTGAGGCCAGCGCGATTGCTCGATTCACTGCCTCCACACCTTGCCTGAACAACTCCTGGTCAAAATAAACCCGGCCCCAACCCTCACGGTAAAACGAATATGCTAAATAGAATTGTGTGCGAGCATCTGCCTCCGCCGGATCTGCGCGCTGCCATTCGTCGCGAGCCGCGCGAAACTGCTCACGCCGGAAGAGGTTGAGAGCTGAATTGAATTTTTCCTGGTTGATCTGGTAGGTGCCGGCAGCGACCTCAGCACTGGTTGTCACGTCTTTGAAGGTGCGCGGCTCGGTGGCATAGATCCAGACGATGAACGCAGCGTATGCGATCGAGAATCCGAGGCCCACAACTTGAGTAATTCTGGATTGCATTCTGTGCCTCGAAGCCAGAGAGAGAATCACCGAATACAGGATAAAACCTAATGCATCTTGAACGGACCACCATGCGGTTCCGCTGCTAAATCAGGACAACTGGAAACCTGGACCACCTCATGCATCTCCAACACATTCGACTGGGAAAGCGCTTCCTTCGGCAGCGTTCCGGACTGTGCGTGTCCTTTCAAAAACTCATCGGAGCATATCCAGTTGAGAAAGTCCTGACGACTATTCCAAATAGTAAAGATGACATAGGGGTCGCCTTTCATTGACCGGTCGCAGACTGGTTGGAAATGAAGCCAGGCATTTGATCCACTAGCCCCGGGCGTTCACGAAACCTTTGTTCGAAGGCGTCGGGCATATTCCGTAGCGAAGTAGATCCGATTGGCGACAGTTCTCATTGCGCTGCTCTCCCTTTCTTTTCCAGTGTCTCATGAAATCACCGCGCTGCTTACTCATCCGGCGACGGCTTCGTGCGCAATCGCTTGATCTGTGAGCGACGTGACTTCTCTTCAAGCATGCGATTCTTTGCGCTGCGCGATATGCGCGTCGGCACCCGTTTGGCGGGTCGGTAGTTCAAACGCTCGATCTTCTTGCGCAGCTTCCGCAGACAGATCGCCTTATTTCGATGTTGACTGCGTTCCTGCTGAGAGGTAACGACGACGCTTGAAGGTAGGTGCCTGAGACGAACGGCGCTTTCCGTTTTGTTCACGTGCTGTCCCCCGGGTCCACTTGAACGAAATGTTTCCACCTCGCACTCCCGCAGCAGGTCTTCATCTGATTCCGGTAATTTGATCACAGGCCTTCATCATAGCTCACTGCCATTAGTCGCAAAGAGTGTTACATTTGCACAGGTCACGTGAAAGCTATGAAGGCACCGCTTCCCACCGTTGCAGGAGTTGGTCCCAGCTGTCAATGGCTTCCGCCAGGTGCATGGAAGACTGTCTTAGACTTTTTCAAAGAACAGTACCCCCAGGTTGATGTTGAAACGTGGACTACGCGGATGGCAAAGGGTGAGGTGATGGATGATACCGGCCGACGCGTAGATTTACAGACTGCCTATCGAGTCGGCGCCTGCATTTTTTATTATCGCGAACTGGAGAATGAAAAGGTCATTCCGTATGTTGAGCACGTTCTCTATCAGGATGAACACATTCTAGTTGCAGACAAGCCGCCAGGATGAACACATTCTAGTTGCAGACAAGCCGCACTTTCTGCCGGTGATTCCCTCGGGAAGGTTTCTCCACCAAACGCTACTCGTCAGACTGCAAAAAGACCACAACCTAGAAGGTGGCTCCATTTGCTTTTTGTTACCATTAAACTTAACCAAACTAAACATGCCGATCCGATCATCTCGAATCCCAAAGCATGGCATCTGTTTGAAAGTAGTTTCGGAGTATCAAGGGTAGTGTCAGGTTAACGGCAGAATATCATCAGACTGTTCATGCGGCATACTCGGCCGATGCGTACTTCCATCTCTCGCTACCATCGTCGTCGCTTCCCTCTCGAGATCATCAGCCATTGCGTTTGGTTATATTTTCGCTTCGCCCTGAACTTCCGCGATGTCGTAGAAATGTTAGCGATGCGCGGCGTCTCCCTCAGTTATGAGACAGTGCGAGAATGGTGTGCCTTAAGTTCGGCCAGACTTACGCCAACGGCCTATGTCACAAGTCTCCTCGTCTCGGTGACCAATGGCATCTCGACGAAGTGTTCCTCAAAATCAACAGACGTCTCCATTACCTTTGGCGACCCGTGGATCAGGATGGCGACGTATTAGACATCCTGGTCCAGAGCAGGAGGATAAGAAAGCAGCAAAGAAGTTCTTTCGCAGGCTATTGAAGGTTACGGTATGTCGCGCGTGTGCACGTCACAGATAAGCTGAAGAGCTACAGTGCCGCTAAGGCCGAAGTGCTGCCGGGTGTCGAGCACTGTCAGCAGAAATATCAAAATAATCGTGCCGAGAATTCTCATCAGCCAACCAGATTACGGAGCGTGTGCTGAGACGATTCAAGTCAGCGGGACACGCGCAGCGTTTTCTCTCGGCCTTCGGCATCATTTCCTCATACTTCCAAGTGGGAAGAGCCGTCGCTATTGTTGATGCTTTCTTAGTTAGGTTGACAATGCCTTGCCCCTCCTTGTTTGCTCTCTTACTTCGCTTCGCGCTCAGCAATTTGAAAAAGCTCATCGTCCAGGTGGGGCTTACCCGTTTTAAGCAGCCAACGTTCCAACTCGCGATTTTTGTCGGAGGCATAGACGTCAGTTGCACCCTCCGAGATCTGAACAGTGCCTTTTTGTATACGAATCAACTGCGTCTTAGCCCCTTGCGTGCATTGAACGATGAACCCGCGATATCCCAGATTACCCAACAGTTCGCTTGGCGAGCTTGGAGGCAGCGCAGCCAACCGCTTCACAAAACTGTCTGCCTCCTCATCCGTCAGAATCCAAGTCGGATTCGGCATGCCGGAGAAGATGTCGAACTCGACTTCACAACGCGCTGGCATCGATCGCTCCTCCTAACAGCGCCCTGGCCTTCGCGCCGCGGGTTTGGCGTCGCGCCTGTGCCGGCCTGCGTGTGGCCTTGCACGCCGGCGCCAGGAAAACCGCTACGAACAATGACTCCAGGTTGCCCCGGCAATCTTAATCAGATTAGGCCACGAACGCCGTCCAATTGTTCTGGTAGAAATAGCCGCAAAAGTCGGTGTAGTTGCCACGACAAATGTTGTTCGGCGCATAGCCCTGACCTTGAAACTGGTAGATTGCATGTCCGCAGTCGTCGGTGTATTTGGCCGGTGTACCGCCGGGCTTGTGCCCCCACCACCAGTAGGGTCCACCAGTCACCAGCCTATAAAAATGGTAATCGCGGCCGGGCCACATCACCATCACGATGGTCAAGCCTGTCGGCTGGCAGCCATCTTTCCAACCGTCGGCGCGCAAACCGTCGATGCAGCCGCCGCAAGTGATCGACGTGGCCGGGTGCCCCCCGCGCGTGCCGGGCCGAGCATATCGTATATCGGGTCGATGGTTACTGGCGAAGCAATAACAGTTATTGAGCGTCACGTGAGCAGGGTCGTTGAAGAAGCTTGCGTTCGCGCTGAAATAATTCGAACCACACGCCCACCATGTCTCGTGTTTTTTCGACCTGAGTTTATAGGGTACGTCTACGGCGACTTCAGCTTTCTCAACCAGTTTAGGATCGATTTTGGCGCTGGGGTCGACAGGGCCCTTCGCCTTGGGCACGACCACAACGCCCTTTGAGACAACCTCCTTTATCTCGTCGTCGAGACGAGCGCCCTGACGGGTGGCAGTCTTCACCAGCCAGTCGGCGGCAGAATCCTTTTTGGCCTTCGTCCGACCGATGCGGAATTCGTCTGGAAATGGTGTGCGTCTGGCCGACATCGCCTTGTCCCAGACGCCTTCGTCGGTCTTGATCCGGCGGACTGTCAGACCGCGATAACCGAGGCCGTATCGTTCATCCTCTGTCACCAGAGGTGAAATCTGTTTTCTCTCGGCGCTGAGTAATTCATAAAGTGTACCTTCCTGACTTTTCGATAGAACCCAGGTGGGATTTGGCATGCCGGAGAAAATGTCGAGTTCGACTTCTAACATGATGATCTCCTTTGTTGAGGGTTGAGGGAAACGCGACCAAGCTTATTTTCGCGATGAGGCTAGCGCTCGGCTACCCGCTTGTCAACGCGGTTATCCAATAGCGACCAAGACGAAAACACGATAACGATCACTGAATAGCGCTCAACGACTCCCCTCTGGGGAACTACTCGTACGAAGAATTGTTAAGTCGATTTCTCGCGGAGCAAGGAACTGACCGAGGATGTGAGCTGCAGCGAGAGGTTTTGAATCGGCCTTTATGTGCGACGACTGAAGTGAGAGGCAAAAACTACTGTCAGATATGAATGGCGCAAATTTGGCGTAACGGAAAATCGAGCTTGTGAAGCTAAGGTATTGAAAACAATGGTAGGCGCGTGGGTTTTTATATGTGTGACTTCGTGAAGGGGTTTGGCTATCTTCGCATATGACAATCTAGACCGGCTAACCGGCAAGACAACACCGCAAGGCGCGATCAGTTATACCACTTACGACGCCGCTGGACGTCGGACGAGCATGACTGTAGCGGGACAGTCGACGGTTAACTACAGCTACGACGATGCGAATCATTTGATCCAGATGAGCCAAGGAACTGTCACAGTGACGCTCGCATATGACGAAGCAGGTCGTCGCACCTTACTGGGTCTGCCAAATGGAGTCACGACGGAATACAGCTGTGATGCTGCTTCGCAACTAACCGGCCTCACTTACAAGCACGGCGCAAACGTCCTCGGTAATCTTACCTACACGTATGACGCTGCCGGCCGCCGCACGCAAATAGGCGGAACCTATGCTCGAACTGGTTTGCCCCGGACGGTTACCTCAGCGACATATAATGCGGCGAACCAGCAGACCAACTTTGGAGGCCAGTCCGTAACGTACGACTTGAACGGTAATCTCACAAGCGATGGCATCAATACCTACACGTGGAATGCGCGCAACCAGCTGATCTCTATGACTGGGCCATTGGCCGCAAGTTTTTTTTACGATGCGTTTGGCGCTCGGATCAGCAAAACCATAAACTCTGCGACCACCTCCTACTTATACGACGGGGCGAATGTCGTCCAGGAGCTGGCTGGCAACAACCCAACCGCGAGCATCTTAGCCGGCGGCTTAGATGAAGTGTTTACCCGTGCGGATTCAGCAGGTATTTGGAGCCCGTTGGTAGATGCCGTGGGGAGCACCTCAGCCCTAACTGATTCGTCCGGGGTGGTGCAAACAGAATACGGCTATGAGCCCTTCGGCAACACGACGATCACAGGCGCTGCGAACGGCAATCCTTTGCAGTATACAAGTCGAGAGAACCACCATGAATATTGACAAATTCAACTGGGATTTCGTGCTCCGGAATTCCGTAATCCAGCAGACTCAGGACTAAATGGACAGAAGACCTTGACAATGCATAGTTTTCAGTATCGCGAACAAGTGATACTCCAACCAATTTCACTAGAAGAGAATCATTTGCTGGCGTGGATTACATCCTTAACATAAGTGGCCCATTCTCGCCTAGCCACACCTGAGTGCTGACCTACGACGGATACTTCTTTGAAACCTAATCTTTTAATCATCTGTTCGGTACAAAGTGAGTTCGGCGACCACTATGATCGATTGTCGCCCTTTCGATCAGCTCCTCCGAGGTAGAGCATTAGCGGTCTATCTTGCTGAATATCTACAGAGCGCTGACTTTGGCCATGATCTGATCGACAGGTGCTGATCAAGTAAAGACATGGGGCTTTTGATTGTTATTGTCGATGTAGTCGAAGATGGCCTCAATCAGAGCTGGAACATTATGAAAAGAGCCGCGGCGAATGAAGTCTTGAGTCGCCACCTGAGATTTATCTGCGAATCACCTCAGAGCAGGCGCCTCGTAAATTGACCGATTTGAATGTAACTATTGCGCGAAAAAGTCTACTCCTTATTCAAATAGTTTTTTTCCAAGAATTCGGACCTGAAATTTTGTGGCGGAGTGGGAATGTCTGGCCGACCCTCTGGCGTAAAGTCCATGAGATTCCAATAGGGCCACACCGTGTCGACATGATTCGCCGACAGTTCAGTTCCCCAGAAATGAAAGATTTTTCCATCCTGCCTCCTAAATACATGCATCACTGGCCATTGCATATCATCAGAGTCTCCCTGGCATTTGTAATCGGCTTGATAGGCAGAGTCCGATCCAGAAACCAGCGCAATCTGCGACCATCCACGTTTTTTGGCCCACGCATTGATTCGCTCGGCCGGGGCTTTGGCAATTGCGACAAACGCGGCGTCTTGAGTGACCTGATACCAGGTTCGATCAAACCCATCGACCAGCGACGTACAGGAAGGACAGGGATTGTCCCAGCTCGGACCGTACATGAATGAATAAAGCAGCAGGGTGTTTTTGCCCCCAAATAGCTCGGAGAATTTCACGCTCTTCCCTACTTTCCCATCGTTGGCCCATTGGAAGACGTAGTCCTCCTTCAACTGCCCACCGGGAGGGAGATTGCGGCGTCTTTCTGCCACAGATTTTACTTTGTCGATAAGCTCTTGTTCGTCTTTGAGCAATGATTCGCGCGCATCGCGATACTCTCTGCTTTCGTTTGGATACCGTAGTTCACTCATGTTCGTCTCCTCTTTGAAACTAGTATTCGGGTGTAATCTGAATGGCTGCTCGTGGCCCGGGTTATTGCGACCGACTGCGAGGCCTCGCTAAGTCGTTAACCTTTGCTTCCTCTCTGCTTGCGTTGTCGCTTCTTAGCGACACCCCCTCCTTCAACTGCTGCTTTCAAGCGGACGAGCTGGTTTGACCAGAGCTGACGAAAAGGGGTGACCCATCTCTCATAGATTTGCTGAATGGGCACGGTATTTAACGAGTTCATACGTTGTCTTCCGGACTCAGTCGTCTGGACCAACTGGGCTTCCCGCAACACGTCGAGATGCTTCATCACCCCGAAGCGCGTCAATTGCGGAAACGACTCGACGATCTCCGTTGTTGTGCGCAGACCATCCCGAAGCAAATCCAGAATTGCTCGTCGCGTTGGGTCCGACAGCGCCTTCCAAACTATGTCCAGTTTGTCGGGCATGCGCTTAGGGCGTGGCACGTAGCTATTCGCAGTCCTTTCTTAATTCGGCGAGCAGGTGCTTCCATCCCTCGCCAACGCCTTTGCGGTGCTCAGGATCAATCATGCCAATAGCCCGATGTCGCAGCGTAACTTTTGAGCCTCCCGGAATTTCCTCGACCTTAACTTCCAGGTGGTTGTTTGCCGGATAGGACATAAACATTGGGCCGCTCAATTCGAGCAGGGTCGGCGGCTTGATAACCTGCACGAATCCCCAGAGGTGTCCGATTCCGTTTCCCCGATCCCGGTACCACCGTCCACCCGGCTTCACCTCGAGAATCATGGGCATGGGCTCTCCGCCGGGTTTGCTGTTGTCCTCTCCGAAGCGTTTCAGCATCGCCGGAAACACTTTTTCAGGTCCGGCCTTGATGTCGATGTGCTGCTCAATGTCGAAGGTCAAATCATCCAATTTCATACTTGTCTCCTTATTCTTTCGATATCGCTTTATGTGAGTATATAGTAACGTGACTATTTACTCACGTCAAGTTTTTTTTTTGGAAATCTCAATCGAGAGGAATTGGCAGTAAGGCCCCGCAGAGATCACCTCCGTCTCACCAGCTGCCCAAAAACCGCCATCTTCAACCGAGAAAGGTAACATGTTGCATGGATGAAACAACGCTGCTAGACTCCGGCTCCATGACCTTTACACGGAACCTGCGACAGCAAGTACCGATTAAGTTGATTGTCCGACAAAGTACGGCTGTGTTGTGCCCCTTAGTTGCCACTCGCGTTTTCGCTGGATTCCCCAGTCCGGCTGAAGACTGGACTGAAGGGCGGTTGGATCTCAACGAATACCTGATTAGCCACCCAAATGCGACCTACTACGTGCGGGTGGCAGGCGATTCGATGAGCGACGAGATTTGCGAAGGCGATTTACTGGTGGTCGACCGCGCCTGCGAAGCCAGGGACGGAGACATTGTCGTTGCGCGGGTCGCAACTGAATTCACGGTCAAACGGCTGCGCAAGAGCAACGGCCAGGTCCGCCTTGAAGCTGCCAACCCGGCCTTCAGCTCGCTGATCCTCGACGAAGCCAGCGACGTTGAAATCTGGGGCAAGGTGCTCTGGTCGATCCGACGTCACTGACCAATGACAATCTTTGCTCTTTGCGACTGCAATAACTTCTACGTGTCTTGCGAGCGCGTTTTTGATCCGCGACTCATTCGCACCCCGGTTGTGGTGCTTTCAAATAATGATGGCTGCGTCGTAGCGAGAGCGAATGAGGCCAAGGCCCTGGGCATTAAGGTGGGCGAACCCGTGTTTCAGATCAAGGACTTGATCGAGAAGCACCACGTTCAGGTACTGTCCTCCAACTATTCGCTTTATGCTGATATGTCTTGTCGGGTAATGGGAGTACTTCGGGGCTTCGCGTCGAGGATCGAAATGTATTCGATCGACGAATCCTTCTTGCAACTCGATCAACGCGATCGAGATCTCTCCGGACTCGGCCAGGCGATGCGAACAGAGGTTTATCGGCAAACAGGCATCCCAGTCTCCGTTGGCATTGCCGAAACGAAGACGCTCGCGAAGGTTGCGAACCATCTCGCCAAGAAGTCGCAAAAAGCCAACGGCGTGCTCAACCTCACAAGCTCTCAATATCACGACTGCGCGCTTGAGAGAACGCCGATCGAAGCTGTCTGGGGTATTGGTCCGCGATACGCAAAGAAGTTAATCGCTCAAGGCATAACGACAGCGCGGCAGTTGCGCGATCTCGACCTCAAATGGGTGAGAGAGAATTTGACTGTGATGGGCGCGCGCACTGTCGAGGAGCTGCGCGGTCATAGCTGTCTGACCCTCGAATACTGCGCGCCAGCGAAAAAGAGTTTGACCTGCTCGCGTTCATTCCGCCGCGCAATCGAGAGCCGGGCGGAATTGCGCGAGGCAGTCTCAACCTTTACCGTGCGCGTCGGCGAGCGCTTAAGGAGCAATCGCCTCGCGGCCTCAGTGGTAACGGTATTCGCGGAAACCAGTAGATTCGCCAAAGGGCACCACTACTCAAACTCGCGCACGGTCAGTGGCTGCGCGACGGATACAACTTCAGAGTTGCTTAGGCGATCGCTGGCCTGCGTCGATGCCATCTTCAAGCAAGGGGAACGATTTAAGAAGGCCGGTATCTTGCTTTCCGATCTGGTGCCGATCTCACTGCTCACCGGTCGACTATTCGATGAGCCGGAATGGCAGCGTTCACGCGCGTTGGTGCGAGTCGTGGACAAGCTCAACGCGAATTTCGGCAGGGATACTGTGACCTTCGCTGGCTGCGGTCAACGCCCTCGGTGGCAGACCAAATTCGAGCGCCGTTCGCCGCGCTACACCACCAATTGGGACGAAATTCTCGTGATCGGCTGAATCAAACTGGCATTCAACAACCGCTCCGTGGGAAACTCTGGCGCTAATGCCAATCCCCGACATCAAGAAACTACCAGACGTGCTTAAGGCGACGGTCCTTTCCTTCGTCGCACCGCAATTGGCTCAACGCCCGGTGAATTCGATCGTTAGGTGAATCGGGTTAGTTCATACGTTGATAGAGTTTAAGATTATGAAACTCCATATATGCATCGCCGGAGCCACCGGATGGGTCGGAAAGCCTCTTTGTCTGGCTGTCTCCGCAACAGACGACTTGAGCCTTGTCGGTGCTGTCTCACCCACTCATAAAGGTCGTAACCTGAAAGATGCTATTGATGAATCAAACCTTGATTTGATGGTCAGTGGGTCAGTCGCAGAGGCCCTCGATGCCCCGACCGAGCGCGCTTGAGACCGTCTACCCTGATGGCGAGAGGGACCGTGTCGAATTTAACCAGTCCGGTAACCTGGGTATCGCCGACTCCGACCCAGTCCAGAGTGTGCCGGCCGGAATGGCTACCAAGAATCAATTTCTTATCACTCGTAACACCTATTATTGGGGTAAGCAAGCGTGCGCCTATGCCTATGGTGACTACAGCAAAGCTAAAATTTATCACTGGCTCCATACCACGAATTTAGATGTTGCCTCAGGCATACTTGAGAGCGTCAAGGATCCGCTCGAGGGCCGCGTTTGGTTTAATTATGCTGACCAGTCCGATCCTAGCAATCCCAGCAACGATTCGATCATCGTCGGAAGCTCAAACAAGCCGGCCCACATCGGCCGGGTGCTCGATGACGGCTCCACCCAGCTCTATACCTACGAATATAACGGCTTCGGCAACCTCACAAAGACGATTGATCCCGTGGGGCGCACGTTCTCGTTCATTTACGCCGAGAATGACATCGACCTGCTCGAAACTCGTCAAACTCGCGCAGGGCAGAAAGAGTTACTTTCCCAAACGACTTACAATGCTCAGCACCTACCTCTGACCTCCAAAGACGCCGCGGGTCAGACAACCACTTACACCTACAACGCCCGTGGCCAGCTTTCGACTATCACTAATGCTCTGGGTGACACAACGACCTATCATTACGATGACAATGGCTATCGCACCTCGGTCGTCGGCCCGTTAGGCGACACGACGAAGTGGACCTACGATGCCTTTGGACGCATTCGGACCAGGACCGAGGAGAACAAATACACCCTCCCATTTGATTACGACGCCCTCGATCGTCTGACGAAAATCACATTCCCCGATTCCACGGTCGACAAGTCCACCTACACGCTGTTGGATCGGACGTTGATACATGACCGAGCCGGACGACAGACATTGTTCGAGTACAACAGCGTCCGGCAAATGACAAAGCTGACGGATCCGCTTAATCGGATCAGTAATTTTCAGTGGTGCAAGTGCGGTGCTCTCAAGACCTTGACTGACCCGATGGGCCGCACCACGACCTGGCGGCATGACATTCAGGGCCGGGTCAAATGCAAGGAATATCCGGATGGCTCGAAGATTACTTACCTCTACGAAAATAATACGAGCCGCTTGAGACAGCGGATCGATGAAAAGCTTCAGGTTACACAGTACAACTACAACCGTGACGACACATTGAGTGACAAGAGCTACACCAATGTCGCCCTTGCGACCCCCAGTGTCGCTTTGGCTTACGATCCGAACTACAGCCGAGTGACGTCCATGACAGATGGCACTGGGACGATGCTTTATAGCTACACCCCCATCACGCCAATTCCAACACTGGGTGCAGGACAACTAGCCTCTGTCGATGGTCCGCTCCCAAATGACACCATTACTTATGGCTACGATGCATTGGGTCGACGCGTATCTACTGCTATAAATCAGGTTGCATCGATTCAAACCTTCGATGCGATAGGCCGTATAAAGAGCGTCACCAATGAATTGGGGATTTTTAAGTACACTTACGATGGGCTGTCACGGCGAAAGGCGTCGCAGAGCTACCCGAACGGCCAAACGTCGGAATACCAATATGGAAATGTTTTGGAGGACAAGTTACTTCAACGGGTTACCCACAAAAGCGGAACGACTCCGATTTCCGAACTTATCTACGGCCACGAATTATCTACCGGTCAAATCACCACCTGGTCCCAGCAGATAGGAACGCAAACGCCAGCGGTTTATAGCTTAGGCTACGATGACATGGATCAACTGACTTCCGCCATCGTGTCCGAGGGGACCAGTGTTATACGCACATTTATTTACAGCTATGATCCGGCTGGTAATCGTCTGACCGAACAGATCGACGCAACTACCACACGTTTCATTTATAACGCACTCAATCAATTGACTTCCTCTGAAAGCCCAGACGGGGAAGCAACAACCTGTGAGTGGGATGCCGAGCAGCGACTGACGAGCATCACGTCAGGCAACAAGAAAACACGGTTCACTTACGACGGACTCGGACGTTGCGTGGCGATTCGTCGGTTGGTGGATGGTTCCGAAGTGTCGGACCGGCGGTTTGTATGGTGTGACAGCGAAATCTGTGAGGAACGAACACCGAACGGCGCTGTCTCTAAGCGGTTTTTCTGGCAAGGAATGCAACTAGTGGATGGGCCGGCAACCGGTATATTTTTCTATACGCAGGATCATCTAGGCTCCATCCGAGAATTGATCGATAGTGCTGGAACCGTTCGGGCACGCTACGCCTACGATCCGTTCGGGCGCGCTACGCGGGTAGAGGGGGATTTGAACTCGGATTTTGGCTTCGCTGGGATGTTTCGGTCAGAGGAAGCTAACCTCAACCTAACCTGGCGTCGGCCATATGACTCGGCTCAAGGACGTTGGCTCTCGAGAGATCCGTTGGAGGATGCCGAGCTGGAGCAAGGGTCTAACCTATACACCTATGTGCAAAACAATCCAGTGAGCCTTATTGATCCTCTGGGATTATGCTGCGAAGCAGAAACCGACAACGTAGTCCTTGAGTTTGGGCTATACCGCGCGTGTATACACGAATATTCAGAGACTAAGGATCCCGCGGAACAAGCTAAGTTACGCCCCATATGTATGCAGCTTCAGGAGGACATAATCCTTGCCGTTAGTGAATTAGCCAAATGCCGAAATAAGCCCTGTAAGCCAGAGTGTAAACCTCCACACCCGCCTCCAAAGCCAAAGCCTAAGCCGAAGTGATGGATGTCGAGCCTCATGGTCGAGATTTTTTCTCCTCTCGCGAGTTCTTGGCTAAAAAGCATCAAGCGGAGTCGGCGACAGCGGTCCCTTTGAAACTCCCTTATGATCTGGTAGAGATGCCATGCTGAAATATTCTTACGACGCCAGCGGAAACTTGGTGAGTCAGGCGCAAGGAGACATCCTGCCGCCGCGAATCATAGGTCAACCCGTCACGCAAGTTGTCGAGCCAGGCGGGAATGCGACATTTTCTGTGTTAATTGCGGATGCAAGCAGCGTGACGTTTCAGTGGAAGTTCAATGGCACCGACATCCCCGGAGCAACGGGCGACAGTCTACTGCTGACCAATGTCACCGCCGCCAATCAGGGCCAATATTCGGTGGTGGTGACCAACAGCGTCGGCAGTGTGACGAGCGCACCGGCGGCGTTGATGCTGGACAGCGACCGTGACGGGCTGCCAGATAACTGGGAGATTGCGAACTTCGGCAATCTCAATCAGAGAGGTGGCGGGGATTTCGACGGCGACGGCATATCCAATCTGGACGAGTTCCTCGATGGAACGGACCCAAAGGACAAGAACTCATTACGGCCCCGGCTGATTGCCTACAGCGACGCCGGCGGGTCGGTGACAGTCGCACCGATGAAGCTCAGTTACGATTTTGGGGACACGGTGAAACTGACAGCGATCCCGTTTGCTCCGAATGCCTTCATCGGCTGGATGGGGGACCTGAATAGCACCGATAACCCGGCCACTCTGTCGATGAAAGGCAACAAGACGATGCGGGCCAGGTTCGCCTCTGCGGCGCCGCTCCCGCCGGGGCTAATCGCCTTCTGGCGTGGCGAGAAGGACGCGAGCGACCTGATCGGAGGTCATAATGGTACGTTCTTCGCAGGAACGTCCGTCGTTCCACCGAGTGTTACGCCTTCGGGAAAAGTCGGCGGGGCATTCAGCTTCGATGGCACGGTGGATGTGCGCGTGCCGGACGATTCCGCCGCGCTGAAACCGGCGCAGATCACCGTGGAAGCGTGGGTATTTCCTACTGTACTGACCTTTCCCGACGTTCAAACGATCATCGCGTGTGGATCCTCGAGGAGTAATGCCCACGCTTGGTTTATGGGTGTGGGCACGAACGGCTTTCCGCAGTGCGGAGCGGACTCGGGCGGCGCCGGACTTTTTTTAGTTGCGCCATCGGCAATCCCGCTGAATCAATGGACGCACTTTGCGATCAGTTTCGACGGCACGACCATGCGGCTTTATGTCAACGGCGCGCAGGCGGCCTGGCAGGGTGGAAGGGGCGCGTTGGTATATGATTCGGCAGTGCCAATAACAATCGGTTCGGACTGGGCGCGTGGTGCAAGCACTTCCCGCTTCAATGGGCGGGTGGACGAAGTGGCAATCTACAATCGGGCGCTAGCGGCCGACGAAGTGTGGGGCATCTACAATGCGGATTTCCTGGGCAAGAACGTCACGCAACCGTATTTCACGTCGCCTTCCCGGTTTCCCGACGTGACCGTCGGCGGTACCGTTTCGCAGCAATTGAAGACGATCTTAGGCACGACTCCCGTTGGCTTCTCGTTATCAGCAGGCATGCTGCCACCCGGCGTGACTCTTTCGTCGGCTGGGGTAGTGAGTGGGGTCCCTAGCAAGCCGGGGACTTTCGACTTTACAGTACTCGTCACGGATAAGGCCGGCGAATCTATCGAGCAGCTCTGCGTGCTGCGGGTCCTGCAACCTATTGCACCGCCGGCCGACTTGGTAGGTTGGTGGCGCGCCGAACCTGGCACGGGTAACGTGGTGCCAGACACTATCGACGGACACGATGGCGCCTTTTTCAGCGGAAACACAACAGCCCCCCCGGCCTATGCGGACGGGAAAGTTGGAAGAGCCTTTGCTTGCGATGGGAGTCTTTACGTCCAGGTGCCCGACGCGGCCGAACTTCGCCCGCCCGAACTGACGGCGGAGGCATGGGTATTTCCCACCATGCTGAGCAACGACCTCCAGACGATTATCGCACACGGATCCGACGCATCCACGTCCAATCAAGACCCTACATGGTTGATGGGTGTAGCTAACGACGGTAGGGCAAAGTTCATAGCTAGACTGGGGTTTGCAGCAGAACCGGGAGCAATAGCTATCTCTTCAACGTCCCCGATTCCGCTTAATCAATGGACGCACCTGGCGATTTGTATCGACGACACGACCATGCGGCTCTATGTCAACGGGACTCAGGTAGACTCGGCGGAAACGCGGGGCTTTTCCCTAGCTTACGGCGGAGCAGTACCAGTGACGATCGGCTCTAACCGGGCGCGTAACGCGAGTAGCCAGCTGTTCAATGGACGCATTGACGAAGTGAGCCTCTACCGTCGCGTGCTATCCCAGACAGAGATCTTCAGCATTGTGGATGCGGGACCTGCTGGCAAGAGCACCGTGGGCCCTTATATCAATTCGCCATCCCGGCTACCGTTGGCGACCGTCGGTCAGGCTTACGCGCATACGTTTACCTCGATTCGCGGCACGGGTACGCTGAGTTATTCGCTGTCAACAGCAAGCACCTTGCCTTTGGGACTTACCCTTACCTCCACAGGTGTGCTGAGTGGGGTGCCATCGGTTGCAGGCGACTTAAGCTTTGTTGTTCGAGGCACGGATGTGGCCGGGCGGTTTTGTGAGCAATCGTGCACAGTCCAGGTGTTTGACAGTGTCATCGCGCCCGCGGGTTTGGTAGGCTGGTGGAGAGCCGAGAACAACGTGCAAGATTCCGCGGGCACGAACCATGGGGCACTGCACGGCGGTGCTGGATTCTCAGCAGGCAAAGTAGGTCAGGCTTACTCCTTGAACGGCATTGATGCCAGCATCGAGATTCCCGACGCTCCGGCATTACGGCCCGTTTCGCTTACGTTGGAGGCATGGGTAGCCTTCGACACCACATTCGGAGCCTTCACTGGCGGGTTCATTTTCGCAAAACCGGTGGGCACCGAGGTGGTAAGCGACTCTTACCGACTAAGGTGGGATGGAATCCTGAAAGGTGCGGCTGGCGATTCCGCGGGCATTGGACCTGCGACCAGTGTCGTCTTCAGTCCAGTGCCAGGACGCTTCTACCATTTGGCCTATACGTTCGACGCCGCCGAAAAACGACAATCGCTCTTTATAGACGGCATCCGAGTCCATACAGCAACGACAAACAAATCGGTTGGTTACGATCCCCAACCTCTGCTGCTCGGCCGTGGTAGACTCGAAGATGGTACTCCAGGCTTTTTTTTCCATGGGCGCATCGACGAAGCTTCGATCTACAACCGGGCGTTGACAGGGCTGGAGATCGCTTCGATTTACAATGCCGGACCAGCTGGCAAACGCCTTGTGCATCCCGCAAACCCATAGCGCACATCACCTCCCGCCATGTCTCATAGATCGGGCGATTATGTCACCATTACCTCAAGCAATGCTTGACGACTTCTAACTTCGAGAGTTTTAGGCGGGAACTTATTGAGCTTCCGCCCACGGTCTGGCCTACGCCCAGGAGATGGGGAACCGCCCACAGACGCTGTACGGGATTGCGGATTCACCTGTCGGCCTGGCAGCCTGGATACTCGACCACGACGCGCGAAGTTACGCGCTCATCGCACGCGTCTTTGACGGACAGCCTGAGGGCCTCACGCGAGACGACGTCCTCGACAACATCACGCTCTACTGGTTGACGAACACGGCGGTCTCTTCGGATCGTCTGTATTGGGAAAACAAGTTTGCCTTTTTCGACCCCAAACACGTCGCCATCCCCGTTGCCGTGAGCGCCTTTCCTGACGAGCTCTATCAAGCCCCGCGGAGTTGGGCAGAGCGCGCGTATCCAAACTCATCCATTACAACAAGCTCGTCAAAGGCGGGCACTTCACAGCGTAAATTATAGTAATAATATACTTGACTGACCGTTATCGTTTAATGATTTTCGGTAGTGGGTCAGTTAGACATCGCGCCGGTTTGGTTGTGTAGCTGCCGGACGGTTTCCACAACCGTGCCCACCATTGCATACGTAGCAGCATTAAAAAGAAGGACAAAATAAAAATTGAGAGCGTGATGATGAGCTAGCGAAATGGGACAACTCAAATACGCCAGTGTCCGCACAATGCCAAGTGGAGTTGTTGACGTTGTTGAGATGTAGATGGTCCATAAAACCGCAATGAGCGCGCCTGCACCCGTCCACATAGCAATTCGATGTTTCATGCCACCGCCTCCTTTTGTACGCTCCAGTCATTCCCCCACAAGATTCAAACTGACCTACCACCAAAATGATGGTAGTGGAAAGTTATATTTCCGGCCTTTCGCGTTACCACAACACACGTTTGACCGGCAGCGGGCTTAACGTTTGGGTCTGCTGGCGGAAGCCACAAATCGAAGAAAGCCCCGGCCCGCATTCCTCTTCATGATCTTTACCCTCACGCCCGTTCTTAATGCAGCAATTGTTACAGTAGAGTCTCATCACGCAACCTTCCGTTTCTTCGCCGCTTTCTTTGCTCGCTGGTACTCAGCCTCACGCTTATCTAGTTCACTCTTGGGGACCGCAAGCAAGGTGCGGACGCAATCACGCCTGTCGTTTTCATAAATAGTCGCGACTACATCGCTGCTCGTATTTTCACGCTAGCGCATGAGCTGGCGCATGTTTGGGTCGTTAAGAGCATCAGATTGCTCTTTTTATGTGTGCGCTTTAGTTGAAGGGCTCGGACGGACACCTTTTCTGCCTCGTCTTAAGCCAGCTTCACCCAGTTCGCCTGCGTCGGGTCGCCGCCAATCTTGCAGAACCAGAGGCTGGTGATCTCCACGCCTCTTGGCACGTCGTCTGGCGCGTCGTCTGGCACCTCCTCGGTCCAGACCGTCGACAAAAGTTCCCCGGCGGTTGATTTCGGAAGCGACGTCGGGTCCTTGATTGGCAACGGAACGAGCCAGAGCTGCGCCTTCCTTCTCGATTCCAGGATCGCCGCCTGTTCTTTTTTTGAAGTCGCATGCAGGCCCGCGCCATCATTGCCGGTTGCGAACACACCCGTTTGGCCTTCCGCCAGCACGCCCGGGCCGGTGTTTGATTCGCCGCGAACACCGGGAAGTCCGCGGCCGAACACGCCAGGCCCATTCGCGCCGTCGCCACTGACACCGGTTTCGCCGCGCCCCAGCACGCCGGCTTTTTGCGCCACCTCGAAAGCGAGATCGCGCGCCGTTGTCTGTTCATATCCGACAATGCCGTTCTGGCCGCTTCCAAATACACCTGGAGACGCCCCGCCGCCCACGCCCACCAGTCCTGCGCCGGCGGAATTTTCAAGATTTCTGTCGCGCGCCATTGCATGGACATAGCCAACGACGCCATTGATACCCTGCGAAATAATGCCGTTGCCGGCCGGAATTGTCCCAATCGCCCCACCGGTAGGGAATGAAACCGTGCCCTTGGCATGGATCGCATCAACGCCGCGCGGCGTCGATACAAGCACCATGTCATCCTTGGTCGATACGTTCAGAACAAAGTCTTGCTCGTAGCCGTTCGGCGCGTTTTCGCCATTGATAGCGATCAACAGGGTGCGTTCATCGCTTTCGTTCGTGCGACCAACCGTCATGTCTTCGCCGGATTCATCAGCTCCACTTCCCATGGGACCTCCTCGCATCATTCGATTGACCAATTAATGTAAACATAGAATCTCCTCTCACAGAATTGGGCGTAACACAAAGGTGGAGGTTCAGGCGTACACCTACCGCCTAACATAAATTCGATCAAACAAGTGGGCCAAAACACTAACACAATTGTGTCTAAATCTATAATCGCTCTGTTTCTCTAACGTTGAACGCACCATAGGCGCACCGAAATGGACCATCAGTGTTGCTTCTTTTTTATGTTGTCGCGTGTGGGCCGAGTGCTCTCCCAGCATCTCCTCGACGCCTCTCAGCTGTGAGATCCGCCAATGTGAAGATAGGTTGTAGTCCAGCCACTTATTCACCGCTGCCGAGAAAGTGTTCCGTGTAACGGATTCTGCCTGCGTTTCCCTTTGTTAGAGTAAAGCTTTTGGGGCAATGAGCGGGCATTTGGTTAAATCGTAACTATCCACGTAAATCAGATCGAACGCATAGAAGACGATCTCGATGTTTCGCCCGTGTAATCCTTCAAAGCAGGGCATGCCCTGCTGATACCTTCGCGAGCTTAAAAATTCAGATTGGAGATTATCGCTACTTCCAAAGGCCAAATAATTATTGACTGCTTCGCAAAGGTGACTTACTCTTTGTCCTCCTCAAAACTTTACAGGCTGGAGTTCAGAGTTCCGTGGACGCCTAAGCCCTCGGCCTCCATTCAGATCTCGACTGCTCACTGCTGCAGGCGAGGCGGCATTATACGAATTTGGTGGCGCATACGAATTTGGTGCCGCGCCCGGCCTTAACCGATGGCGCCTTACTTGTCAAAGAAAAGGGGGATCAAAGCTTATGAGATTCAATAAGCATTTCAGAGTTGTCTTGGCAGCATCGACTTTTATGCTGGCGGTATCATCGATCACCATTGCTGCTCCTGTTCTGTTTGTAGCGGCAGGCTCGAATCCGGCCTCAATCCAACCTCAGGTTGATGTATTCCGCACTGTCCTTGGCCAGTTAAACCCTAATGTCGCCGGTTCATTCGGCAGCGGGCGGCGCGAGATCAACTGGGACGGCGTGCCAGACGCCTTGGCTGCGCCCAACAACCTGCCGGCCAATTTTTTTAACGCCAATTCGCCGCGCGGGGCGGTCTTCTCAACGGCGGGTACAGGCTTTCAGGTCAGCGCCAATGCAGGCGTTGCGCCGATTGAATTTGATAACCTGAATCCAGGGTACTCGGCACAGTTTCAAACCTTCAGCCCACAGCGGTTGTTTACGTCACTAGGCAGTAACATCCTGGATGTTAATTTCTTCATCCCAGGCACCAGCACGGTGGCAACCGTCAGCGGGTTCGGCGCAGTCTTTACCGATGTGGACCTCGCCAACCTCACGAGCATAGAGTTCTTCAATGAAAACAACGCATCACTTGGCACGTTCTTTGTTCCGGCCGCCAATAACGGGCTCTCGTTCCTCGGCGTTGCCTTCAATGCCGGTGAGCGCATCTCGCGTGTCCGGATCACGAGCGGCAATCTTGTCGTCGGCGGTACGGAAAACGGGAGTTCGACCGACGTGGTGGTGATGGATGATTTCATTTACGGCGAACCAACGGCGGTTCCCGAACCAACAACGATGCTGCTGCTCGGCACGAGCTTGGTAGGTCTGGCCGCCAAAGTTCGCAGGCGCAGAGCTAGTAATTAATCTTTGTGATCGGCCTGTGCTCGAACCAGTTGTGCGGCTCCCGGTGCAAGGCTGTCGGTAATGTTCCGTGCCAACTTTCCGCGCTCAATGCGGTCTTCCTCGATGAGGTAGGCGGCAGGTGTGACGGAAATTTGGCTGGTCCAGTTTTAGGCGACACAGACTTTATCTGATTGCCAGGTTCGATGTGCGACCGATCAGTCCTTCTTTAAATCCTGCGTTTTCGGGCGTAAAGCGCATGTTTCGCGTGTTGAAATCTTTGCAATGCGACATATTTCTTGGTGCTCACGGAAATTATTTCGATATGGAAGCCAAATACGCTCGCTTGAAAGAGGCAGTCCCGGCAGCTTTTATAGATCCTGCCGGCTATAAGAGCTTTGTTGCCAGCAAAGAGTCAGCGTTCCGGGCTGAGCTTGAGAAGCAAAAAGCCGTCGCCTCACAGTAACTGTCCAGGTGGAACTCTATTTCAATCGGTGAAAAATGGAACATATTAAACGTGGCCGAGAGCGACAAAACGGCACGACCAGGCCAGCCAGACCCCGCTCCTCGCTCACCCCCGCTCTTCAAAAACCCACCGCAGAATGCTCCAGGGAAAAAGAAAGAGCTGAGCAAGCTTCTCCCTTTTTGCTGAAAATCTCGTCCATTTGCTCTGCCACTTCCGAGCCAAGACTTGCCATACGCCCTTTCTTCCCTTTGGCGTGCAGACCTTTATATCTGTAGATTTTTCAGCAGATCTTTCTCGTGACGGTCCCTTGCTGCGGTGCGATCTGATTGCGTATTACTTTTGCTGAGCCTTAACCGTCCCTTCCCATTTGTAACTCATCTTATTTCCATCGACTTGAAGCGGGGAAACTGAGATCGTAATCAGCTCACCCCCCGGAGGAAACTTGTCAAAGGGCCGCTCTGGCGTAATCGTTGATTTCCAAACCTGGCGAACCGATCCGCCAGACTTTAACTCGAGTGCCGCACTACCTGACTCAAGAATGTTTTTACCATCAGTGGTCCAGATGATCTGGTAGTCCTTTACCGCAACAACGTCGGTAGGACCGTGGTAAGTTCCGTTGATGGTTATGTTGGTCTCCCATTCTGAAGTTTTGACTGCTCTGACCTGAGCATTCGTTTCAATTTGGCTTCCAGGAAAGTCGGGGTATGAGATTGTCCGAAGAACGCTATAGTTCCCTATTGTCAAGTCGTATAAATTTACCACGGCCGGATCATTCTGGAATCTGCCAAGACCGGCAGACGTATGATGGCTGGTTCAAGCCATCGTGCCCAGGACAGCCGGATTGAAGTTTGTTGGGAGGCTAATGAATGTGCACGCGGAACTGCCACCACGCCCAGTATTGATTTTAGCCAAGACATCGACTCTTATCGGGCTCCCATTTATGATTCCCGAATAAGTTGTCTTAGCCGTTACATCTATGTCCCTCGTACCCCGTTGTCGCTGGCACGTGGCGGCGAGGGACGCAACAAGGACTATTACCCCCACTCCAAAAAACAATGAACGTTCGGTAAAAAAACGGGTTTGCTGTTGCATTTGTTTTCCTCCTCTTTAGCTCTGAGATTTGACCTGAGGCGTTGTTGCAATCAGTATGGGTCAAGGAGCCTTATTTAATATTCTTTTTTGAACTCTTGTTCAAAACATTTTTAAGAGTTCATTTTGAGCGGAAGGATGACTCCAGAACCACTCAACTCAACACTGGCTTTTCTTCGGCGCTTCTTTGCCGTCTCATCGAAGTGGCAGCGCAAATGGGCGAATTCGACCTAAAAGGAGGGAAAATGTGCTTGTGAGTGATTTTCCGCGGTCTTGGCAAAGCGATGGCCAGGGTTTCACGTTTTATTTATTGGAACTCGTTCAGTGAATGGAAGATCACGACCGGCTAATCAGCAGAACGCCAATTAGAGCCGCCACCACAGTATAAGGCTAGCCCAGTACTGCTTGGCGTAATGAACAGTCGGCGCCAGCCAATCGTCCACCTGATGTTAACTGCGCGACGGGTAACTACTTGCGGTTCACATTGGCAAATTGAGCCCGAAGCTTGGGTTCAGTGAAGAGTTCGGTTATTTTATATAGCGAAATAAGCCTTGCCGTCCGGCATCCTTTGGAGAGATCGCGCAACGCTCAGCCGGGCTACTGTAAATTCAAAACTGCTCCTCGTTTTATCGCTCCCCCAAAAGCAATCTATCGACTGGTCCAAGTACCTACCATTACATTTAGCAGCACCGGACCCAGTAGCCATGAGCACGGGAAGCAAGACCAGCGTGTTTGGGAGTGAGCCGACCAAGGCAGAATCCACGCAAAGACCAATACAAAAGAAAGACTGGACGGTTACCTCGCACGCTTTTCAAGGACTTCTGGACTGGCTGGACGAGGGGAAGGATTCTGGTGGTGAACGGTATCTGGAGATGCGGCAGCGTCTCGTATCCTATTTCGATCGTAAGAACTGTTCGACGCCCGACGACTTGGCAGACGAGACCTTGAATCGTGTAGCTCGCAGGCTCGAGGAAGAAGGGACTATTGAGAGCGAGTGCCCCGAGAAATATTGCTACATAGTTGCTCGGTTTGTCTTCCTGGAATATCTACGCAGCGCGCCAAGGCACAATGTGCCTCTGGATGACTCCAGAAAGCAATCAGCACCTGATTATGCTGCCGAGATTGAGAGTGATGAGGCAAAGCTGCTTAAAGAAAGGATGCTTCAATGCCTTGACCACTGCACAAAGAAATTAGACCCGGCTAGACGTGAGACTATTATGCGGTATTACAAAGGAAAAGAGCGCGTCAAGATTGAGAACCGGCGTGCATTGGCTCAGGAGCTGGGTATTACTGTAAATGCATTGAGTATTCGTGCTTGCCGCATTCGCAATAAGTTGGAAAGCTGCGTCAGACAATGCCTGAATACGAAGTGAAACGTTTCTCATTTTTTGTCTATTAAGGTTTGGACAGATTTGTGCTTCTGCTCTCCATGCCATGAGTAAGAAGATCTACAGCAATCAACATATTACTCAGTATCTGCTGGGCCGTCTGTCTGAAAGTGAGACGGAACATTTGGATGAGCTCAGTGTTATTGATGACGATTTTGCTGATGCGTTAAAGGATGCTGAAAACAGTTTGCTCGATAATTACGTCCAGGGCGACCTGATGGGCGAGGAGTTAAACCAATTCAAGTCTTATTATTTAGCTTCGCCCTTACGACGCAACAAAGTGATTTTCGCCGAGGCATTTCGGGAATTTGATGACCAGGATGTGCACCTGCATGTCACGGAGTCATCCGCAGAACAGTCAGGCGAGCGCTCAAGAAAGCCCGGGTGGCTTTCCGCAATTGGTGCGTACGTGATTCCTCGTTCTGTTTTGCGTTGGGGATTTGCGGCCGCGGCTGTCGGGGTGCTGATCGCGGGTAGTTTGCTGGTTTTTGAGAAGGTGCGCATGCCTCAGCAAGTATCTCAAACACAAAGCAATCCGGCTGAAGTCAACAGCGAACAGGAACCGAAAAAACCGAATGCGGATCAGCGTCCGGCCAATGCAAATACGCGACAAGAGCCGGCGCAAGTACCCGACCGTTCCGGGCAAGACGTAGCGAAACAACTCAAACAGCAACCTAACGCCGAACAACCCAGGCGCCGACAACAGCCTTCGCCCGCACACAACGTCAGTATTGCTTCCTTCGTACTCTCGCCCCAAGTGCGCAGCCTGGTGCAACTTCCCATCATTTCTATTCCCGACAACGCGAATTTCGTCGCAATGCGACTAAATCTCGAACCGGACGATCAATATGACTACCGTGTCGAGCTAATCGACGAGGCTAACAACCAGATCTTATGGCACGGCAAACTCCTTGCGAGAACATCAGGCGCGGGCAGATTCGTCGCCGTTACTTTCAGGTCCGATCTACTGAAGCCACGAGTTTATCTCTTGCGACTCACGCCTACCGCGAAAACCGGCACGTCCGAAGTTATCACTGCTTACCGATTCAAAATTGTGAAATAAAAGAGGCCGATAATGTTCCACCCTTCATCCTCCAATTCCCGCATGAGCAAACGCGTTCGCAAGACACTTATACCAACAGTGACGTCTGTAAGCTTGCTGGTATCGGTACTTGGCCTTCAAAGCAGACCGCGGACTGATGGCTTGCCGTTACAACAGCCGCTTACAACAGCCCACTCAACCCAGGAGGTCACCAAACTCCAGTTAACCAAACCCATTGAACGCGAAATTTCCCACGGGCAAACCCACATCTACGAAATCGCGGTCGCCGCGCGTCAATTTGTCGGCGTGACTCTTCAGCAAACTGGGGTTGATACCACGGAGCGATTATTAGGACCAGACAAGCAGTTGATTGCGGAGTTCGATTCCGAGTGTCGACCGCAGTCAGAGGAGCGCGTGGACTTTGTCGCAGAAACTGCCGGTCTTTATCGTGTGGAGGTACAAGGCAAGTTCAAAGGTTCAGTAGGTCGGTATGAGATACGTCTCGCCGAGATTCGCCCGGCCACCGAGCAGGATCGTGCGTTACATGAAGCTCACAGATTGAGCACGGTGGCCTTAGTTACGTTTCGCGCTGGAAAGTATGACCAGGCACGCACATACGCTGAGCAGGCGCTGGCGATTGCTGAAAAGGCCGTACCGCCGGACCACATCTATATCGCTTATCTCTTGAACGAGTTGGGAAACATCCAGCGAGAGAAAGGTGAGTATGCGAAGGCCGAAGTGTCGCTGCAACGGGCCCTCGCGATCAATGACAAACAATTGGGAGTAGACGATCCGCAAACAGTTGATTCGATCACCAGACTCGGGTTGGTCTATCGAAGCAGAGGTGATTACGCCAAGGCGCTGCGGATGTTACAACAGGCGCTTGAGAGTACTGAGCGGTTACTGGGTACAGAGCATCCGAAACTTGTTTCGTCCTTAACCAATATTGAGACGGTTCACCTTTACCTGGGGGACATGGAGCAAGCCGAACACGACTTACAGCGTGCACTCACGATCGCGGAAAAAACGCTCGACCCAGATGATCTATTATTAGGCAAGGTCCTTAATAATTTGGCGAATCTGTGCGTTTTTAAAAAGGATTACGAACGTGCCGAAATATTTGGGCGGCGGGCGTTAGCAATCTACGAAAAATCGCTAGGGCCGGACCACCCTGATGTTGCATACCCGCTGTTAAATCTCGGCCGGGTTGCCCATGAAAGGAAAGACAAAGATTATGCGCAGGCTTTGGAGATGTACCGGCGCGCGTTGGCGATTCGCGAGCAAGCGATCGGACGCGAGGATCTTGATGTCGCTGGCCTGGTCAATAACATTGCTAACATCCACAAAGCGAGAGGCGAATACGCGAAAGCGCTTGAGATGTACCAGCGCGTCCTCGATATCGGGGAAAAGTCCGGCGGACCGTATCATGTTGTAACGATAACGGTGCTCGGTAATATTGCCAATCTCTACAGAGTGCAGGGCGATGTTGCCAATGCCGTCCTATACCAGACGCGCGTGGACGAGCGGCTGGAAGACGGCCTTAAGTTAAATTTGGCTATCGGCTCTGAACGACAAAAACTCGCGTACTTTAACTCCCTGGCAGAACGGACCGATCGCACCATCTCTTTGCACGTAAACCTGGCCCCACATGATCGGGACGCTTGCGCGTTGGCGGCGCTGGTCCTGTTGCGGCGGAAGGGTCGTGTCCTGGACGCGATGTCCGGCAGTCTGACTGCCTTGCGCCAGCGATTCAATACGGAAGATCAAAAACTGCTCGACCAGTTTAATTCAACCACCACGCAACTGGCCAAACTCGTGCTCAGCGGCCCACAGAACGTGATCAGCGACGACTATCAACCCCAGCTCAAAGCACTGCAAGAACAAAAGGAAAAACTTGAAAGCGAGATCAGCAACCGCAGTGCTGAATTCCGCGCACAGTCTGTGCCCGTCACTTTAGCCGCGGTGAAGGCCGCGACTCCGAGTAATGCGGCGCTGATTGAATTCGCAATCTATCGCCCTTTTGATCCAAAGCTGGAGGGAAACCAATACGGGAACCGTCGCTACGTCGCTTACATCGTTCGGCAGCAGGGTGATGTGGAATGGAAGGAATTGGGTGAAGCGCAAGCAATTGATGCGGCAATTGAAAAATGGCGTCAAGCCTTGCGCGACCCAGGCCGAAGCGATGTGCGAGACCTGGCGCGCGCTGTCGAGCAGACAGTTATGCAGCCCGTTCGCGCGCTATTAGGCGAGACGACGCACCTGATCATCTCGCCCGAGGGCGATTTGAACCTGATCCCATTTGAGGCGCTGGTAGATGAGGAGGGACATTATCTGGTCCAACGTTACGCCTTCACTTATCTGACCAGCGGGCGCGACCTGTTGCGCATGCAGGTTGCAAAAGTTGGCAACGGCGCTCCGATGGTGATCGCAAATCCGGCGTTCGGCGAACCTACCGCCGAGCAAATAGCCAAAGTCAGCGCGACAACCAATCTTCCCGCCAACGGCAGACGTAGGAGCGTGACCGCCGCGCGTGATCTTTCGGACGTCTACTTTGCGCCCCTTGAAGGCACGGTTCAGGAAGCCCGCACGATCCAGAAACTCTTTCCCGACGCGGACCTTCTGAGCGGCACGCAAGCTACGGAATCTGCTCTCAAAGCAGCCCCCGCACCCTCCATTTTGCATGTGGCGACACACGGCTTCTTTCTCCAGGATACGGCAACTTCAGCGACAGTTAATATGCCGGCCGCGACGCGAGGCATGAATGCGAATGTCAAAATCGAAAACCCTTTGTTGCGGTCGGGGCTGGCACTGGCGGGCGCAAACCTACGCGGCCTCGCGGGCGAGGACGGTATTCTCACGGCCCTCGAAGCCTCAGGTCTGAATCTGTGGGGAACGAAATTGGTCGTCTTGTCGGCCTGCGACACAGGGGTGGGAGAGGTGCGCAATCGCGAAGGCGTTTATGGCTTGCGGCGAGCTTTTGTGCTGGCGGGCGCACAATCTCTAGTGATGAGTCTATGGCCCGTGAGCGATTATTACACGCGAAGATTGATGGGCGACTACTACCGTAATCTCAAACAGGGAATGGGGCGCGGCGCGGCGTTGCGCCAGGTGCAGCTCGACGCACTCAATAAGAATAAACAGCTTCACCCGTTCTACTGGGCCAACTTCATCCAATTAGGTGAGTGGGCCAACCTTGACGGCAACCGGTAACTCTTTACCTACATTAGCCATCCGAATCCGCCGCGTACTACCTATCCATCCCGCGGCCTTATCGATCTCAAGAACGGTGCGTAAGAGCAGATCGACGTTCTCGCGATCCCAATTTCTTTGGAATCCGGTACACGCCTGCCTGATCAGAAATTAAGTGAAATATATCCTCTCAGCTGTCTTACCAAATTGATTCCTGACGCTCGATAGGGGACGCGGCCTCCGGAAAACCACGCACGCGCTCCGGAGAAGCTCTGGAGCATAGCTCATCAGCAAACGACAAGGTGTCCCAACTGGATAACCACTTTATTCATCCCGATCTCGAGAGGATTAACAAAATGAAACGAATACAGAGATTGCAGATAGCAGCATTCTTACTCTTTCTTACATTGTGCGCTGTGGTGGCATGGCGTTGTACGTCAGCTCTGGCCCAACTGCCAGATCGAACCCGAAATGGCAATGTTGCCAACTTCGGCATCGCAAAATCACTAAATCAGGAAATCGGCGCAGGGCGCGGCAGTTGGACCACTCCGGACTCTTCATTGTTCATCATCGCCCGCGATCCATTTCGCGCCATTCGCCGCGGTCGACAGCTTTTCCAACGAAAGTTTCTGCGCAGTCAGGGCCAGGGACCGATAGCTGATGACGGTGTCGGCGACCTCAACACCAACCTGGCTCTCGGCGCCGGACTCTCCGACAGTTGTGCGGGATGTCATGGTCGTCCACGCGGCGCAGCAGGTTCTGGCGGTGATGTTGTGACTAGACCAGACAGCCGGGATGCCCCACATCTATTTGGTCTTGGCCTGAAGGAAATGCTTGCCGATGAGATCACCGCCGATTTACGAGCAATACGCGCTGAAGCCCTCGAGGAAGCTCACGTTACCGGTCGTGCCACTACCAGGCAATTAAACAGCAAAGGCATCAACTATGGTTCTATCACCGCACAGCCTGACAACACGATCGATACTTCCGCCGTTCGCGGGCTCAACCCAGATCTGCGCGTGCGACCTTTTTTTGCTCATGGCGGAAAAATCTCGATCCGCGAATTTATCGTCGGGGCACTTAACGATGAGATGGGCCTACAATCGGTCGACCCTGAAATGATGCAGGCTCATAACGGCGCCCGCGTCACCACACCAGCCGGTATGGTCCTGGATGGCGCCCAGGATCAAATCGAGGCTCCGCCGACCGACAATGAGACAGCCGATCCGGACCACGACGGAGTCACCAATGAAATTCCCACCAGCCTGGTTGATTTTCTGGAATTCTATTTGCTGAACTACTTCAAACCCGCACTTTATGAGCAGACCGAAGAGACTGCACAGGGACGAAGACTGTTCGATCGCGCGGGTTGCGCGCAATGCCATATTGCCGATCTACAACTCAATCGTGATCGGCGGGTGGCCGAAGTCGAAACGGTCTATGATGTCGAGCGCGGGATCTTTAACAATCTGTTTGCTACGGCGACTCCTCAGTTCAGTACCCTGGACGACCACTCCGGTTTTTCGACAGTAAAAGCGCCCAGGCTGCAACCATTCCTGGTCAGAAACATATTCACCGATTTCAAGCGGCACAATGTGGGCGCCGGTTTCTACGAGAGAAACTTCGATGGCACGCTGCGCACTGAGTTTCTGACAACGCCGCTGTGGGGCGTGGGCACAACTACGCCTTACGGTCATGACGGCCGCAGCGTCAATCTTATAGAGGTCATATTGCGTCATGGCGGAGAGGCCCAGAACGCCCGCGATGCCTTCGCAGCACTCTCTCCCAGTCAACGAAACCGGGTGATTGCATTTCTAAACTCGCTTGTTCTCTTTCCGCCGGATGACACCGCGTCCACACTGGATCCGGGTACTCGTTCGGCGTTCAACTTTCCACAATTCGGTCACGGCAGCATTAAACTCACCGCACTTTTTAACGATCCTGGCGATCCGGAATGATCGCTGGAAAAGCGGAAACTGCGTACGATTGAGTCAACGACCTGAGCGCGATTCCCTTTCGCGTTGTAGAAGCTTAAATTCCGGCCCTTCAGAGACCAAGCTCGAGCTTCGTGAATTCCTTAACGCCTTCGCGCCCGGTTAGACGAATCCACATAGGCCCGCCTTCTTGTTCAACTTCCATGTCAAAACGGAAGAAAGGGCAACACATTCGCTCCAGTGTGATGTACTCTGCCACGTCTTGGACAGTTGCGGATTCAGCGGGAAGCCGAAGAGCATAACCATTCGGCAGTTCTCGCACTTCTTGGCCGGCTGTGCGGATCTGTTTGAGCAAGACCAGAATCCGTTTCCTTTGATCATCGCTTAGTGCCGCCATGTTACAGGCTATAGGTGATTCGTTTGTTACTTTGTTTTCCACATTTACTCGCACTTCCCGCTGAGGCTGTTGCTGAACAACGGTTGCAGGCTCCTGCGACCTTGCCCTCGAACAGCCTTGCAGCAACGTGAGACTGGCCGAAGCGAGTGCTATCAAGCTAAGCGTACCAGCATTGAGCGCCAATGTTTTCAGTTTGTAGTTCATCATTCTTCCCCAACTGCATTGTCATAACACTCGACTAGATCTGATCCATACTCGCCGCAACGCTCTTTAGGTTCGGGCAGAGCGAGCGCCCGTCAGAGCATTCACATGTCTTAAGATTTTCATTCAGCTTGTTACGAATCACCTGCAACGACTGTATCCGTTCATCAATCTCGCGCACCTTATTTTCGACGCGGGCGCGCGCTTCGACTGCGCTCAGGGAATGTGTTGACAGGAGTCGAAGAAAAGTTCCGATTTCTTTTAGCGTAAAACCCAAGTTTTGTGAGCGCTTAATAAAGTCTACGATCGTCGCCTCTTCTGGCGAGTAGTCGCGATAACCGGATGAGAGTCGGCGGGGCTTTTTCAAGAAGCCACGCCGCTCGTAATAGCGGATGGTCTGAACGCTGACAGCTGTCTGCGCAGCTAGTTGTCCGATGCGCATTCTATTTCTCCTAACTTCTAATCGAAAGTATGCACCCTGTCCCTAGGTATAGAGTCAAGCCAATTCCTGCCTTCCAGGATTATCCGCAATTCATCACCGATATAAAAAAAGCGACCAATCATCATCAAGGAAGGTATCGAGGGAATACGGGGCGAGACCTGGGATAGCCGAAAGATAGGTACAAAGCTCCGTCTGTTTCGAGTCAGCCATCAGGGCGGCACTCTTGATGCCTCGGACCACCTTTCTCTCAACGCGAGAAATAATGATGGTAAGACGGCACTAACAATAGCTGAAGGCTACAGTGCGAACGGGTGGCAGAGAGAGATCGTGCAGTTGTTAAAAAGAGCAGGAGCACAGAGATAAGAGATTGTCGAAGTTTGTAATAGGCCATGCCGCTGGGCACTCAAAAGCATCGGCATGTTGCGAGCACTTGAACTTCAGCTTTTCCTCCATCTCTGCGCAACAATGCTCTTTCGAATCCATGTTCACATAGGAAAAAGAAATCCGCCGAACACCGGGGATAAGCTGCGAAGCGGTGCCCGCGTCCAGTCGAGGCTTCGCGGGCATGAGGCGGCACCTCCGTCCGTAGCCGTCATCGCCGTCCAGCTCCGGTGCCGCCGAAAGCTCCGTCAGCTTCATCCCCTTGTTCGACGGCGTCGTACGCTATACCCCGAACTGCCGTAGGTGATGGTCCGTGTGCTTGTACGTCGCCACGCCCCACTCGCGGAACGAGAGCCGGCCAAACAGCGGGTGAACCGGCCCAGCGCCTTCGCGCGGCCCTGCCCCGATGCGCTCCACCAAGGACACGAGCTCAGACCGAATAGCGTCGACAGACGCCGCGTCGGGAACCAGCAGCTCCGGCGCAGTCGGTGCGCCCTTCGGGAACGGCACCACGTGCAGGATGAGATGCTTGATTGGGAATACCTGAAAGGCCCGCTTGCTCTTGCAGGCAACCGGGAGTTCGCCGAGAGCCATCAGTGCCGACTGCCTTAGGTGGGTGAGCATGGCCTTGGCATCCATCCGGCCCCAACGTGGCACCGAGGCGCTCGTCACGGAACCAATCCGCTGACGGATCGCCGTTCGGTCGACATCATTCAGGATCGAGCTCACTCCAGCCTCCTTCCGTCCGCCATACCACGTCCGTCGAACGCTGTGCTTTAGCGGCTCGCCGACGCAACTACGAATAAAGGCCGCTTACCGGCGAGTCCGCTGCAAGCGATTAGTCGGCGCGCCGTCGAGGTCAAAGGCCCTATTCAATGTGCTTGGCCCAACTCTGCCTGATGTTCGTTATACACCTTCTTCCGGCGCCCAATTGGCATCCCACTCTTCGCCTCTGTCACCCCAAACGATACAACCTTCGCATCTCTCGGACAACTGTTTGAGCTGAGTTGGAAGAACAATCTCAATGCCGAGCGACTTATCTCTCTTTGTTTGCGCGGCAACTGCCGGCAGACTAGGGAGCGTTTACGGCCATCGCCCGCTGCTTTTGGAGACGTTGGTAGACGCGCTCATCCTGTTGCGTCACCAAATCCATTCGTTTGATTCTCTTCACGATGCGATAGGACATGGTCAGGAGATTTGCACGCTTGGAGTAACGCCCTCCGCAAGAATCGAGTCACAAGCCATCAGCCTATGGCTCACCTCGTCATAGAACTTCTGCGAGCCGACATGAATCATCGGAAAGAGGAGAAACTCCAGACCAGCACCATCTCTTTTGAGGTGATAGATGGCCGACCTAACGTTGAAGGAGTTCTTTTCAATAAACTGCATTATATTCCGAGACAGGCATCTAACTATGTAACTCTGGTTCCGTATAAACAGGGCGACCGAAGTTTTCTTCCGTGTAACTGCATCAGGGCTGACATGGTACCCAATTTGACCCAATTGGTTACCTTGACAGCTCGAGACAATTACTCATATAGTTCGGGACGCGAACTTTCTAATTACATTAAACACTTCGGAAGCTTCTTGGCGAATCCGACGAGGACGCTTGCCTAAGATAGCGGTTCGTAGACGTTTACTCAATCGGCATATTTGAAGCTGATTATCGTATCTGAGAGTAACGTCTGCTGAAGATCCTGCTTCGGAGTGGCTATAGTTAATCGCACGTGAGAATCGCGGCTGTGGAAGCGTAGCGAAGGCAGCATTTCGGCAGCGATGTTCGGCGCACTGCGCTGCCCAGCTCAGCAAAGGGAGAACAAAGGGTATGGCTCGCAGATTGAAACTCGCATTATTAAAAGGAGACGTCAAATTCAAACTTAAGGTTGTGTTAGGCCTGACGATGGTGTTGACGGCGGCTCCTACGTTCGCTGGTGTCACTGTCACTCAGAACATCGGCCCAGGCGCGACCAGTTGGCCAGACACTCCTCTCATCCAAACCGTTAGCAATCCGAGTTCGCAGTTAATTGTTGGCGAGAGCTTCGGCGCAGCCACGAGTATTTCTGAGACGTTCACAGTACCTGGTCCCAACAATTATTCGCTGCAAACGATCTACTTATACGTGGGTGGTGGCACAGGAACAACGTCAACCGCCACCATTACCCTCAACCTTTATGATCTTGGCGGACGCATCGCGCCTAATCCCAGCTCGTATGCGCCGGGTTTTAACCTGTTCGGCGACAGCAAAGGGCTCCCGATCAGCTACACGACGCAAGCCAACGGACTGCTCCAACTCGACTTCGATGGAACAGACCAGGCTATGCTGATCGCGGGCCACTTGTATGCCTTTGAGTTGGCGGGAGTGAGCGGAACGACGCCTTTGAATTGGTTTCGCACCATCAGCGACACGTATTCGGGAGGCGCGGCCTATCGCAATCGCGCCTGGATTAATGGAACCAGCGCCCGTGATTTCGGCATCGCCGTCTACGGAATGATTAATACCAACCCGGTTCCCCCAACGGAGGCCACGATCAATGGGGCCGTTATCCACCAGACGATCGATGGTTTTGGCGCGGGGGCAGTATTCCTCGATGCGGGTCTGGATCCGCTGACTGACGCCAACATGGATGATCTGTACGGCACAGGCCCTAACCAGATGGGTCTCACGCTGATCCGTTTACGCATCGCTCCGGATGGCAATTGGACGAATGCAATTCTGGACGGCCAGAAGGCCAAGCAGCGCGGAGCCAAGATTCTGGCGACGCCGTGGACCCCTCCGGCTTCGATGAAAGACAACAACAGTCTCATCAACGGCGGTTCGGTAATTCCGGCGCAATATCCGAACCTGGTAGCGTACTTCAACAACTTCACCAACACGATGGCGTCCAACGGAGCACGCGTGGACGTGCTGTCAATACAAAACGAGCCTGACTTCACGGCGACCTATGAATCGTGCAGGTGGAATGCGTCGCAATTGGACGCGTTCTTCCACGACTTCGCTATGGGAGTCAACACACCGATGATGATGCCGGAATCGTTTCGCTTCGACCAGGCGCTCTCCAATCCAACACTCAACGATTCGGTAGCTGCCGCGAATGTAGCTTACATCGGCGGACATCTCTACGGTGCCAGCATCCAAGACTACCCGTTGGCCCATTCGCTCGGGAAACATACCTGGATGACAGAATACTTGGTGAACGATCAGACGATTGGCGCGGCCGTTGATACAGGTCAGCAGATCAGCGATACCCTGACCGTCGGCAACATGAGCGCCTACATCTGGTGGAAAACAATCGGAAATGCGAACGGGCTACTTAACGCAGCCGGCGTCCTGCAAAAGCGCGCGTATGTCATGGCTCAATTCAGCAAGTTTGTCCGCCCAGGGGACATGCGTATTGACGTCTCGTTCAACAGCAGCCCCTTGGGCTTGTCGGCGTTCATAGACCCAAACTCGGGCAGGTTCGCAATTGTGGCAGTAAATGACACGACATTGCCGATAACTCAGTCGTTCACCATCGATGGGATCATCACTCGTTCCTTAACGCCTTGGGTCACATCGGCGACACAGTCACTGCAGCAGCAGTCGCCGCTGCCCTTGGATGCGGGTTCATTTACGTACACCGTTCCCTCTTTCTCGGTAGTGACATTCGCCGGCACCCTCCAGAAACTCACCATGTGCCACAATGGTCACAGTATTTCCATTGACATAAATGCTGTACCAGCACATGTTGCGATCGGTGATCAGGTGGGTAGTTGCTTGTAAGGAGCATATCGCTCTGTTGGTGCTGGCTATCGCCAGTTTCATGATTTGCCGTACAAAGGAAGAGCAAAACGAGTGGTGATTTGCATAGTCTGGCCGCGTCCTCTCCTTACCGCCTCTTCTGGAGACGACGCCATTTGGGCCAATCCAATGGTCACGGTTGAAAGCATTTGGAAATCATTCTCCGGCAAAGCGTGCGAGTGCGTTTTTCTCAACACACGGGTTCATTCCAACATGCAGAGGCGCGCATTTTTCTGGAAACTAATCGATTCCCGTCTATCTCGTGCGCAGCACCGGCCGCCAAGTAGACATCCTTGGGTTGGGATTCAGATGTCGTCCTTCAGTTCCGTTTGATAATGAACACTGTCTTGTCGTCAATACGGTCTTGCTCGCCAATCTGTCGCAGCTGGTCGTCTTCTTTTAGAGCGTGTTCCAGCAATGCATTGCAGATCTCTTTTGCTGGTAGCCAGCAGTGCTCGCGCACCACCTCTTCGAGTTGCTGGCGGACTTCATTATCGCTGCCGTCATAAACCCCGTCTGTGTAAAGGAAGAGAATGTCTCCCGGACTCATGAGTGTAATCTCGGCAACGTCGGAGGAGTTTGCCCGCCGCTGCCGGAATTGCAACGAAAAATACCGATTACGGTCCGGATGATCTTCGGGAATCTGCAGACCGAGTGCCAGAAATTGCACCATCTGGCTTTTATCCATCTCCATGAACTTGCGGTATTCTGCGGAAAACACCAGCGGTGGCGGATGCCCGAAGTTTACGAACCGAAAATGACCATTAGGGCGCACCTCACCGTACAGCATACTAGCAATCTCGCGGGCGCTCTCGTTATCACTTCTCCCAAGCGCATTGCGAGCGGTGACTGACTGCGCCAATCGCAGGTTAAGCTTTTCAAATATCTCCGGCGTTGTTTTCCCACGGCGATCGAGTTCGGAGAGCATCAAGGCATGAAACGTGTCATGGACCGTCGATGCGATCTTCGCTGAAATAATTCCATGTCCCTGAGCGTCCACCAACAGGACGCCCGCCGTGCTGTACAGCTCGTGGAGGTCTTCGGCGACTCGCACTTGTTCCGAGCTTCGTGCGTATCTGTATTCCATTTCGGTTTCGGGCCTGTAACCCGGCTTTGACTTCAACCATTCCACATGATCGTCAACCGAATTACGGGGCGGCGCGCCTTGCGGAAGCGGCTCGAGAAATTCTTTGGATAGCTTCAAAGCCCGCAGAATACGCGCATCTATGTCGTAACGCTGCTGAAAGTTTATGTACTCAAATAGGTCGCCGCCGACAATTCCGGCAGGAATAGAATCCCCGTACATCTGGATTCCTGGAAGATGAGGAATCGCACCTTCGACCGGCATCAACCGCTTACGTAGATACTCATCGATAGTTGGTTCCGTGTAGATTCTTGACATAGGGGAATTATACGATTAAAGCGAATTGTCTTTCGCGCAAATGAGGGCGAGAAACTCTTGCCCAGTTTCCGTGTCACGGAAAGCCCAGCATGGTCGGACGTCATCGTGGATGAGTGCGTTTCTTGACTGCGCGCATCATCATGCACGAGTGCTTCGCTTCAACACGCGAGATCGTCTCCGACAGTTGTTCTCGTCACGGGCGAAGGTTCGTCCTCCGCGAAGACGACCGGCGGTAGAACGTTAACGACGCGGTTTGCCCAATCGGTTGTCTTTATTTTGACAAACGGCGAGTGGAAAGTATTTCACGCGCACCGATCTTTTTCACCCGCAAAATGGTTTGGTTCGTTGCAAGAACAGATAACGAGCGCTCTTCACTGGCCAGATCTCAAGACTCACTTGCAACCAATGATCAAGACTTTGCCGCAGCGCTTTCCATTCGGGCGAAAATAGTTAACGTTACGACTGCCATGAAAACATTAGTCTTTCTGCCTACCGCGTTCTTGCTGTTGACCGCAGAAGCCGATCAATCAGCGGTGCCGTGCCCGGGTTTCCCGTATTCGAACACTTCGCCACTGGGGATCCTACGCGCCCTGTCGAGAGTTTTTGTGTGCGTGCTGGCCTACAGTGCACTGGCAGTTTCCACGCATGCCCATGAGATCACTCTGTTCGACAGGACGACTACCGCGACGGTCGTTTACGCGGTAGACGGAGGCGCTCCGATCGCCAAAGCGGCGGAGCTGCTGGGCCACGATCTGCGGGCACTCAGCGGACATGATCCTTTGGTCTCTTCAACTCTTGATCACGTCAAAGGACCAGCCGTGATCATCGGACGGGTGGACGCTGCAATGATCGCCGCGATTCTACGGACAAACAAGATCAGCACTTCGCAAATTGGCAGGAAGTGGGAGACCTATGGTCGCGCCGTCGTACCTGCGCCGTGGAATCCGAAGGAAAAGGCGCTGGTGATCTTCGGCTCCGACACACGTGGCACGATCTGGGGCGTAATCGATCTCACACGCGAAATGGGTGTCTCTCCGTGGGAGTGGTGGGCGGACGTCGCTATTCGACGGGTTGATCGCATCGCGGTTGATGCAAGCCTTCACTATTCGCGCGAGCCGTCAGTTAAATATCGCGGCATCTTCCTCAACGCCGGAGAACATGGCATGAATCCATGGGTCTCAAAGACTTTCGATCCTGCGCAAGGCAACATGGGCCCGCGCTCCTATGCGCGCATTTTCGAACTGATGTGGCGTCTCAAAGCCAACACAATTTGGCCTGCGATGACCAAGGTGGACACGCCGTTCAACGCTATCCTGGACAATGCCCGGACCGCAGCGGGCTACGCTATCGTGCGGGGCAGCTCGCACGTGGAAATGTTGCTGCGCACGAATTCGCGCGAATGGGACCCGGCAACCCGCGGCCCCTACAACTGGCTCCTCAACCGACAGGAGATGATCCACTATTGGACCGAGTCGGTGCAGAAATTCGGGAGCTACGAAAATCTCTACACGGTCGGCCTGCGCAACATGGACGACTTTCCCATGCAAGGCGTGAACACGCCTGAGCAAATGGCCGATGTATTGCACGAAGTGATTAACGGACAGCGCAAAATTCTCAGCGACGAGCTGCATAGGCCTGCTAGTGAAGCGCCGCAAGTCTTCACCGCCTACAAGGAAGTCTTGCCAGCCTACGACACCGGGCGCATCCAGCTCCCGCCGGACATCACGATCAACTGGCCCGACGACAATTTCGGCTACATCCGGCGCCTGAGCAACACCGAGGAACGGAAGCGCAGCGGCGGATCGGGCATCTACTACCACGACACCTTTTGGGGTCCGCCGAATGCCTACATGTGGTTGCAGTCGACTCACCCGGCGCTAATGTGGGAGGAGATGACGAAGGCCTGGCAGTTTGACGCGCGTCAGCTCTGGATTCTGAACGTTGGCTCAATCAAGCCGGGCGAGTTTCTTACTCAACTCTTCCTCGCGATCGCATTCGACGTTCCGCGCTTCAACACGTGTTCAAGCGTGCGCGTCTACATGCGAGACTGGGCCGCAGAGAACTTCGGCCGCCAGCACGCCGATCGCGTCGCAGACCTCCTGTGGGGATACTACCAACTTGCATTCGAGCGCGCGCCCGAGTTCATGGGCTGGACGGAAGTTTTTCCGGAGACCGCGATCCGGCAGACGGAGTTCAACGCATTCGACTTCGGCGACGAAAATGCGCGACGCGTGGAGGCGTACCAGCAGCTCGTAAGCGCAGGAAACGATCTGGCGGCCACCTTGACCGCTGACCGCAGAGACGCCTTTTACCAGCTCGTGCAATATCAAATGCTCGGCGCCGCCGCCATCAATCTTCGTCAACTTTACCTCGACAAGACAATTCTCTACGGACTGCAGCACCGAGCGAGCGCCAACGTCTACGCGCAGAAAGCGAAGGAAGCTCAGGAGAAGATTCTCACCGACGCGCGCATCTACAACGAAGAGATGGCCGGCGGAAAATGGCGTCATATGATCGATCCTTTGCCGAAGGACCTGCCGATCTATGAGACGCCGCACTTTCCCAGATGGAGCGACAACGGTGAGAAGAAGTGCGGTGTCCAGGTTGAAGGCGGCGCGTTTTTCGACGGTAGCGATTGGTGGACGCCCGATCTCCCGGTCTTTCACCCCGAATTGAAGGAGACGCACTTCATCGACGTCTTCGCCGAGCATGCGTTGGAAGGCGCCTGGACTGCGACGGCCGCGGCGCCGATCGACGCCTTTCATCAGGCCACGCTCGACGTTGCAAAAACCACGCCGGTCCCGTGGATCAAACTAAGCAAGACCGCGGGCCGCTTCTCACCTGCAGACCAACACTTCGAGGATCGCATTCTGGTCTCAATTGATTGGACCGCTGCGCCAATCGGAGGCGCCGGCGAGGTGATCGTCACCGGTCCCGCGTTCAAGCAACCAATCGCGGTGCATGTCCGTCTCGCCCAGCCGAATCCGGCGAAAAATGTTTCGTTCATCGAAGCAGATCGGATTGTGTCGATTTACGCTACACATACCGACTCGCTTAACGGGCGCTGGGAAGTGCTGGACGGGCTGGGCCACACCGGCGCCAGCCTTCGCACACGGTTGGATATGAAATCGATTGATGCGATGAACGAGGTCGAGGTTCGGAAAGCCCCAAGCGCCACCTACCGTTTCGCCACTAGCACGACGGATGACCGGGCGACGTTGAGCGCCGTGGCGCTGCCCTCGTTTCCCATCACCACGGAGCACGGCGTGCGCCTCGCGGTAAGCATCGATAATGGACCGCTGCACAAAAAGTATCCGATCTTCGCCTGGCAGCCGGTGCGCATACGCTGAGCGTTTATGCCTTGGATCCTGGTGTCGCACTCGATCGATTCGAAGTCGCGTTTACCGGCGCTCCGCGCGCGTATGGACCAGTGCCCGAGACCAGGGTATTGAAATAGGATCCCACAATGTGGAATCACGCATTTCTATTCTCAGTTATTATTAGTGAATAGTAGGCATGCAGATCCTCGTCGACCTTCGGTGGTTTGGTCTAGCAGGCTCGCAGGCTTTGATGTTTATATAGCGGGTTGAGTCTCATTAACACCCTGCTTTAGCTGGGTGTAGAGGCCAAGCTGACCCGATCCCGACAACCCTTTCAAGGGTTTCTACGCGCGCGCCCGGGAAACCGCTGAAGCGGTTGGATCGTTACCGAACTCGTTCCTCTCCACCCAGCTGAAGCAGGGTGTTAATAAGAGGTTCGCCGATCGTCGCTCGAGTAGTAGGCCACGTTGTCGTGCAACTCGGTTCCGGGAACGGCGGTAGGCCCGGTGGGCGCCGGCGAACCGACAACTCCCATTTTTGTGGTTCCTAGGCCGGCTGCTGCTGACACAATCACCAGCAAGGTGAAACCGCGCAAGACCAGTGCTGCGTATTTTTTCATGGAGGCTCTTTTCTTTTCCGCTATCCGCGACCACAAGGCGTTTTGATTATTGTGTTGATCTTCGCCCCCAACTGTAGACGTGTTGTCGAGTAACGGGGTCGATAACACAGAAGAAGATAGGGCCGCAGAGTGATGAATCCTCAAGCAGATCGTCGCAGTCATCCTCTCCTGCACACGAACAAGTTGAAGGGTCGCATTTGATGCGATTCGATGCGTCGTTGGAAGGAGACCTGCCTATTGCGCGATCAGCTTTCTGACCTCCGCAAACCGCGAACCACGTCTTCAGTTGCATGCGGAACTTTCCACGCATGGAACTGATTAGACTCGGAACTCGCGCAGTGCCGGCAGGATCGTGATCTCCAATCGATACAGGGTGGCTTGAGCAATAACCAATTGGACAAGAGCCGCGCGCAGTCAGCCTTTTCGCGGGACAGTTATTTTGTCAACCGGGCATTGACCGAGGACTTGTTTGCGCTAAACGCATATTCTCCCCGCCGGATGGTCGCGCTCCTAACGCCCAACTTCTTGGCAATTTCCTGGCTCAGCGGGATGTCCTTATCGACAAATAATGTTCGCCCCTCCTCCGGAGCCTTTTTCAGTAGCGTAAGCTGCAGCTTGCCATCATCAGTCTTGGTAAGCTCAGCTTCCACACTTCTCTCGTCTGGAGATGTCAACTTGCCGATAGTGATCTTACATATTCCAAACCCCCTGCATCCTTTACTTGCCCTCCCAATCGTAATCGTGATCGAGATCGAGATAGGGGACAGCAGCGGCGGCTTTGCTTTTCGGACTTCCGCCCGCTTGAACTGACGACCACAATGACGCAGAGAATAGCATTGCGCTCATCAAGACAACCGTGATGGCAGGTTTGAGAGTTCGCTTCGACATTATCATCGGTGTTCTCCTTTGGCGTTGATTATTTGGACTGTCCCTTCCCGGTTTCCCAGCCTTCGCAAGACAGGTTCAGGTCCAGCGGAATATAGAACATGCGATCAGAAGTGAAGTCTATCCTCACCTTGATCGAAAGACTCATTGGTAAAGTTCAGTGAAGCGACTCTCACGCTTTCGCGGAGTGCCCCAGTCTCTCGTTCGTTTCTTGGAGAGCGAGACCAGACATGCTCTCTGTCGAACGGCACGGCCTTCCCCATTGATCCCAGGCTCGGTCTTAAAGGTTAACTTGCGGATGTTCGAGAGATGATTCTTCCAAACTTTGGCTCTTCGAATTGCGCGGTGAGCAAAACTTTTCCGGAATGCGTGGTCCTGTTGGACCAGAAGCGGCGACAAAACATCACAGAAAAGCGGCGACGGCGCCGCACTCCAAAATGGACGGCACTCTTATACTACTTTTCGCAGCCTGCTGGAAGGGCCACGTCAGACGCTGTCCGGCATCGTGGGTCTATATGGGTTAGGAGGGCCAAACCGCAGCCGCTACTCCTGCGAGTTCATGAAGCCATTGACCATGACGGATCCATCGCCTTCGCTCGAGGTTGCTAGACAGACGGTCATCCACAGATTACGCAGCGCGGCCTAGGCCGCAACCAAATTAGTTAGACTTGTCGGCTTGGCCATGACACTTAACATGCCTGTCACTGTTTGATTCCAGGCAAAGGCTCACTCAAGCGGAAGCCCGTTCCCCTCGCTTTGTTACCGGCACACAGCGTCAATCGAGCAAATAATCTTCACTCCGGAGGAGTGGAATGTTTATAGACTTGGACATTACAAAAAACCAGCGCCGTTCGCAGGAGCGGAACGTTGCTAGATGAGTACTTATCAACTTGAGTTCCGCTCCTTCGAATGGCGCCGGAGGTATTGCTTGGCCCAAAACTATGAACATTCGACCCCTAACGGGGTGAAACCTGCTCTGCCACTAACGGGCTCGATAAAGACCCCAGGAAGAGTGCGCTTTCAGCCCAAATCTTGCTCAAAAAAACAAGAACTTACGAAATGCTACGCAGATTACGCCGATTGACACGAGAGCGGCTGAAGAGAGGCGAATCAACCAGGCATTCGCTTTGCTGTCGCTGTCTGAATTGCGCCGCCTGACTGCTCTTTACCAGGAAAAGAGAGAGCGAGAGAACCAGATCGCGCGGGAACAAGAACGAGAGATTCAGTGGCTTGAGAGTGAGTTTGAAGCAGTGCCCGAAACGAAACGCGATGAGGCGCGCGAAGCTTGGCTTCTTTATCAACGCGCGAAAAGCTGCGACGACCCGAAGGAGAAACTTCATCAGCTCAAAGAAGCGAGAAAGAAACTGCCCAAAGAACTGAGAACCGAAACAGCGTGATAAGCACCCCAAGAATTGGATTTGAAAAGTCCTGTTTAGAAAGTTGCTGCGGCGAACGCCGCGAAAATAAAACAGGACGCAGGCCCGTACTTGTCCACCGTGTCTATTATCATCCAGGCGCCGTTTGCGATGTGGCTGACTGACTGACTGACTCTATATCTGCGCAGCGAGGATAGCTTGTTCAATGGAGGGCGGAAGCGTGATTGATTGGAACCAGTCTTTCGGATACCAGTAGTCCTCTCCGTCTTCATCGACCACTCGCAAATATCCGTGGGACTCAGGCTCCTCGTCCGGAATGGCGCAATAGATTTTGAATAACTCGAGCGAGGCTTCGTATCCTGAATTGTTGACGCAGACGACAAAATTATGTTGCTTCTTCATGACAGAGGTCGCTTGATCTTCACGAGTTTCCCTCCGATGGGGCACCTTACCTGCTAGGCCTGGTCTTGACCTGTTTAGCTTGCACAGGCTCGCCGGATTTTATTAATCGCCGCCGCTCATTGAGCTTGAAAACAGCCAAACTGATCGCAGTACGGAATATTTTGTTCCAGTCAATATAACACCTGGCCGTTCTCAATGCCGGATTACATCCCTTATCCACGCTTTGCTCGTTTTGCTTGATTGAGGCCCATTGACTTAAACTTGCCACCTGAAATATGCTCCGCGTCGCCCGAATCTCGAGGCCGTAAACAGACGGGCTGGTCCTCAGAGCCTGCGCTCACACTACAGCATCCTTCTCGGTCCAGTCCGAGAGTCATTCAGCAACTTCCAGGCGGTCGACATTTTGATCGCCTTCAATACAGCGCTCTCAAAATTTCTCGGTCAAAACCATGAGGATAGATACAAGACTATGATTCCTGTGAAAGGCTTCATTACTAAGGCAGTTCCTTAATCGATGCGTTAGAACTCTTCTCAGCTGATTCTCAGGAAAGAACTCCCCTTATGTCTCATCGCGCCCGGGTCAAGAGTTGTGCCCGGCTCAACGGGCGCGAGAACGGAACCAGACGAAACGACAACTATCGAGATGAGCATCGCCTCTGGGCGCGGCCTGGTGCGCTTCATCCTCGGCTGGGGCGCGGACGTCGAAGTCCTCTCCCCACCCTACCTGCGCGACGAAGTCAAGAGCGCGCACCGGCGCGCTTTGAGCATCTATTCGACTTCGTCAGATTCAGATGCGTGATCCGGCATCGTGTTCACATCATGTGTCACGACGATGCGATGCTGGTGAGCCGCCCAATCTAATAGCTCAGGATCGGGAGCTTCGTTTAGTGCCGCTTCCAGCGCGGTTACTCCATCAAGGTTTGGCAGACGCAGGAAGAAACCACGGAGTATGTTGTGATTGAAATCTTGATCGAATAACAACCGCCGCATCAGGAGGCCTTCTGCGGTGCTGCTTGTCGAGCCCTGATTCGTTCGCGCATTTGGTTGAAACCCCGCTGCTGCAAAGGATCGCTGGTGATACGTCCACGCAGATCAGCGGCAGATTGCTCTCTATCCGCGAGATACTTATCGACTTCTTCCTGGTGGTTCAGACAGTAGGCAATGCAGGAGTGAATATCAGCCAGGCGCACAGTAAGCCTTAGTGCCTCCATTTTATTTTGCTCGTGTCTCGATGTTTTCCGGGAAACCTTGGGCTCTGCTCGCCGTCGAAGAATAAAACAGCTTGCCCCGAGATTCAGCCCGTAGTTGGCCGGTATGGCTGATAGGATTGGCGCGCTGGACGAATGCACCTATCATAACCGCAAAGTATCCGGGGGCGACGGAGGAACGATCTCTATCGAATACGACCATGAACCAATTTCTTGACAACGCAATTTTGAGATTCAGTGACCATCTCTCAGCCGAACTATCTGGACTTCCATGGCGATGCGTTCTACGTTTGCGAGCCCGCCAACTCCCGACGGTTCGATTTTCAAAGCGGCTCGTCACTAATGCGCATTTAGCTTCGCTTGCAACATTGCCGACGGATCGAGGAGGAGGCGTCCCATTTTGGGATAAATCCGCATGAACTACAGAGAGTTTTTCAACTTCGCGACTGGCACTATGGCAAATCCAAATGGGTTTGATCCCATGACGTGGCAATCCCGATTGGCTTGTGGCGCTGGCCCTGCCTCAGGAGATGATCTGACAAAGGAAAGGGGCGCGAGGTGTCACTCTCTCCTGATCGACATCCCGACTGGCTGCGGGAAGACGGCTGGTATTGTTTTGGCGTGGTTGTTGAATCGAATCATTCTACAGAGTTGCCATTGGCCAAATCGCTTGGTGTACTGCCTTCCGATGCGGACTTTGGTCGAGCAGACTCGTGACAGTATTGCTTTGTGGTTGGGAAACTTGCTCGCTAATCCGGTCGATCTTGAAATTCGACGTGAGGCGGTGAGCGATCTCCGTTGGCTTGCTGAGCGTTCGCCGATCCTTCTCATGGGCGGCGAGGAAGATGATCCCGAGAAAGCGGAATGGGATCTCTATCCTGAAACACCGGCCATCTTGATCGGTACCCAGGACATGCTTTTGTCCCGCGCCCTTAACCGCGGCTACAGTATGAGCCGTTACCGGTGGCCTAGCCCGCATTATTCATGAAGGGCCAAGCAGAGAGCAAGAGACGAGGTAGTTTGAGTTGGAAAGAGCTGCGCAGCGGTGAAGCAGAGCGCTTTATCAGAGTTGGGGTGGTCTGATTCAGTTGGGGAGAGGGTGGAGCA
>WNGB01000309.1_pt1 | contig 73105 bp, 64 predicted proteins | sample 5400681 | NCBI WGS metagenome assembly WNGB01 (sample SAMN13153367, study PRJNA577476) | soil metagenome | isolation source: 115 cm soil or saprolite under grassland replicate 2 | place: USA:California | collected 2016-06-15 | reverse complement strand
GCTTCGAGGCCGAGGGCCAGCACATCGGGCTGGTGCCGGGCGGTGGACCGCAGGGCATGACCTCGCCGGTGGCCTACTGGCACGTGCCGGACATCGAGGCGAAGCTGGCCGAGGTGACCGCTGCCGGTGCCACCGTGAAAGAGCCCGTGCGCGACGTCGGTGGCGGCCGCCTGGTGGCCACCGTCACCGACTCCGACGGCAACGTGCTCGGGCTGCTTCAGGACCGGTGAGTGCCGCTGGCGCCGGCCATGGACCCGGAGCGGGCTTCGGCCGACGATTTCTTGCTGGGCGGAGTAGGACATGGGAGAGCCTGCACAGGAGGGAACGATGAGCGCAAAGAAGGACACGCAGAAGTCCGCCAAGAACACCACCGCGGTCGACAAGAAGTTCGAGGGATTCACGGACGAGGAACGAGGCGCGATGAAGGAGCGCGCCCAAGAGATGAAGGCGGCCGCGCGCCGCGGCCCGCGCGCGGACAAGGCGGACGGGGAAAGCGCCGTGCTCGCGAAGATCGCCGAGATGCCGGAACCGGATCGCGCCCTGGGCGAGCGGCTCCACGCGATCATCAAAGCCAGCGCCCCAGCCCTCTCGCCGAAGACCTGGTACGGGATGCCCGCGTACGCCAAAGACGGCAAGGTCGTCTGCTTCTTCCAAAGCGCGCAGAAGTTCAAGACCAGGTACGCGACGTTCGGCTTCAACCACGCGGCGAACCTCGACGAAGGCGCCATGTGGCCGGTCGCCTTCGCGCTGACGGAGTTGACCGCCGCCGACGAGGCAAGGATAGGCGCGCTCGTGAAGAAAGCGGTGAGCTGAGGACTGAGCCCCACTGATCCACGGCTCGGTGTCCGGGCGGGGCGGAGTGGTGCCGGTCGACCAGGGCGCGATCCGTGGCTCGCGGCGGAGCAACCCGGCGACGTACACCGGACTGCTCGACCCGATCCGCAAGGCGTTCGCGAAGGCCAACGGCGTGAAGCCGGCGCTGTTCAGCACCGGGATCATGGCCTTCCTCGGAGCGATCCTGAACTTCTCGTTCGTGTTCGCCGGCTCCGCCGGCGTCAACCCGGCCATGATCGCCGTGGGGCTGCTGGTCATCCTGGCCTGGCGCAATGCCGGCTGGTACGGCCTGGACCGCTACGTGCTCCCCAGGCTGGGCACGCCGTGGCACCGGGGTGAGCTGTTCACCCGGTCGACGCCAGCAGGAGGCACGCCGGGGCAGGCGGCACACGCCTGAGCCCCGCCGCGAGCCGGACCCCGCGCCCATTCGGGGGAGGGCGCGGGGTCCCGTCAGGTCCACCACCAGAGCCTGGTCACAGACCAGGCTCTTTACTTCCCCCCGCCAGTATGTGTACGAAGCGCCTACGCAGGTCCGAGGGGAAGGGCCCCACGGCCATCGGGGTTCTGGCCGAGCGTGACCAGGATGATCTGCCGAGGAGTCGACATGACCAGGTCGAGAATTGCCCTGCTGGCGCTGCTGGCGGTCGCTGGACTTGCCCTGTCCGCCTGTGCGGCCGGCCCGAACGACGTGGCCCGCGTGAACGCGACTGAGATCGCCGGGTTCTGGATGGGGTTGTGGCACGGGATCATCAGCCCGATCACCTTCCTCGTCTCGCTCTTCAACGAGCACGTGAACATCTACGAGGTGCACAACAACGGCAACTGGTACAACTTCGGCTTCGTCCTCGGCGTGGCGATCGTGTTCGGCGGAGGACCAGGGGCGCGTGCCCGCAGGCGCTAGTACCTCGCCAATTCAAGTTGCCCGGTCGTGGCATCGATCCGCTGGGCTGACCAGACGCTTCAGGCGGGCGTCGCGGTGGCTCCCGCCTGCCGGTGGGCGCGCTCGACCAGCGGCGCGAGCACCTCGGCCAGGGTGGGGCTGCCCAGCTCGCGCAGCTCGTAGCGGGCCTGCCGCACCGGGTGGCTGGTGTGCACCACGCGGCGCAGGTCGATCGGGGTGCCGGCGACCACCACGTCGCAGTCGGCCGCCTCGATGGTGGCGCGCAGCTCCTCCACCTGGCGCTCGCCGTAGCCCATGGCCGGGAGCACCCGTCCGATGGTCGGGTAGGCGCGGAAGGCCTCGGCGATCGAGCCGACCGCGTACGGCCTCGGGTCGACCAGCTCGGCCGCGCCCGCCTGGCGGGCGGCGACCGTACCGGCCCCGAACGGCATGCCGCCGTGGGTCAGCGTGGGCCCGTCCTCGACCACCAGCACGCGGGCGCCGGCGAGCGACGGTCCCGGCTCGAGCACTACCGGCGAGGCCGCCTTGACCACGGACGCGTGCGGGTTGACCCGGGCGACGCTGGCCACGACCTGTGCCACCGCGTCCGGCTGGGCGCTGTCGACCTTGTTGACCACTACCACGTCGGCCATGCGCAGGTTCGTCTCGCCCGGGTGGTAGCGCAGCTCGTGGCCGGGCCGCAGCGGGTCGGCCACGGTGATCAGCAGGTCGGGGACGAAGAACGGGAAGTCGTTGTTGCCACCGTCCCAGACCACCACGTCCGCCTCGGCCTCCGCCCGGTCGAGGATGGCGCGGTAGTCGACCCCGGCGTACATCACCATGCCTTGGCGGACCGGCTCCTCGTACTCCTCGCGCTCCTCGATGGTCGGGTCGCTCGCGTCGATCTCGGCCAGTGACGCGAAGCGCTGCACCCGCATCGCCTCCAGGTCGCCGTAGGGCATCGGGTGCCGCACCAGGGCGACCCGCAGCCCCGCGTCGAGCAGCAGCCGGCCGACCCTGCGGCTGGTCTGGCTCTTGCCCGCGCCGGTGCGCACGGCGCACACGGCCACCACCGGCCGGTGGCTGGGCAGCATGCTGGCGCGAGGCCCGACCAGGCGGAAGTCGGCGCCGGTGGCCAGCACCAGCGAGGCCTTGTGCATGACCTCCTCGTGGGAAAGGTCGGAGTAGGCGAGCACCACCTCGTCGACGCCGTGCTCGCGCACGATCGCCGGCAGCTCGGCCTCCGGACGGATCGGGACGCCCTCCGGGTAGTAGCCTCCGGCCAGCGCGGGCGGGTAGACACGGTCGGCGATCCCGGGGATCTGCGCCGCGGTGAACGCCACCACCCGTGCCTCCGGGTCGTCGCGGAAGACGGTGTTGAAGTCGTGGAAGTCGCGCCCGCCGGCGCCCATGATCACGATCGCGCGCATCACGCTCTCCTTGGTCGCCCACCAACCCACCCTCGATGCTGCGCTCCAGCAAGGCAGCCGCCGAGGGCCGAACGGCCCGCGCGGGCCGGGCTCGGCGGCCCTGGAGGCGGTTCGGCGTCGGACCCGCGTGAGCATCGAGCCCCGTGGCAACCGAACGGAGCCGTACCGGGCCGACGGCCGTCTACCTCGAGGTCCCCGCCGGTTGCCGTTCGTCAGGGCCGGCGCAGCGGCACCGCGCCGGGTTCCGGGACCATGCAGGAGACCTGGCTCTCCACCGCGATCACGCCGTCGACCTGCCGCACCAGCTCGATCAGGGTCTCCAGGTCGCGCCGCCGGCGGACGTGGCCCTCGAGACGGACGACCCCGCCCTCCACCCGGACCCCGACCTCGACGTTCTCCGCCACGTAGGGCCGGCCGAGGACCCGCTCGTCGATCTCACCCTCGATCTCCTCGTCCGAGCGGAGAAACACGCGCAGCAGGTCGCCGCGGCTCACGATGCCGACGAGCTGGCCCTGGTCGTCGACCACGGGCAGGTGCTTGATGTCGAAGTGGTGCAGCAGCCGCACGGCCTGGGCCACGGTCTGGTGCGGGCGCACCGTCATCACCGGGGTCGTCATCAGCTCCCCTGCGGTGGTCGCCGCCGCCTTGACCTGCTCCACGTGGGCGCGAGCCCCGGCCGGGAGCAGCTCCTCGCGCACCGCCGGGTCCTGCTTGAGGATCATGTCCGCCGAGGAGACGATGCCGACGGGCCCGCCGGCCGCGTCGACCACCGGCAGCGCGCTCACCCGGTGCCGGTCCATCAGGGCGACGACCTCCCGGTAGGAGGCGTCCACCCCGACGGTGACGACCTTCCGGGTCATCAGCTCCTCCACCACGTAGCGCATCCGCTGCCTCCGTCCGCCGCCGTGCCGATCGATCTCCTGGTCAGGACGCTAGGCTGGGGCGGGACCCTGCCCAAGGGCCACCCGGCCCCCCACCGGCGAGCCCACCGGCCCCGCACGTTCAGCCCGCCGGGACGTGGAGAGGGCGGGCACCGCGCTGGTCGGGCCGCTCGAACAGCGGCAGGTAGGCCTCATCCTCCTGGGCGAAGTGGAGCCGCAGGACCGCGTGCAGCCCGTACAGCACCCGGCGCAGATCCGGCAGGTCCTCGGCGTCCGGGCCGCCTGGGCCGAGGTCGGCGAGCAGGCGTTCGAGCAGCCGCGTGAGGTGGGCGATCTCGGCGTGCCCCCGGCTCATCGTCGCGGTCGGGTCGTCGCCGCCGACGAGCTCGGCCACGGCCGGGTAGAGCAGCGCGTCCTCGGCCTCCTCGTGCGGCTGCAGCCGCTCGACCAGGAAGCGGTGCACCGCGTGCGCCTGCGCGAGCGCCTCGGCCGGCGGCTGCGCGTCCAGGCGGTCGGCAACCGAGCGGATCCGGTCCACGGCGACCAGCAGCTCGCGGTGCTCGGCGCGGAAGCGCTCGCCGAGCGCCACCACCGACGGCGAGAGCTGCCTTGCCGGCCTGCCGGCGCCGCCGGCGGACAGCGCCCGCAGGGCGTTGGCGATCACGGCGACGTCGATCGCCTCCTGCAGCACCGCTCCCGGGACCGGGGCGAGCAGGCCGGCGGCCGCGGCGACCATGGCCACCAGCGACAGGCCCATGCCGGCAAGGACGCTCTGCAGGGCGATCGTGCGGGAGCGCCGCGCCAGCTGGATCGCCTCGGCGAGCCGGTCGAGCCGGTCGACCACCATGACCACGTCGGCCGCCTGAGAGGAGGCGGTCGCGCCCCTGGCGCCCATGGCGATGCCGACGTCAGCCGCGGCCAGCGCCGGCGCGTCGTTGACGCCGTCGCCCACCATCACCGTGACGCCGGCGCCCCGTTCCAGCCGGACAGCCTCGACCTTGTCGGCGGGGGTGCGCTCGGCGAGCACCTGGTCGACGCCGATGGCCGCGGCGACGGTCTCGGCCATGTCCGGGTGGTCGCCGGTGACCATCACGATCCGGCGCACCCCGGCGCGGCGCAGTGCGCGCACGGTTCGGGAGGTATCCGGCCGGATGGGGTCTCGGACCCCGAGCGCGCCGGCCAACACCCCGTCGACCGCCACGAACACGGTGGAGAACCCTTCCACGGCGCCACGGCGGCGCAGGCGCCGCGCCCAGGCCGGCAGCGGCCCGCCGGGCACGGCGAACGCGGCCTTGCCGACGGCCACCTGGCGGTCGCCGACGCGTCCGCTGATGCCCCGCCCTGGCACCTCCACGACCTCGGCCGGGAAGCTGGTCCCGACGCCGCGCGCGGCCGCCGCGCGCACGATCGCCGCCGCCAGCACGTGCGGCGAGACCTGGTCGACGGAGGCGGCCAGGCCGAGCAGCCCGTCGGCGTCGCCGTCGGCCGCCTCCACCTCGACCACCTCCGGCGTCCCCGCGGTGAGCGTGCCGGTCTTGTCGAACAGCAGCACCCGCACCCCGGCGAGGCGCTCGAGCACGCCGCCGCCCTTGACCACCACTCCGCGCCTGGCGGCGCGCGAGATGCCCGCGACGATGGCGACGGGCACGGCCAGGATCAGCGGGCAGGGCGTCGCCACCACCAGCACCGCGAGCGCGCGCACTGGATCCCCAGAGAGCGCCAGGGCGATCCCGGCCAGCACCAGCGTCAGCGGCACGAACGCCAGCGCGTAGCGGTCGGCGAGGCGGACGAACGGCGCCTTGGACGCCTGCGCCTGCTCGACCAGCCGGACGATGCCGGCGTAGGTGCTCTCCGCGGCGGTGGTGGACGCGCGCAGGTCGAACGGGGACCCGGCGTTGACCACGCCGCTGGCGACCGGCTCGCCGTCGCCCCGCTCGACCAGCTCCGCCTCGCCGGTCAGGGCCGCCTCGTCGAGCACCGCGGTCGTCCCCACCACCAGCCCGTCGACCGGGACCACCTCGCCCGGCTTGACCAGCAGCCGGTCCCCCGGCCGCAGCTCCGCCACCGGGACGTCCACCAGGGACTGATCCGGCTGGGAGGGAGGAGGCGTACCCCTGGACCTGTCCGGGGGCTCCGAGCCGTCCAGTGGAGGGCAGCCGCTCCGCTCCGTGGGGCTCCCCGACACCTCTGCCTGGTAGCGGTGCGCGACCCGGGGGGCGCGTTCGAGCAGGGCACCCAGCTCCCGCCTGGCCCGGTCGCCCGCGTAGGCTTCCAGCACCCGGCCGGAGGCGAGCATCACCGCGATCACCGCACCCGCGAGGTACTCCCCCAGGGCGAGCGAGCCGCCGAGGGCCAACAGGGCCACCACGTCGACGCCCGGCTCGCGCCGCGCCAGGCGGCGCGCGACGGAGACGGCCAGCGGCGCCAGCCCGGCCGCCACGGTGAGGCCGAGGACCAGGTCGCCCAGGCCGCCCGCGCCCGCGAGCCGGGCCGCGAGGCCGGCACCCAGCCCGGCGGTGGCGGCGCCGAGCAGCAGCGCCGACCGGCGGGCAGGCCCGGGCGCCATCTCGATCAAGGCTCGCATGGGCCGACGGTGACAGGCCAGGCCCGGTCCAAACAGGGCCGAACGCCCCGTCCACGACGTGCCGGCGGGCGGGGGTCAGCCGCCGCCGACCGGGAGCGGGGAATCCTCCTCGGTCGAGCGGCGGCGGCCCGCCAGGCGGCGCAGCCACTTGTCGGTCTCGACCGCGACGAAGGCGGTGGTCGAGGCGGCCAGCACCACCGCGAGCTGGACCGGGCCGAGCGGCTCGGTGTCGAACACCGTGCGCAGCGGCGGCAGGTACACGACCGCGAGCTGCAGGGCGGCAAGGCCGAGGACCGCGGCCAGCAGCAGCGGGTTGGAGCGGACGCCGAGGCTGAAGAAGCTGTCCCGCTCGGAGCGCACCGCCAGCGCGTTGCCGAGCTGCAGCAGCGCCAGGGTGGTGAACACCATCGTCTGCCACGGCCAGCCGGCCGCGCGCGCGGCCGCCAGCATGCCGAGGCAGACCGCCGCCATGACGAGCCCGACCCAGAGGGCGTGCTGCCACAGCCCACGGCCGAGGATCGACTCGTCGGGCGGGCGGGGCGAGCGCCGCATGCTGCCGCGCTCGGCCGGCTCCAGGCCGAGCGCGATCGCGGGCAGGCCGTCGGTGACCAGGTTGACCCAGAGGATCTGCACCGGCAGCAGCGGCACGGGCAGAGCCAGCAGCGAGGCCAGGAACATCACCCAGATCTCGCCGGAGTTGGTGGCCAGCAGGTAGCGCACGAAGCGGCGGATGTTGTCGTAGATGCGCCGCCCCTCCTCGACCGCCGCGACGATGGTGGCGAAGTCGTCGTCGGCGAGCACCATGTCGGCCGCTTCCTTGCTGACGTCGGTGCCGGTCACGCCCATGGCCACGCCGATGTCCGCGCGCCGCAGCGCCGGGGCGTCGTTGACGCCGTCGCCGGTCATCGCCACCACCGCGCCGCGGTCCTTCCACGCGGCCACGATGCGCAGCTTCTGCGCCGGGTTGGTGCGCGCGTACACGCTGGTGGCGGTGACGCGCCCGCGCAGGGCGTCGTCGTCGAGGCCCGCCAGCTCGCGGCCGGTGAGCACCTCGCCGCCGTCGAGGATGCCGGTGCGGCGGGCGACCGACCCGGCCGTGCGGGCGTCGTCGCCGGTGATCATCACCGGCGTGATCCCGGCCCGCCGGCAGGAGGCGACCGCGGGGGACGAGGCCGGGCGCGGCGGGTCGGCCATGGCGACGACGCCGAGCAGGCGCAGCTCGTCCTCGGCGGCCGACGGCTCGTCGGGCAGCGCCTCCAGGCGCCGCTCGGCGAGTGCGAGCAGCCGGTAGCCGTCGGCCGCCCAGCCCGCGGTCACCGCCTCGGCCCGCCTCGCCAGCGCCGCGTCGTCGGGGCGCAGCAGCGGGAGCAGCGCGTCCACCGCACCCTTCACGGCCACCCGGACGCCGTCGCCCGCGCGGTGCAGCGTGGTCATGCGCCGCCGGGCGGCGTCGAAACCGACCTCGGCCACGCGGGGGTGCTCGCGCTCGACCGCCTCGCGGGTAACGCCGAGCTTGCCGGCGAGGGCCAGCAGCGCCGCCTCGGTCGGGTCGCCGCCGGCGGCCCAGCCGCCGTCCGGCCCGCCGTCTGGCAGCAGGGCCGCGTCGTTGCAGGCCGCCGCGACGAACGCCAGGCGCCCGAGGTGCCGGTCGCCGTCCGGCCAGGCGTCGTCGCCGCGGGCCGGCCGCGCTTCGCCGTCGCCGTCGCGCGTGATGGTGCCGACCGGGGCATAGCCGTCGCCGGCGACCCGGTACGACCCCGCCGGGGTCCAGACCCGCTCCACCAGCATGCGGTTCTCGGTGAGGGTCCCGGTCTTGTCGGAGCAGATCACCGTCACCGATCCGAGCGTCTCGACCGCCGGGAGCTTGCGGACCAGGGCGCAGCGCCGGGCCATGCGCCGCGCGCCGAGCGCCAGCGCGATCGTCACCACCGCGGGCAGCCCCTCGGGAATGGCGGCGACGGCCAGGCTCACGGCCGTCAGGAACATGCGCTCGACCGACTCGCCGCGGGCGACGCCGGCGCCGAAGACGACCACGCAGACCACCAGGCAGGCCGCTGCCAGCCGCCGGCCGAGCACGGCCAGGCGGCGCTGCAACGGGGTCGGCTCCGCCGGGTGGGCCTGCAGCAGCCCGGCCAGGCGCCCCAGCTCGGTGGCCATGCCGGTGGCGACTACCACGCCGGCACCGCGGCCGCCGGTTACCGCGGTGCCACGGAACGCCAGGTTGCGCTGCTCGGCCGGCATCGCCGGGTCGGCGTCGGGCAGCGGCTCGGTGGTCTTGGACACCGGCTGGGACTCGCCGGTGAGCGCCGCCTCGTTGACCCGCAGCGCCTGCACCTCCACCAGGCGCAGGTCGGCGGCGACCACGTCCCCGGTCGCGAGCTGCACGAGGTCGCCTGGCACCAGCGCCGCGGCAGGGACCTCCGCGACCCGTCCGGAGCGCAGCACGCGCACGGTCGGCACGGTCATCGCTTGCAGCGCGGCCATGGCCCGCTCGGCGCGGTGCTCCTGGGCGTAGCCGATCAGTCCGTTGAGCACCACGATCGCTAGGATGACCAGGGTGTCCTTGAGGTCGCCGACGACCAGCGTGACGACCGCGGCGAGCATCAGGATGACGATCATGGTGTTGGCGAACTGCTCGGCGAGCAGCCGCCATGCCGGCTTGCGCGCCTGCTCGACCAGCTCGTTGGGCCCGTGCCGCCGCAGCCGCAGCGCCGCCTCCCCATCGGACAGGCCGGTGGCGGCGTCGACGCCGAGCGCGCCGGCGACCTCCTCGGCCTTCAGCGCCCAGGGGCGCGCCGGCAGGTCGTCGGCCAGGCCGGCGGGCACACCGCTGGTCGGCATCGCATCCCCCGAGGACTCCTCGCGCACACGGGTGACGCGGCCCGGCCGGCCACTTGCTCCGCCGGCCGGACCCGTCACCACGCCAGCCTACGCGGCGAGGAGCGCGCGCGGCCGGCCGACCTTCACCTCGGCGCCACCGAGCAGCACCTGCAGCCGCACGTCGAGGCGCGGCGCGTCGTCAGGCGGAGGGGCTTCCTCCTCGGTGTGGTTCTCGTAGCCGCCGAGCATGACCGGGCCGTTCATGCGCACCCGCCAGCCGGGCGGCACCAGGATCTCCACCCCGCCGAACGCCACCGTGACGTCCAGCCTGGCGTCAGGGGCGAGGGCGGCGTCGACCAGGTCGAGCTGGACGCCGCCGAACATCGCGGCGACCTTCCCGCCGCGGAAGCGGCGCGAGCGGCTGGTGATCTTGCGGCCGGACAGCAACGCGCTCACGTCCACCTCGTCCTCGGCGTACCCGGCGGCCAACGCCGGCCGCCTCGAGGCATGGGCGCAAGCGCCGCTGGCCGTGCTGGCCACCCCGGGTCACCTCGAGCAGGTGCTCGACAACCTGATCGCCAACGCGCTCGAGGCGTCCCCGCCCGGCGGGACGATCACGATCGAGGGCGACAAGGCCGACTACGACCTGCTCGTGCTGGTGCCGCCCCACGCCGGCCAGGAGGTGGTGGCGGCGTCCGGCCTCGGCGACGCCGGCGCCTGGGTGCCGACCGACCGCGCCACCCTCGCCCACCGCGACCACCAGCAGATCTTCGCGCTGGGGGACGCGACCGACCTGCCGATCTCCAAGAGCGGCTCGACCGCCCACTTCGAGGCCCCGGTGGTCGCCAGCCGCATCGCCTCGCTGGTCCGCGGGACCGCGCCGAAGGCCAACTACGGCGGGCGGGTGATGTGCTTCCTGGAGACCGGCGACGGCCGCGGGCCCCGACGGGCGGGGCGGTCGGCCGTGGCGTCGCCGGCCGTTCGACCCTGGGCGGCCGCCCGGGCATGGGCCACGGTGGTCGCAGGCGACCACACGGAGGTGGAGAAGATGCGAGTCCTCGTGGCACATGGCTCGAAGATGGGCGGCACCGCCGGGATCGCGGAGACCGTCGGCGAGACCCTGCGGGAGGCCGGCCTCGCGGTGGAGGTCCGCGCCGCCGCCGAGGTCCGCGACCTGCGCCCGTACGACGCGGTGGTGGTCGGCGGCGCGCTGTACGCGGGACGCTGGCACCGGGCCGCGCGCCGGCTGGTCAAGGGCAACGCCAAGGCCCTACGGGAGCGGCCGGTGTGGCTGTTCTCGAGCGGCCCGCTGGACGACTCGGCCAGCGAGCGCGAGATCCCGCCGGTGCGGCAGGTGCAGGCCCTGATGGACGGGATCGGCGCCCGCGGGCACTGGACCTTCGGCGGCCGCCTGCCGAGCGACGCCAAGGGCTTCCCCGCCAGCGCGATGGCCAAGAGGAACGCCGGCGACTGGCGCGACAGCGGCCAGGTCCGCGCCTGGGCGGCGCGCGTGGCGGAGGAGCTGGCCGCCACCACGGCCAGCTGACCAGGACGGCGGGAGCTCCGCCGCCCCGGGCGGTACCCGGCTACGCGGCCCGGCCGGCACTGGTCGGCATGCTGGGGAGCTCAGCTCCTCCCTTGCGCAGCCGCGGCGGCCGTTCCCTCGGCGGCGGTCCCTTCCTGCTCTCCTGTCGCCAGGCCACCGTTTCCTCGGCGACTCGACCTGGACGGGCCGAGGGCGCCGGACACGGGCACCACCGCTGGTGCGGCCAAATCGCACCCTCGGCCCGTGGAACGATCGTCCGGCAGCGTCCGGCCAGCGCACAGGACCGATCGGCCCGGCGTGGCCGGGAACCGTCACGAGGCTGTCTTGCCGCCAGCCTCCCCAAGGGCCGTCCGGCAGGAGCCTGGCGAGCCGATCGGCACGTCCTCGCACCTACCCGCTTGCGGGTGAAGCCGGACTGCCCCTCAGGGCGCCGCCGTCACCTGGACCTCGACCACGCCGGGGACGGTGCGGGCCAGCAGCGCGGCCAGCTCGCTCTCCCGCCCCGGATCGAAGCCGGTCAGCGTCACCACGCCGTCGGCGACGTCGACCCGCTGCCGGCCGTCGCCCAGCTCCTCGTCGAGCAGGCGCTGCACCTCGGCGCGGATCGCCGGGTCGCTGCGTGCCAGCACGCCGAGAAGGTCACGTCGGGTCACAATCCCGACCACCCGGCAGCCGAGGACCACCGGGATCGACTTGACTCCCCGGTCGAGCATCAGCCGGACCGCCTCGGCCGCGTCGGCGTCGGCCGGCAGCGCCAGCACCTCCCGGGTCATCACCTCGCCGACCAGGTGCGGGACCCCGGTCACGGGAGCCGGCCAGCGCAGCGCGTGCGCGCGCGGGTCGGGCGAGGACTCGAGCCGGACCAGGTCGGCCTCTGAGACGATACCGACCAGCTCCCCCTCGTCCACCACCGGGACCGCGTTGAAGCCGTGACGTACCAGCAAGGCGGCCACCTGCTTGAGCCGCGTGGTCGGAGTCACGGTCACCACCGGGCTGGTCATCACGTCCTTGATCCGCATCTTCCACGAGCCTCCCGGCCGAATCGCTCACGCCGCCCTCGTCCGGCGCCTACCGCATTCCAGTACGCTACGCGCCGTTTCGGACATGTGGAAGGGACCATCGCCCTCACCCACGCGGGCCATAGGGCCGGTCGTGGTCCGGCGGCGTACCAGTGCCGTGCCCGACGTCCTCCCGCGCTCCCCCGGGGTGCCCTTCGGCCCGCGCGTGGTGGGCCGGCCGCCTCTGCGTTGGCCGGGAGGGGCCTGCCAGCCTTGGTGACCAGAGACGTGCGCCCGCGCGCCGAGGGCACGAGGGAGGCCGTGGTGGCCGCGCCCACGCGAACCATCGACCTGACCGGCATGGACGACAGCCTGCCGCTGGCCTGGACCGCGGTGACCATGGCCACGCTGCGCCCAGGCGAGGTGGTCGAGGTGCGCATCTCCGACCCCGGCCTGGTCCCCGACTTCTCCGCCTGGTGCCGGGCGACCGGCAACCGGCTGCTCGAGCACGCCTCGAACGACGGCGCCCTGCGCCTGGTCATCAGGAAGCGGTGAGCGACATGCCGGACATCGCCGAAGTCCTGCCGCGGAGGGCGAGCTGCGGATCCCCCAGGTGGTCGAGGACGCTACCGTGGTGGCCATGATCTCCGTGCACGACCTCCTCCTGCCCGCGCTGCGGCAGCCGGCTGCAAGGACGTGACATGCCAGTGGACCACCGACCCGACAGCGACGGCGCCATCCTCCCGCTCGACCGCCTCGACGCGGTCGTGTTCGACACCGACGGGGTGTTGACCGACACCGCCTCGGTCCACTCGGCCGCCTGGAAGCGGCTGTTCGACGAGTACCTGCAAGAGCGCGCCGAGCGCCTCGGCGAGCCGTTCCGGCCCTTCGAGAACGACGACTACCTGCGCTACGTGGACGGCAGGCCGCGCTTCGACGGCGTCGCCGCGTTCCTGGACTCGCGCGGGATCAGCCTGCCGGCCGGCAGCCCGTCCGACCCGCCCGAGGCGGAGACGGTCGGCGGGCTCGGCAACCGCAAGAACGGCTACTTCCTCGCGCTCGTGGCCGAGGACGGGGTGCGGCCGTTCGCGTCCTCGGTCGCGCTGGTGCGCGCGCTGCGGTCGCGCGGGGTGCGCCTGGCGGCGGTCTCGGCCAGCCGCAACTTCGCCACCGTGCTGCGGGCGGCGGAGATGCACGGCCTGTTCGACGCGGAGGTCGACGGCGTCGACGCCGCCAGGCTCGGCCTTGCGGGCAAGCCGGACCCGGCCCTGTTCCTGGAGGCGGCGGGCCGGCTGGGGGTGCGGCCCGAGCGGGCGGCGGTGGTGGAGGACGCCCTCGCGGGCGTCGAGGCTGGACGCCGCGGCGGCTTCGGCCTGGTCGTCGGCGTCGACCGCGGCGACCTGGCCGAGGAGCTGAAGGCGCGGGGAGCCGACGTGGTGGTCGCCGACCTCGGCGAGCTGCGCATCGACGATCGGCCCGCCGGGAGTTGAGGGAGGACGGCGATGGACGACAGGTGGCTGCTCGCCTACGACGGCTTCGAGCCGGCGGACGAGGGCCTTCGCGAGGCACTCTGCACCCTCGGCAACGGCTATTTCGCCACCCGGGGAGCTGCGCCGGAGACCAGGGCGGACGACGTGCACTACCCGGGCACCTACGTGGCCGGCTGCTACGACCGGCTGGTCACGGAGATGGCCGAGCGCCAGGTCGAGAACGAGGACGTCGTCAACGTGCCGAACTGGCTGCCGCTGGAGTTCCGCGCGGAGGGCGGCGAGTGGTTCGCTCCGGACAGCGCCGCGCTGCTCGACTACCGCCAGGAGCTGGACCTGCGCCGGGGGGTGCTGAGCCGGCGCCTGCGCTTCGAGGACGGCGATGGGCGGGTCACCGCGGTGAGCCAGCGCCGCTTCGTGCACATGGCCGACCCGCACCTGGCCGGGCTGGAGACCACCTTCGTGGCGGAGAACTGGTCCGGGCGCATGGAAGTTCGTTCGGGCCTCGACGGGACGGTGACCAACGCCGGCGTGGAGCGCTACCGCAAGCTGAACGGTGAGCACCTGGTGCCGCTCGAGACCGGGACCAGCGGCGACAACGGCATCTGGCTGAAGGTCGAGCTGGCCGGCTCGAAGATCCGCGTCGCGGTCGCGGCACGCACCAGGGTGCTGCGCGACGGCCAGCCCGCCGCCGCTCGGCGGCGCACACGGCGGGAGCGCGGCCAGATCACCGAGGAGCTGACCGTCAAGCTGGAGGCGGGGCAGCCGGTCACGGTCGAGAAGGTGGCGGCGCTGTTCACCTCCCGGGACCCTGCGGTCGCCGAGACCGGCCTGGCGGCGCGCGAGCACATCGCCACCGCCGGCGGCTTCGACGAGCTGCTCGAACGCCACGTGCTCACCTGGGACCAGCTGTGGCGGCGCTGCCACCTCGACATCACCGACGGCGCCAGCGACACCGCCATGGTGATCGACCTGCACATCTTCCACCTGATGCAGACCATCTCGGAGCACAGCGCCGACCTCGACGTCGGCGTGCCCGCCCGCGGGTTGCACGGCGAGGCGTACCGGGGGCACGTGTTCTGGGACGAGCTGTTCGTGTTCCCCTTCCTCAACCTGCGCTTCCCGGAGGTCAGCCGCGCGCTGCTGCGCTACCGCCACCGGCGCCTGCCGGCAGCCCGCCGCGCCGCCAGGGAAGCGGGCTTCCAGGGCGCGATGTACCCGTGGCAGAGCGGCAGCGACGGCCGCGAGGAGACCCAGCGGCTGCACCTCAACCCGCGCTCGGGGCGCTGGCTGCCCGACAACTCCCACCTGCAGCGCCACGTCGGCGTCGCGGTCGCCTACAACGTCTGGCAGTACTACCAGGCCACCGGGGACCTTGACTTCCTGTGCGAGCAGGGTGCGGAGATGCTGCTCGAGATCGCCCGCTTCTGGGCGAGCACCGCGGTCTACAACCGCGCCGTCGGCCGCTACGAGATCCGCGGGGTGATGGGCCCGGACGAGTACCACGACGGCTACCCGGACGCGGAGCGGCCGGGACTGGACAACAACGCCTACACCAACGTGATGGTCGTGTGGGTGCTGCTGCGCGCGCTGGAGGTGCTGCAGCTGCTCCCCGAGCAGCGCCGGGAGGAGCTCGCCGAGCTGCTCGGGCTGCGCCGCGAGGAGCTGGCCCGCTGGCAGGACCTCACCCGCAAGATGCGCGTGCCCTTCCACGACGGCGACATCATCAGCCAGTTCGAAGGCTACGAGCGGCTCGAGGAGCTGGACTGGCCGGCCTACCGCGAGCGTCACGGCGACATCCGCCGCCTCGACCGGCTGCTCGAGGCGGACGGCGACAGCACCAACCGCTACCGGGCGTCCAAGCAGGCCGACGTGCTGATGCTGTTCTACCTCCTGTCCGACGAGGAGCTGCGCGCGCTGCTGACGCGACTCGGCTACCGGCTCGGCGCCACCGCCCTGCTGCGCACGATCGACTACTACCTGGCGAGGACCTCGCACGGCTCCACCCTGAGCGGGGTGGTCCACGCCTGGGTGCTGGCCCGCTCGGACCGCACCCGCTCCTGGGCGTTCTTCGCCGAGGCGCTCGCCAGCGACCTGCGTGACGTCCAGGGCGGCACCACCAAGGAGGGCATCCACCTCGGTGCCATGGCCGGCACGCTCGACCTGGCACAGCGCTGCTACACCGGGCTGGAGACGCGCGAGGACGTGCTGTGGCTGAACCCCGCCCTGCCGGAGCAGCTCAGCTCGCTCGAGATGGAGATCCGCTACCGCGGCCACTGGGGCGTGCACCTGGACGTCACCGACGAGCGCCTGCGGGTCAGCCTGCCCCCGTCCGAGTGCGCGCCCATCAAGGTCGGCTTCGGCGGCGAGGTGGTCACCATCGACCCTGGCGGCATGCGGGAGTTCTCGCTCACCTCGTGAAGCTGGGCCGGCGGTCCCGGCGGCGGGGCCAAGGACCCGGCTGAGCTGCTTGCGCAGCAGCTTGCCGGCGAACACCCGGTGGTCCCTCGCCCCAGTGGCCTCATCCACGGTCAAGGCTCCTGGGCCCGAGCCTCCCGTCGATCGCCCGTAGCGAGCAGGGCCCGATGGCCCTACGCGGACGAGGCGGATGGCACGACCCTGGCGGTATGGACCCTGCAAGCAGCGGCGGCTACCAGCGCCACCCGTTCCCGAGGGCGCGGCGCCTGATCGTCGACGCCGGTCGGGCCACCCGGAATCGCCACCCGATCCACGCCCTGATCGAAGTGGACGTGACCAGGGCGCGGCAGCTGATCCGCACCCACGAGCTGGCCACCGGCGAGCGCATCTCGTTCACCGCCTTCGTGGTCGCGTGCGTCGCCCGGACGGTGGCCGCCGAGCCGGCCGTGCACGCGTTCAGGGACCTGCGCGGCCGCTTGGTCCTCTTCGACGAGGTCGACGTAAGCGTCATCACCGAGGTGCTGGTCGAGGGGCGGCCGTTCCCCATGAACCACGTGGTCCGCCTGGCCGAGCGGCGCGGCGTGGCCGACATCTCCCGCGAGCTCCAGCAGGTGAAGCGCGACCCGTCGACCAGCCCATCGCTGCGCATGGCCGGGAGGGTCAAGTGGTTCCTGCTGCTGCCAGGATCGCTGCGCTCGTCCGCCCTGCGCCTGCTGTACCGGCTGCCGCAGCGGCACAAGGCCCTGGCGGGAACCGTCGGGGTGACGGCCGTCGGCATGTTCGGCCACGGCGGCGGCTGGGGCATCGCCTTCCAGAGCTACCCGCTCGAGGTCGTCGTCGGCGGGATCGAGCGCAAGCCCGCGGTGGTGGCCGGCTCGGTCGTCCCTCGCGAGTTGCTCGACCTGACGCTCTCCTTCGACCACGACGTGGTCGACGGCGCTCCCGCGGCCCGCTTCGCCTCGCACCTGCGGGAGCTGGTCGAGTCCGCCGACGGCCTGCCGCCCCGCACCGCGGCGGCGGGCGGGCGCCGCCTGGTCTGAGCGGCGTCACCCCTCCGACCGCGGCAGCACCGGGGTGGCGTCGGACAGGAACGGCTCGGCGGCGCCGGGTGACCCTGCTCAGGCGTGGTCGTCGAACGAAACCGCCACCACGCCGGGGACGGAGCGGGCGAGCACCTCGGCAAGCCGCCGGGTGGTCGCGTCGCGTGCCCCGGTGAGGTGCACGATGCCGCCGCTGACGGCCACCCCGACCGCGTCGCCGAGCAGCAGCTCCTCGTCGCCGAGCAGCTCCTCGACCTCGGCGCGCAGCTCCGCGTCGCTGCGGGCCAGTGCCCGCAGCAGGTTCCGGCGGCTGACGATGCCCGTGACCCGCCCGTCGCGCACCACCGGGATCGACTTCAGCGATCGTTCCAGCATCAGCCGAGCCGCCGTCGCCGCCTCGGCGTCCTCGGGCAGGGTGACGACGCGCTTGGTCATGGCGTCGGCGGCGGTGCGGGGCAGGAAGTCGAGCAGCGCCGCCACGCGGCCGCGGCGGTCGCCCCGCTCTGGCAGCGCCTGCAGCGGCACCAGGTCACCCTCGGAGACGATCCCGACGAGCCGGCCGTCCTCGCCGACCACCGGGACGGCGCTGATGCCGCGCCCGACCAAGGTGGCCGCGACCTCCTTGACCGGCGTGTCGGGCAGCACCGTGACGACCGGGCTCGACATGACCTGCTTCACGCGCATCACCGCCGCTCGCCCTCCTCCTGGGCCGGCTTGCTCGCAAGCAGCCTGCCGGGGGCGGTCGAGGGCGGCCACGGCCACAGGGCCGGGTAGTCTCGGGACCTGTGGCCCCTCGTCGATCGGCGAGAGGTCGGCACGTGGTCCCGTGGTGGCCCGGTGCAGCGGCCGCTGGGAGCGAGGATCCGACCGGGGATCGGTGCACGTGCGGCCTCGGGTAGTTCTCTACGACCGGTCCGGGTTTCCCAGTTGCTTCGCGCGCGACTCGAGGTAGCGCTGCTCGGGGACGCTGAGGGTGCGACGGGCGGCCAGTTGGTACTGGGTGCGGGCCGCCTGGCGGTCGCCGGCGAGGTCGAGCAGGTGGGCGCGGACGGCGTGGAGGCGGTGGTGGCCGGCGAGCGCGGGGTCGGCCTCAGCGGCGGTGAGCTGCTCCAGGCCCGCCCGGGGGCCGTGGACCATGGCGACGGCGACGATGCGGTTGAGGGTGACCATCGGGCCGGGCGCGATGCTGCCAAGCAGCTCGTACAGGCCGAGGATCTGCGGCCAGTCGGTGTCCTCGGCGCGGGGCGCCTCGTCGTGCACCGCGGCGATCGCGGCCTGCAGCTGGTAGGGGCCGATCGGGGCGCTGGCCAGGGTCTCGGTGATCAGGGCGATCCCTTCGGCGATGGCGTTGGCGTCCCACTTGCGGCGGTCCTGCTCGGCAAGGGGGACCAGGGAGCCGTCCGGGCGGGTGCGGGCCGGACGGCGGGCGTCGCTGAGCAGCATCAGCGCCAGCAGGCCGGCGGCCTCGCCGTGGTCGGGCAGGCGCTCGCGGAGCTGGCGTGTCAGGCGGATCGCCTCAGCGCTCAGCTCGACGCGGTGAAGGGCGGTCCCGGAGCTGGCGGTGTAGCCCTCGTTGAAGATCAGGTACAGCACGTGCAGCACCGCCGCGATCCGCTGGGAGCGTTCCGCCTCCGGGGGCATGCGGAACTCGGCGCCGCTGGCCTTGATCCGCTGCTTGGCCCGGCTGATGCGCTGGCCGATGGTGGCCTCGGGGACCAGCAGGGCGCGGGCGATCTCCGCGGTGGAGAGCCCGCCGACCGCGCGCAGCGTCAGGGCCACCTGGGAGACCGGGGTGAGCGAGGGGTGGCAGCACAGCAGCAGCAGGGTGAGCGTGTCGTCGACGGCCGCCGCGGGCTCGGGATCGGGCGGCGCCATCGCGGCGGCGGTCTGCTCGCGGCGGCGGCGGGCCGCCTCGTTGCGCCACAGCTCGGTCCGCCGGCGCGACGCGACCGTGACCAGCCAGCCGGTCGGGTTGGCAGGCACGCCGTCGGCCGGCCACTGCACCGCCGCCGCCAGCAACGCCTCCTGCACGGCGTCCTCGCAGACCTCGAAGCCGCCGTGGCGCCGCACCAGGACGCCGAGGACCCGCGGCGCCAGGTCGCGCAGCAGGCCCTCCACCCCGGTCGCGGTGCTCACAACTCCAGCCCGCTGCGGGACAGCACCGGCCGCACCTCGACCAGCCCGAGCGACGCCTCCGGGAAGCGCGAGGCGTGCTCGACCGCCCGGTCGAAGCTCTCGCACTCGACCAGGTAGAAGCCGGCCAGCTGCTCCTTGGCCTCGGCGAAGGGCCCGTCGCTGGTGATGGCGCGGCCCTCGCGCACCGAGACCCGCCTGGCCAGCGACGGATCGGCCAGCCCCTCCGACACGACCATCTCCCCCGACGCGGTGAGCTCCTCGACGAGGGCGCAGCGGTCACGCCAGCCCTCGGCACGCTGGGCGTCGGAGAAACCCTCCCAGATCTCCCGGGACGTCGAGTTGCCGTAGACCAGGATCAGGTACTTCACCGCCGCCTCCACGGGTCTCGACGGGTGGCCTCATCCGCGATGTCGAAGCCGGCCCGGCAGCTTCGACACTCCCTTCGAATGCACCCACGAGGGGTGCGCGGCCGGGAGGCGTCCTCGGCAAAGGTCACGTCACGCACCCAGTGCAAGCCGTATCGAGGCGCCCTCGTCCTGGCCGCCGCCCTGCTCTGGCTCGCCGACTGCAGTGGTGTCGTCGCCGGCGTGCTCGGTGTCGTGCAGGCGTTTGGCGAGCTTCGCCCAGCGCTCGTGCGGCGCGGCGCGAACTCCATGAGCATGGCGGCGTTCTCGACGACGTTCGAGCTGGCCTTGCTGGAGCGGGTGAAGAACTTCTCGTTCCGCGGCTGCATCCGTCGGCCCATGGAGATCCTCCTGGGCCGGCGGTACCGCCGTACGCGGCGCGCTGCCGCTTCGCGAGGAGGTTGTCCGTCCACAGCGGACGATGAGGAAAAGAAGTTACCCACTCCTTTCCATTTCTAATTTATACCGCACCGGGGGGCTTGCGGCAAGCCCCGGGGCTTGCCGCATAATCGCCGACCGAAGCGCCAGAACCTACGGAATGGGAGTCACGAAATGCGGGTGTTGTTGTCGACGTACGGGTCGCGCGGGGACGTCGAACCGATGGTGGGACTTGCGGTGCAGTCGCGGGCACTCGGCGCGGAGGAATGTGATGCGCCGGTCGCGACCGGCGTGATGCCGACCGGAGTGTGGCGATGACCGAGCATGCGGTGGTGATCGCCGGAGGAGGTCCGACAGGGCTGATGTTGGCGGGCGAGCTGGCGTTGGCGGGCGTCGACGTTGCCATCGTCGAGCGGCGCGCCAGCCAGGACCTCCCCGGCTCGCGCGCAGGCGGTCTGCATGCACGCACCATCGAGGTTCTCGATCAGCGTGGAATCGCCGATCGGTTCCTCTCGGAGGGGCAGGTGGCTCAGGTCGCGGGGTTCGCCAGCGTCCGTTTGGACATCAGCGACTTTCCCACCCGGCACAACTACGGGCTCGGGCTGTGGCAGAACCACATCGAGCGGATATTGGCCGCCTGGGTCGGCGAGCTGGCGGTGACGTTCTATCGCGGACGTGAAGTGACCGGTATCGCGCAGGACGACGCCGGCGTCGACGTCGAGCTGTCCGACGGCCGGTCGCTGCGGGCGGAGTATCTCGTCGGCTGCGACGGAGGACGCAGTCTGGTCCGTAAAGCAGCCGGCATCGAGTTCCCCGGCTGGGACCCGACGACGAGCAGCCTGATCGCCGAGGTCGAGATGACCGAGGAGCCGGAATTGGGCATCCGCCGCACTCCCTCGGGCATGCACGCCCTCGGCAAGGTCGAGTACGAGATCAAAGACGGCGAGGTCGTCTACCAGAAAGGGGGGACGGTTGGGGTCATGCTGACCGAGTCGCACGTCGGCACGAGCGAGCCCACCCTGCGCGATCTCAGCGAGGGCCTCATCGCCGTATACGGGACCGACTACGGGATCCACAGTCCCACCTGGATCACCAGGTTCACCGATATGACTCGGCAGGCCGCGGCCTACCGCGAGGGACGGGTCCTGCTGGCCGGCGACGCGGCGCACGTGCATTCCCCGGTCGGTGGACAGGGCCTCAACACCGGCGTGCAGGATGCGGTGAACCTGGGATGGAAGCTGGCCCAGGTGGTCAACCGGACATCCCCAGAAAGCCTCCTGGATACCTACCATGCCGAGCGCCACCCGGTCGCTGCCCGCGTGCTGCGCAACACGATGGCGCAAGTCGCGCTCATGCGCGCCGACGATCGCATCGAGGCGCTGCGCGACACCGTGTCCGAGCTGCTGAGCATGGACGAGCCGCGTAAACGGTTCGCCGCGATGATGTCCGGTCTGGACATTCATTACGACCTGGGCGAGGGACACCCGCTGCTCGGACGCCGCATGCCCGATCTCGACCTGGCCACCGCCGACGGCCCGCTGCGGGTCTTCACCCTGCTGCACGATGCCCGGCCCGTGCTCCTCAACCTCGGTGAGCCCGTCGGCTTCGACATCACTCCGTGGGCCGATCGCGTTCAGTCGATCGACGCCAAATACGTCGGTACGTGGGAGCTTCCGGCGATCGGGGCGGTCACTGCTCCCACCGCCGTGTTGATTCGGCCCGACGGGTATGTGGCCTGGGTGGGAGAGGACCTGACCCACTTGGGGCTCGCTGACGCGCTGACCACTTGGTTCGGACCGCCTACTGCGGCGTAGCGCACCGGCTTCCAAGATCATCCTGTTAGGAGTTGACGGTCCAGGCCGATCGGGGGACGCCTGCCCGTGTCAATGCCTGCCCCGATCGGGTGTTGAGAATCAGTGTATTTCCATCCCGCACGATGACGTTAATTGTCACATCCTTCGTTGTAAGCGCTCAGGAGACCAGATCCCTTGCAACCTCATTGAATTTAACGCCGCCAAACGGCCGTGGGACGAGGCCGTGCGCAGGTGTGCGAGTCGGGCGGCTTGTAGGTAAGGAACTCCTCACCACCCGGTCGGACCCAGCCGGATCCACGGCGCTGGCGGGCACTGGTCGTGCTCGGCCTCGTCCAGTTCATGCTCGTCCTCGACGTCACCGTGCTGTCGTTCGGCATCGCGGCCGCGCTGCTCGCCGTCGGCGCCTTCCTGGTCCTGATGCTGCTCGAACAGGTCACCGCGCAGCCGCGCAACCCGCTCGCCGAGCTCGACCCCGACCGTCACTGACCCGCTGCCCAGGACCCCCTGGCCGCAGGCTCAGCGGGTGACAGCGAGCTTGGCGCCCAGCCCGAGGTACACCGAGCCGCTGGCGACCTCGACGCCACGCGCCGCGCCGGGACGGCGCACCAGGACCCGGCGCAGGCGGCCGGCGGCCAGGCCGACGGTGCCGTCGACCACGATCTCCAGGGCGAGGAAGCACGCGCCGAGCAGCAGCAGCTGGGCGGGCACCCGCCCCCTGGAGGGGTCGACGAACTGCGGCAGCAGCGCCAGGGTGAACAACGCCATCTTCGGATTCAGCACGTTGGTGAGCAGGCCGCGCCAGAATGCCCGCCGGGTGCTCGCCGCTCCGCCGCGTCCCTCGGCCATGCCGTCGCCGCCGCGGGCGCGCAGGGTGCGCAGACCGAGCCACAGCAGGTAGGCCGCGCCGGCGAAGCGCACCAGGTGGTAAAGGGCGGGGGCGGCGCGGAACACGGCCGCGAGGCCGGCGGCGGCGGCCAGCAGGTGGACGGTCTCGCCGACCGCGACGCCGACGGCGGCCACGAACCCCGCCCTCGACCCGCCGCGGATCCCGCTGGCGAGCACGAACAGCATGTCCGGACCTGGCGTGAGCATCAGCACGCTGACCACGGCCAGGTAGGAGGCCAGCACCCTGCCGTCGACGACCCACACGGTGCACCTCCCTGACCGTGGTCGGCTCGCCAGCTCCGTACCCGCCTGCATCACTACCGAAACCTCGATGATAGTGATGCACGACAGGGCTCAACCCCGACCGGGGCGATTCCTCGACCGAGTGATGGAGGAACTGCTCACACTCGACAACGTGGAGGATCCCACGCTGACGGCGGCCCTCGCCCGCGGCCGGTTCAGCATCATGCTCACGGTCGACGAGGATCTGCCGGAGAACGCTGCGGTAGTCGGCATGGCGGCCATCCGAACGGCGTTCCACGCGGCCGGCGCCGCTACGCCCAGGGCGTCGGCAAAGTCGGGAGTGGTGTCCGGGTTGAGGTGATTGGTGGAGACGCGCCCTTGCTGGGGTAGCGGGGCGGGCATGACCTGTTCAGAAGATCATCGAGGTTCCTACGCCTTGTTGATCGCTTCCGAAGTGAGTCGTGCCCGCATCGCCATCATCGCTGATCGCCTCGCTGTCGGCCGCACCGACCGGACTGTCCACCCAGCAATTGGCTGCCGGCCTGGTCACCGCTTTGGCTCAGGTACCCGATCCGCGTGCCCGTCGGGGCATCCGCCACCAACTGGTCGTCGTGGTCACCGCGGCGATCTGCGCGGTGGTTGCCGGCTACCGCTCCTACACCGCGATCGGCGAGTGGGTCGCCGACCTTCCCGCCGACACCGCACACATGCTCGGCATCAACCCCGATCGTCGGCCGTCCGAGGCGATGATCCGCAGACTGCTGCAGGCGCTGGACCCCGAGCTGCTCGCTGCGGCGATCGGTCGGTGGCTTGCTGCGCCGATACCCGCACCACCGCCCGGGTCCAGACGAGCGGTCGCGGTGGACGGCAAGACCCTGCGCGGCTCACGCACCCGCGACCGCGCCGCCCGGCACGTCCTGGCCGCCGCCGACCAACACACCGGTGCCGTACTGGCCAGCACCGATGTCGACACGAAGACCAACGAAATCACCCGCTTCGCCGACCTGCTCGACCGCATCGACGACTTACGCGAGGTCGTGGTCACCGCGGACGCCTTGCACTGCCAGCGGGACCACGTCACCTACCTCGCCCGCCGCGGCGCGCACTGGATCCTGACCGTCAAGGACAACCAACCCAGCCTGCACCGGCAACTGGCCGGCCTGCCCTGGCATCTCGTAGCCGACGCCGACCGCGACACCGCCCGCGGTCACGGCAGGCGAGAGATTCGCACGTTGAAGATTCTGTCCGTCTCGACCGGCATCGACTTCCCCGACGCCGCCCAAGCGTTGCAGGTCCGGCGCCGCCGGCGCCGACTGGACCAACCTCGACGCTTCACCACCGAAACCGTCTACGCCATCACCGATCTGCAAGCACACCAAGCCAAGCCGATGCAACTGGCCGACTGGATCCGCGGGCACTGGTCCATCGAGAACAAGACCCACTGGGTCCGCGATGTCACCTACGACGAAGACCGATCCCAGATCCGCACCGGCACCGGCCCACACGTCATGGCCACCATCCGCGACGCCGCCATCGGTGCACTTCGACTTGCCGGAGCCACCAACATCGCCGCCGCCAACCGCCACCACGCACGCGACGCCAACCGACCTTTGGCCCTACTCGGCATCACCTGACGACTTTGCCGGGGCCCTGGTACGCCGGCACCGCTTCGGATATGCGCGCACACGGCAACGCGCCGCGCGGTCATCGGACCACGCGGCGCGGCGACGTCGTTATCGGGGCTTGGCCTGCGGGAATGCGCGCCCGGGCGGTCAGCCGTCCAGTTTGAAGGTCAGTTCCGTGACGGTGGCCTGGCGGCCGGGAGCGAACGCGTCCTCGCTGCCGACGCGCACGAACCCGTTGCGTTCCAACACGCGGACGGAGCCGACGTTGTCCTCCACGACCCGGCCGTAGATCGGCCGCACCGCCACCTCGTCGAGCAGCCTCGCGACGGCCGCACTGGCCACACCCCGGCCCCACCAGTCCTTCCGAATCCAGTAGGTGAGCTCCACGTCGCCCTCGATCGGGAACGTGGCCACGCTGCCGACGATCTCGCCGTCGATCTCGATGACCCGGTTGACGATCGCGTCGTCGGCCAGGATCTTCTGATATTTCTGCCGGAAGGCGTCGGCGTCCCGGGCGGTCTTGACATCGGTGAAGGCCGCCAGGTGCTGGCCGGTCTCGTCGAGCTGGATCTCGAACAGCGTCGGGATGTCGTCCGCACGCAGGGGTCGTAGCGAGATGTTGCTGGCCACGCTGTCAGACATCACGCCTCCGCGTCGAAAGGAACGACGGGCCGCTCCACTTCAGAATCGGGTCAGACGTTAGCACGCCGAGCGGACCGCTCCGGGGCGCGAAAGACGGCCAGACGCACCGGCTCTGATGCGATGAAGGGAGCGGGGCCTCGCTCCTCGTGACAGTCACCCTTGAGCTGGGGTTTCCTGTGGATTGTCACGATCCACTTCCAAGCAGGAGGGCCCCTTGTGGATGAGTATGACGGTCGGCGGTACGTGGGGATAGACCTGCACCGGCGGCGCAGCGTGATCGTGCGGATGACCCCGGAGGGTCAGCGGCTGGGACCGGCGGTGCGTATCGACAACGATCCGTTCACGTTGGCGCAGCAGGTCGCGTCGTGGGGTGAGAGCCCCGAGGTCGTGTTGGAGGTCACCTACGGCTGGTACTGGGCGGCGGACGTGTTGGCCGAGGCCGGTGCGGTGGTGCACCTGGCGCACCCGTTGGGTGTCAAGGCGTTCGCGTACCGGCGGGTCAAGAACGACGAACGCGATTCGGCGGACCTGGCAGACCTGTTGCGGATGGGTCGGCTGCCCGAGGCGTGGATCGCCCCGCCGGCGGTGCGTGGGCTGCGGGAGGCGGTGCGGCACCGCTGCAAGCTTGTCGCGATCCGCTCGGGCCTGAAGGCGCAGGTGCACTCGGTGTTGGCCAAGCAGGGGTGAACGTGGCGGTGACCGACCTGTTCAGGGTGGGCGGTCAGCGGCTGCTCGACGACTTGGAGCTGGACGCGCCGTATGCCGCCCGGGTGACCTCGCTGCGCCGGTTGATCGACGCGTTCACCTTCGAGATCGACGTGCTGGGCCGGCGCACCGCCGCGGACCTGCACGGACACCGGGGCTTCCACGCGATCCAGGCCATCGAGGGGTGGGTCCGGTCCTGGCGGCGGTGTTCGTCGCAGAGATCGGCGACGTGCACCGGTTCACCCGCCCGCAGCAGCTGTGCTCGTGGGCCGGGATGACCCCACGGCACCGGGAGTCGGACACCAAGGTGCACCGTGGCCGGATCACCAAGCAGGGCAACCACCTGGTCCGGTGGGCCGCGGTCGAGGCGGTGCAACGCGTGCACGGCGGACCGCTGGGTGCGACCCGGGCCCGCATCACCGAACGGCGCGGGACCAACATCGCCAAGGTCGCCGCCGCCCGTAAGCTACTCACGCTGGTCTACTGGGGGCTGCGCGACGGGTACATCCGCTGCCTGCAGCCCCGGCCGGCGTGAGACACAGCCCGGCGCAGCCAGGACGCGAGGTCGCCTCAGGTCTGACCCCCACCGGCGGTGGCGTGGTCGACGGAATCTGATTGACCCCGCCTGGCTGCGGCCGTACCACTCCATGCCACCCCGTCGTCGCGGTGGCGAAGGGATGACCGGCAACCGGGTTCCCGGTTCCGCCTTACCGTCCACATCGACGTTGGAGAACGCACGGCCAACCCACGACACGCCCCCGGCGTGACCATCACGTACAGCCCTCACGGAGCCGGCGTCAAGGCCAAGCCCCGCTTACCGCGGGGTCTAATTCCGTCGAGTCTTGGCCCGACCCCTCGCTGGCGTCTGCCCGCACCGAGCCGAAAATCAGGACAGAACCGGTCACAAGAATCCGCGGCGAACGGGCTTGACGGCCCCGCTCCCTTCAGGGATGACCGTTCGCGAGACCGCCGGCGGGTTGCCGGCCGCGCTGCTTGGCATCATCTGACGACTTTGCCGGGGCCCTGCCGCTACGCCGAGCTGGCCGACCTCTCACGATCTGTCGATCGCTACGACGCTGGTCGGCGCCGACCAGTAGCCGCTCGGGATCAGGTGGTCTCGCGGCGGCGGCGGATGGCCTCTTCGCGGGCCAGGCGGGACTCGCGACGGATGCTGGCTTCGGCCCGGCGGCGGCGTTCGACGGCGGTCTCCGGCTCCAGGGGCGGCACCGGTCGCGGGTGGCCGTGCTCGTCGAGGGCGACGAACACCAGGTAGGCCGAGGAGGTGTGGGTGCGGCGGCCGCTCACCACCTCCTCGGCCTCGACCCGCACGCCCACCTCCATGGAGGTACGGCCGACGTCGTTGACGGCGGCGTGGACGAACACCACGTCGCCGACGTGGACGGCGTGGAGGAAGCTCATCTGGTCCAGGGCGGCGGTCACCACCGGCCCGCCGGCGTGGCGGCTGGCGGCGATCCCGGCGGCGGTGTCGATCAGCTTCATGATCTCGCCGCCGTGCACGTTGCCCATGACGTTGGCGTGGGTCACGCCCATCGCCTGGGAGAGGGTCACCGCCGACTCGCGCGGGTGCCTGGCCGGTGCCTCGCCCTCGGCGGCCTCCCGGGCCGCCTCGTGGACCTGCTCGCGCAGGCCGACGAGGCGGTCGCCAGGAGGTTCCGCCCGGTCCGAGCTCACCGCTTGGGCCCGAGGAGCTGGCGGGACATCACGACCCTCAAGATCTGATTCGTCCCCTCATAGATTTGCGTTATTTTTGCGTCCCTCATCATTCGCTCCACGGGGAATTCCTTCACGTAGCCGTAGCCGCCGAGGAGCTGCACCGCGTCGGTGGTGACGCGCATGGCGGTGTCGGAGGCGAAGCACTTGGCCGCGGCCGAGGAGAAGGTCAGGTCGGGGTCGCCGCGGTCGGCCTTGGCCGCGGCGGCGTAGACCAGGCCGCGGGCGGCCTCGACGTGCATGGCCATGTCGGCGAGCATGAACTGGATGCCCTGGAAGTCGGCGATGCGGCTGCCGAACTGCTGGCGCTCCTTGGTGTAGCCGAGGGCGTAGTCAAGGGCGCCCTGGGCGATGCCGACCGCCTGGGCGCCGATGGTGACGCGGCTGTGGTCGAGCGCGCGCAGCGCGAGCTTGAAGCCGCCGCCCTCCTCGCCAAGGCGGTTGGCGGCCGGGACGCGCACGTCGCTGCAGATCACCTCGGTGGTGGGCGAGCCGCGGATGCCGAGCTTGTCCTCGTGCTTGCCGATCTGGAAGCCGGGCATGGTGTCCTCGAGCACGAACGCGCTGATGCCGCGGGAGCCGGCGTCCGGGTCGGTGACGGCGTAGTAGACGTAGAGCTTGCTCACGCCGCCGCCGGTGATGAAGCGCTTGGTGCCGTTGATGACGTAGTCGTCGCCGTCTCGAACCGCGCGGGAGGCCATCGCGGCGGCGTCCGAGCCGGAGCCGGGCTCGCTGAGGCAGTAGGAGATGAGCGCGCTGCCGTCGGCGACCCGGCCGAGGAAGCGCCGCTTCTGCTCCTCGTCGCCGGCGAACAGGATCGGCAGGGTGCCGAGCTTGTTGACCGCCGGGATCAGGGAGGTGCTGGCGCAGACCCGGGCGACCTCCTCGACCAGCAGGCAGTGGGTGATGGAGTCGGCCCCGCCGCCGCCGTACTCCTCGGGGATGTTGATGCCGAGCAGGCCGCTCTCCCTGAGGACCTGGAGGTTGTCCCAGGGGAACTCTCCGGTGCGGTCGATCTCGACCGCCCGCTCGGTGAACTTGTCCTCGAACAGCCGCCGCCATTCCTTGCGGAACAGCTTCTGGTCTTCGGTGAGTGTGTACGCGTCGCTCATGCCGGAGCCTCCTCGGTACCTCGGCCGCGGCCGTCGGGCCCGCTCGCCTGAAGCGCGCGAGGCCTGCACCATCGGCGGCGCGGCGTCCTCATTCTAATGAGCTGAGGCCCCGGAACCGTGCCGCCCGCCTACTGGTCCGCGCCGAGCTGGACCAGGCCGGTCTCGTAGGCCAGCACGGCGGCCTGGACCCGGTTGTGCAGCCCCAGCTTGGAGAGGATGCGGCCGACGTGGGTCTTGACGGTCGTCTCGCCGACGATCAGGGACTCGGCGATCTCCATGTTGGTGAGGCCCCGAGCCAGCAGCTTGAGGACCTCGAGCTCGCGTTCGGTGAGCTGGTCCTGGCGTGCCGGCTCGGTCGCCGCGGTGGCCTCGCCGGGCAGACGGGGGAGCTGAGCGGCGAACGCCCGGATGAGCCGCCTGGTGACCGATGGGGCCAGCATGCCGTCCCCGGTCGCCACCACGCGGATCGCGTGGACCAGCTCCTCGGGCGGGGCGTCCTTCAGCACGAAGCCGCCGGCGCCGGCGCGTAGCGCCGCATAGACGTACTCGTCGAGGTCGAAGGTCGTCAGCACCAGCACGCGCACCGGTGGGTCCAGGTCGAGGGCGGCGAGCTGGCGCGCCGCCTGAAGGCCGTCCATGCCCGGCATGCGCACGTCCATCAGCACGACGTCTGGGCGCAGCCGCTGCGCGGCCTCGACGGCCTGGCGCCCGTCGGCCGCCTCGCCGACGACGGCGATGCCGTCGCAGGCGTCGAGGATGGTGCGCAGGCCCGCGCGCAGCATCGTCTGGTCATCGGCGAGCAGCACCCGGATCATGCCGCTCATGCCCCTGGCTCGCGTGGCCGGGCGGTCGTGGGGAGGACGGCGACGACCTGGAAGCCGCCGGCCGGCCGCGGGCCTGCCTGGAACTGCCCGCCGAACATGGCGACGCGCTCGCGCATGCCGAGCAGGCCATGGCCACGCGCCGCCGCGCCGGGCACCTCGGAATGGCCGTGGCCGTCATCGACGACCTGGACGTCGAAGCGGTCGCGGGCGTAGCGGATCGTGACGGTGGCCTGCGCCGGACCCGCGTGCCTCATCGCGTTGGTGAGCGCCTCCTGCACGATCCGGTAGGCGGACAGGTCCAGCCCGGCCGGCAGCGGCCTGGGCTCGCCCTCCACCACCAGCGTCGCCGGCAGGCCGGCCTGGTTGGCGCGCTCGACGAGGGTGGCCAGCTGCGCGACGGATGGCTGTGGCGCGAGCTCGTCGGATGCTGGGCTGCCCCGCTCGAGGATGCCGATCAGCCGGCGCATCTCGCCGAGCGCCTCCCGGCTGGTGGTGTGGATGAAGCGCAGCCCGGCATCGGCCTCGGCGGGGCTGGCGCGGAGCAGGGCTCTGGTGGCGTTGGCCTGCACCGCGATCACGCTGATGTGGTGCGCGACGACGTCGTGCAGCTCGCGGGCGATGCGGGCGCGTTCGGCCAGGACGGCGTGGTGCGCGTTGGCCTCTTGCTGCCGGCGCAGCTGCCCGGCGACCTCCGCGAGGCGGCGGGCATCGTGGCGCAGCCGGCGGTGCCCGGCGCCGAGCCCCCAGGCAGCGGCGACCAGTCCGAGCACCGTGGCGACCAGGTCGATCCGGACCGGCTCACCGGAGTGGCCGGCAAGGGCGACGGCGGCGCCGACGGCAACGACCTGGGCGACTCCGAGCCCCACCAGGGAGCGACGGGCCGGCGCCTGCAGCGCCACGGTGTACAGGGCGACCAGGCTGCCAACGGGCCCGACGCTGGCGGCGCCGCCGAAGCCGAGCAGGCTCGACGCGGCGAAGCCCGCCAGCGTGACGGTGAGCACCGCCCACGGGTGGGTACGGCGCCAGGCCAGCGGGCCTGCCATCAGGACCGCGAGCGCCAGCCCCAGCGGTCCGCCGGAGCGGAACCCGGGCGCTGGGTGGACGGCGCTCGCGGCCACCAGGGCGCTGAGGCCGGCCGCCAGCAGCGCGTCGACCAGCGCCGGTCTCAGGATCGCTTGGAGCCGGCGCGCGAGCACGCGGAGCACCTCGGTCAAAGCGCGGCACGTCCCGTGACGGTGGCAGGGCCCACCGAGCCTAGCAGCCCGTTGGCCTGCGGCAATCGTCCGAAGGGAGGACGGCCGTCCTTCCTTGGTCGCAGCCACGCGATGGGGCCGGATCGTCCCATCCGCCGACGGCAGGCGGCCGCCAGGCGAGCAGGCTGACGGCACCCGGTTCCGAACCGATAGGAGGCTCGCCGTGCAACTCCCATCTCGCTGGCTGCACCGCAATCCCGTGCCGAGGGGCACGTCCCCGACCGGCAGCCCGCGCCGGCGGCGGCTCGCCTGGGCGGCGCCCGCGGTGGCCCTCGCCCTGGTCGGCGGCGCCCTCGCCCCCGCCGGCCGAGCGAGCCAGCCCGCCGGGCCGAGGGTGGCAGCGCACCACGGTCACCCACGGGTGCAGCACGCGCTCGACGTCCTCACCGGCCAGGACGGTTTCCCCGGAGCGCTGGTCGAGGTGCGCGGCGCCCACGGAGGCCGCTGGACCGGCCGCAGCGGCGTGGCGGAGCTCGGCAGCCGCCGGCCCGTGCCGCTCCGCGGCCGCTTCCGCATCGGCAGCGTCACCAAGACCTTCGTGGCCACCGTGGTGCTGCAACTGGCCGCCGAGCACCGTGTGCGGCTGGACGCCCCGATCGGGCGCTACCTGCCCGGCCTGGTCGCCGGCAACGGCAACGACGGCCGCACGGTCACCGTCCGCGAGCTGCTGCAGCACACCAGCGGCCTGCCCGACTACGTCGACGACCTGCCCCTCATGGGCGAGCAGTTCGTCCAGGACCGGTTCCGCCACTACCGGCCGCGCCAGCTCCTGGCGCTGGCGCTTGCCCACCCGCCGCTGTTCGCGCCGGGCGCGCGGTGGTCGTACTCCAACACCAACTACCTCCTTGCCGGCCTGCTGATCGAGCGGGTCACCGGGCACCCCTACGGGGTCGAGATCGGCCGCCGGATCCTGCGGCCACTAGGACTGCGCCACACCGTCGTGCCCGGCGACTCGGCGGAGATCCCCGGGCCGCACGCGCACGGCTACCTCCCGGTCGACCAGGGCGGCGGCGAACGGCTGGTCGACATCACCCGCATCAACCCGTCCTGGTCGTGGGCCGCGGGCGAGATGGTGTCCACCACCAGCGACATCGACCGGTTCTTCGCGGGACTGCTCGGCGGCCGGCTCCTGCCACCGGCCCAGCTCGCCGAGATGACCCGTGCCGTGCCCGCCGAGCAGGACTGGGACCAGTACCCGGGCGCCAGCTACGGCCTCGGGCTGGAGCGGCTGCCCCTGTCGTGCGGCGGGACCGCCTGGGGCCACGGCGGCGACATCCACGGGTTCGCGACCCGTGCCTGGACCACGCCCGACGGCCGCCAGGTCGCCCTGTCGCTCACCCTCGCCCGGATCGTGCCCACCCCCACCATCCTGCGGGACATCCGCAGCGCCATCGACGTCGCCCTGTGCGACCACTGAGGAGGCTCGACGGCTGTGGGGCGCGGCGTCCTGCCGGTAGGCTTGCCGCCACCACGGTGAGCGAGCGGAACAGGAGGATGCCCGATGGGCGCTGCGCGGGAGGCGGGCAGCCCGCCACCGGTCGAGGAGGTGCGGCCGGGACTGTGGAGCCTGCCGGTGCCGATCCCGTCCAGCCCGCTGCCGCACGTGCTCTGCTACGCCTTCGAGGTCTCCGGTGGCGTGGTGCTGGTCGACCCGGGGTGGTACGCGCCCGAGTCGCAGGCGGCACTGGAGGCCGGGCTGGGCCGGCTCGGCGCCCGTCTCGCCGACGTGCGCGGCGTGCTGGTGACCCACATCCACCCGGACCACTACGGGCTGGCCGGGCGGGTGCGCGAGGCGTCGGGCGCGTGGATCGCGCTCCACCCGGCCGACGCGGCGCTGATCCCCGACCGCTACGAGGACGTGGACGAGCTGCTGGAGCGGACCGGTACGTGGCTGCGGGCCGCCGGCGCGCCCGAGTCCGCGGTCGAGGAGCTGCAGGGCGTGAGCATGCTGATGCGCCGCTTCGTGGTCGCGGCCCGGCCTGACGTGCTGTTGGAGGACGGCGACCGGCCGGAGGTGCCCGGCTGGGAGCTGGTGGCGGTGCACACGCCTGGGCACACGCCCGGGCACCTCTGCTTCCACGAGGAGCGCACCGGGGTGCTGCTCACCGGCGACCACGTGCTCCCCCGGATCAGCCCGAACATCTCGTTCCACCCGCAGTCGACCGAGGACCCGCTCGGCGACTACCTCGCCTCGCTCAAGCAGCTGCAGGCGTACGCCGGCGCGGCGGCCCTGCCGGGGCACGAGTGGCGCTTCGACGACCTTGGCGGCCGGCTCGACGCGCTCGCCGCGCACCACGAGGAGCGGCTCGGCGAGGCCTTGGGGGTGGTCGCGGCCGGGGCGGACACCGTCTGGGAGGTGGCCGAGCGGCTGCACTGGTCACGGCCGTGGCAGCAGCTGGCCGGGTGGCTGCGCCGTGCCGCCCTCGGCGAGGCCCAGGCCCACCTGATCGTGCTGGAGCGCCGCGGGAACGTCAGCCGCTCAGCCGGCGTGCCCGAGCGCTGGCGGGCCGCGGCGACGCCTGGCTGACGGCGTCCAGCCGTCAGCCGGCCTGGTCCGCCGCGCGCTGCTCCCGCCACTTGGCCATCGTCCGTGGGATCTCGTGCCTGAGGAACTCGAAGAACTGGCGGGTCTCCTCCAGCCGCGTGCCCGCGGGCGAGTCCGGCCCGACGGCCTTGACCCCCTCCTCCAGGTCGTCCTCCCAGCGGGCGAGGATCTGGTCGCGCTGGGCGACCGCCTCGTACCAGGTCTCGGTGGTGACCCGGTAGTGGTCGCGACGCTCCCCCGGCTCACGGTCACGCGCCACCATGCGGACCTGCGCGAGGTAGCGCACGGCGCCGGAGATCGCCGCCGGGCTGACGTGCAGCCGCTCGGCCAGCTCGGCGGCGGTGAGCCGGCCGTCGTCGGCGATGATGATCGCGGCGAACACCCGCGCGGGCATGCGGGTCATGCCCGCCTCCACCAGGTCGAGCGCGAACCGTTCGACGAACCGTCGTACGGCCTCGTCGTCGCGCCCGGTATGGTCCCCCTCAGCCACGCGCGCATCCTCTCGCTGTTGGTGCACAGGTAGATAGCTTATACATGTTTGACACTTCACAACTCTGTGAAGTGAGTGTAGCGTGTGAAGCACTATGACAGCTACTCCTGCCATCGCAGTGTCCGGCCTGGTGAAGACGTTCGGCCCGACACGCGCGCTCGACGGTCTCGACCTGACCGTCAACACCGGCGAGGTCCACGGCTTCCTCGGGCCCAACGGCGCCGGGAAGACCACGACCATCCGCGTCCTGCTCGGCCTGCTGCGCGCCGACGCCGGCGAGGCCCGGCTGCTCGGTGGCGATCCCTGGCGCGACGCCACCGGGCTGCACCGCCGCCTGGCCTACGTGCCAGGCGACGTCACCCTGTGGCCGAGCCTCTCCGGCGGCGAGGTGATCGACCTGCTCGGCCGCCTGCGCGGCGGGCTCGACCCCAAGCGCCGCACGGAGCTGCTGGAGCGCTTCGACCTCGACCCGCGCAAGAAGGCCCGCACCTACTCCAAGGGCAACCGGCAGAAGGTCGCCCTGATCGCCGCGCTCGCCTCCGACGTGGAGCTGCTGCTGCTCGACGAGCCGACCGCCGGCCTCGACCCGCTGATGGAGGCCGCCTTCCGCGAGATCATCAGCCAGGAGCGCTCGGGCGGCCGCACGGTCCTGTTGTCCAGCCACATCCTCGCCGAGGTCGAGGCGCTGTGCGAGCGGGTGAGCATCATCCGTGCCGGGCGCGTGGTCGAGTCCGGGACCCTGGCCGAGCTGCGCCACCTGACCCGCACCTCGATCTCGGCCGAGCTGAGCGGCCCGCCGACCGGCCTCGCCGAGCTGCCCGGCGTCCACGACCTGCAGCTCGACGGCACCCGGGTCCACCTCCAGGTGGACAGCGACAAGCTCGACGGCGTGCTGCGCCAGCTCACCGCCGCGGGCGTGCGCACCCTGACCAGCCGGCCGCCCACCCTCGAAGAGCTGTTCCTGCGGCACTACCAGGCCGATGAGCCAGCCGCCAGTGGCAACGGCCGCCGCCAGGAGGTGGCGCGATGACCACCCTGGCAGGCACCCGCGGCCTGATCCGCCTGATCCTGCGGCGGGACCGCTTCCTGCTGCCGCTCTGGGTCCTGGTGCTGGCCCTCCTCCCGATCGAGACGGCGGCAGGCATCAACCAGTTCTACGACACACCGGCGGCGCTCCGGGAGCTCTACGGGACGATCACGGGCACCCCGGGGCTGCTCGCCATGCTCGGGCCGGTGTTCGGCGCCACCCTCGGCGCCATCACCGCCTGGCGGGCCGGGCTGGTCTTCACCGTGGTGGGCCTGGCGAGCCTGCTCACCGTCATCCGCCACACCCGCAGCGACGAGGAGGCGGGACGCCGCGAGCTGCTCGGCTCGACCGTGGTGGGCCGCAACGCGCCGCTGACCGCGGCGCTGCTGGTCACGCTCGCCGCCGACCTGGTGCTCGGCGCGGTGCTCGCGGCCGGGATGGTCGGCCTCGGGCTGCCGGCCACCGGCTCGGTCGCGTACGGCCTGTCGGTGGCGGCCGCCGGCTGGATGTTCGCCGCGGTCGGGGCCGTGGCCGCCCAGCTCACCGACGGTGCCGGAGGCGCAAGGGGCATCGCGCTCGGTGCCCTTGGCGTCGCCTACATGCTGCGCGCCGCCGGCGACACCGGCGGCAGCGACAGCGGGGTGGGGTGGCTGTCCTGGCTGTCCCCGATCGGCTGGGCGCAGCAGACCCGCTCCTACGCCGACGAGCGCTGGTGGGTCTTCGCCCTGGTGGTGGCGCTCGTGGTGCTGCTGGCCACGGTGGCCTTCGCGCTGCTGGCACGGCGCGACGTCGGCGCCGGCGTGATGGCGGCACGGCTCGGCCCGGCCACGGCGGCAGCGGGGCTGCGCAGCCCGCTCGCCCTCGCCTGGCGGCTGCACCGCACCGCCCTGATTGCCTGGACCGCCGGGCTCGCCCTCATGGGCGCGCTGATCGGCAGCGTCGCCGACAGCGTCAAGAACATGGCCAGCGAGAGCGCACAGCTCAAGGACATGCTCGAACGGCTGGGCGGCGAGAAGGTGCTGTCCGACGCCTACATCGCCGGGGCGATGGTGATCTTCGCGCTGGCGGCCGCCGGCTACGCGATCCAGGCCACGCTGCGGCTGCGCACCGAGGAGGAGGGCCTGCGCGCCGAGCCGGTCCTGGCCACCTCGGTCGGCCGGGTGCGGTGGGCCTTCAGCCACCTGCTCTTCGGGCTGCTCGGCCCGGCGCTCGCGCTGCTGGTGGCGGGCCTGGCCGAGGGGCTGGTCTACGGGCTGGTCGTCGGCGACGTTGGCGGCGAAGTGCCGCGCGTGCTGGCCGGCGCGCTGGTGCAGGTGCCCGCGGTCCTGGTCCTGTCCGGCATCGCGATGGCGCTGTTCGGCCTGCTGCCCCGGCTCGCCTCGGTGAGCTGGGCGGCGCTGGCGGTGTCCGCGTTCCTGGTCCTGATCGGCCCGCTGCTGCGGCTCAGCCACTGGCTGCTGGACGTCGCTCCGTTCAGCCACATCCCCAAGGTCCCGGGCGCCGACGTCTCCGCCACGCCCCTGGCCTGGCTGCTCGGCATCGCCGTGGTGCTCGCCGCCGCCGGGCTGGCCGGCTTCCGCCGCCGCGACCTGGTCAGCACCGCGTAGTACTGAGCCGCCGGCGGTGGTGTCCGCCGGGTAGCGCGCAGCGCCCGCATGGTCGCATGAGTAGGATTGGGCGCCATGGTGGAGCGCGGAGAGACGACGATGCCGGCCCGGGGCGTGCGGGTCGCCCTGCTCGGCTACGGCTACTGGGGCCCGAACCTGGCCCGCAACCTGCACCTGCAGCTCGGCGTGGCGTGGACGGCGTGCGTCGACCCCGACCCCGCCCGGCTCGCCGAGGTCGGCCACCGCTACCCATGGGTGCGGACCTGCCGCGACGCCGACGAGTTGCTGGCGGACGACACGATCGACGCGCTGGTGATCGCCTCGCCCGCGCGCACCCACGCGGAGCTGGCCGGGCGGGCGCTGCGCGCCGGCAAGCACGTGCTGGTGGAGAAGCCGCTGGCGCTGTCGACCGCGGACGCGGTCGCCCTGGCAGAGCAGGCCAGCGCGAGCGGGCTGGTGCTGCTGGTCGGGCACACCTTCGAGTACAACCCGGCGGTGGCCAAGATGCGCGCCCTGCTGCAGGCCGGTGACCTCGGCGAGCTGTACTACCTGCACTCCCAGCGGGTGAACCTCGGCCGCATCCAGCGCGACATCAACGCGCTCTGGTCGATCGGCCCGCACGACGTCTCGATCGCCAACTACCTGGTCGGCGCGGCGCCCCGCTGGGTGGCGGCCAAGGGCGCCCGCTACCTGCACACCGACGTGGAGGACGTGGTCTTCGCCACCCTCGGCTACGACGGCGGCGTCCTGGCCCACCTGCACGTCTCCTGGCTGGACCCGTCCAAGCTGCGGCGCACCACCGTGGTCGGCTCGCGCCGCATGGTGGTCTTCGACGATCTGGATTCCGAGGCCAAGCTGCGGGTCTACGACAAGGGCGCCGACCCGGTCGGGGTGGGCGAGTTCGGCGAGTACCAGTTCCGGCTGCGCGCCGGCGACCTGCACGTGCCCCGCACCGACCTGACCGAGCCGCTGGCGCTGGAGCTCGACCACTTCCTGGAGTGCGTGGCCACCGGGGCGAGGCCGCGCACCGACGGCTGGAACGGCGTGCGCGTGGTGGCCACCCTCGAGGCGGCCCAGCAGTCGCTGGACAAGGGCGGCCAGCAGGTCGCCGTGCCGGCCGACTGGGACCGGGACGGTGATGGGGCGGCGCGCTGACGAGGGCGTGGCGGCCAGCGCCCGCGTCCTGCCGGGGGTGCGCCTCGGCGCCGGCGCGCGCGTCGGCGAGTTCTGCCTGCTCGGCGAGGCGCCGGCCGGCACCGCCGGCGACCCGGCCCCGACCGTGATCGGCGTGGACGCGCTGCTGCGCTCGCACACGGTGATCTACGCGGGCAACCGCGTCGGCGACCGCTTCCAGACCGGCCACGGCGTGCTGCTGCGCGAGGACAACGAGATCGGCGACGACGTCTCCGTCGGGTCAGGGTCGGTGCTCGAGCACCACGTCCGCATCGGCCACCGGGTGCGGCTGCACACCGGGGTGTTCGTGCCCGAGCTGTCGGTGCTGGAGGACGACTGCTGGCTGGGCCCTCGGGTGGTGCTGACCAACGCCCCGCTGCCCCGCTGCCCGGAGGTGAGCGCCTGCATGCGCGGCGTGCGCGTCGGCCGCCGGGCCAAGCTCGGCGCCAACGTCACCGTGCTGCCCGGCGTGGTGATCGGCGAGGACGCGCTGGTCGGCGCCGGCTCGGTGGTGACCCGCGACGTGCCCGCCCGCGCGGTCGCGGGCGGCAACCCCGCCCGCGTCACCGGCACGGTCGATGCCCTGACCTGCCCTGTCGGCCTCGACCACCGCCCCTATCCGCCCGCGGGGTAGTCCGGGCACCCTGCCGCCCGGTGGGCCTTCAGCCCTTGACGGCAATCCCTTCGACCCGTGCCGCGAGCAGCGCCGGAGCTCGTCTCTCGGCGGCTCGGTACAGGCGGCTGGCTTCTCCACGCGACAGGCGCCGAGCCGCCGGGATGTCGCGCAGCAGCGCGCCACCGTGGCCGTTCACCTTCACGTGCCGAAACCCTGCCAGCGTGAGCAGGCGCCGCATCGACGCGGGGTTGAAGAACCTGATATGGGGATCCCGCCATGGCTGCTCCACTGAGAGGTCGTCGCCGAACGGATTCCAGCGTCCCAAGATGGCGAGGTCGAGCCGTCTGCGCCAGTAGGTCACGTTCGGGACCGAGAGGACGAAGATCCCCTTCGGCTTCAGCACGCGATGAACCTCGGCCACGACCAAGTGCGGGAGAAAGAGGTGCTCGAGCACCTCGATCGCAAGGACCGCGTCGAACGAGTCCGGTTCGAACGGCAGTGACGCGGCGTCGTCGACCAGCCTCGCGTCGAAGCCTCGTTCGCGGGCATGGCGGACGGCGTTCTCGGAGATGTCGACGCCGGCGTACTCGCAGCCTTGCTCCAGGAGGACCTGCCCGGCGGTCCCCCCGTCGCCGCAGCCAACGTCCAGCACGCGAGCGCCTGCCGGCACGTGCGTCTCCACCAGCCGCCGAAGGCAGGGTGTCGGCGTGCCGAGTGGCCGGTAGCCCTCGTCCGACCAGTATTCCTCGTAGTAGGAGTCCACCTTCATCAGGTCCTCCGTTCGGAGAGCTCCAGGTACAGGTCGTGGAAGCGGTCTACGGCCGCCCGCCACGAGAAGCGGCGCGCCCACTCCGGACCGAGCGCCCGCACCCTCGCGCCCAGCGGCTCGTCGTCGAGCACGCGGGCCATCCCCGCGGCGATCGCGGCGTGGTCGCGCGCGTCGACCAGCACCGCAAGGTCCCCACCGACCTCCGGCAACGACGAGTTGTCTCCGGCAACCACCGGGACGCCGCAGGACAATGCCTCGACCACGGGGAAGCCGAAGCCCTCGTACAGCGATGGGAACACCAGCCCCAGCGAGCCCCTGTAGGCGCGCACCAGCGCCTGGTCGTCGAGGTCGACGGCGAGGTGGACGCGGGAGCCGATCCCCAGCCGGGCCGCCAGCGCGGTCACCCTTCTGCTCGCCTCGGGTGAGGTCTGGTAGGGCCCGGCGCACACCAGCCGCAGCTCCTCGTGCGCGTCGGCCAGCTCCCGGAAGGCGCGCAGCAGGCCGTCGGGGTTCTTGCGCTCGCGCAGCACCCCGACGTGCAGAAAGTAGCGGGCCCGCTCGGGCAGTCCGAGCTCCCGCCGGATGCCTTCGGTCGGGCCGGGCGAGAAGCGCCGGCCCTCGACGCCTGGGAGGACCACCTCCAGCCGGTCTGGCGCGACGCCGAGCACCCGCACGGCGTCGGCACGGGTGGCTTCGGAGACACAGACCACCACATCGGCGGAGCGGACGGCTGCCAGGCCGGATCGGGCCAGCGCGCCTGGGGCCGCGGTTCCGACCTCGTTGGCGCCGCCACCAAAGGGGCCGAGATCGTGAAGGGTCACGATCCTCGGCCGGGTGCGCAGCCGCGGCGGTGGCTGGTCCACGATGTGGACGACCTCGGGTCGCAGCGAGCGGATCCGGCGATCGAGCGGCGCGGCTTCCATCGCGGCGACGAGCGGCGTCGCGCGGCCGTTGACCAGGTGCTGCGGCAGCCATCCCCCGAGGCCGACCCGGCGGAGACGGAACCGCTTGGTGGCCGAGACCAGCTCGGCGAGCCGGCTCGGGACGGGGCCGTGGTGCAGCAGCAGAGTGCATTCCACGTCGTCATGGCGTCGCAGCTCGTCGAGCAACTGGTAGGCGTAGCGGCCCGGACCCCCGAGACCGCCGTGCGGCGAGTTGATCAGGGCCTGCTGCAGGACCCGAACGTCCAGCGCGACGTGGACCTGCCCGACGGCCTCGCCGTTCCTCGTCGCCCGGGCCATGCGCCCCTCAGCTGCCATGGCGGCGCAGCACCCTGACGTCGCCGAGGTCGTCCAAGACCTCGAAGTTCGCCGTGACGTAGCGGTCGAGGACGGTGGCGCCGGGGATGCGGCTGTCGTTGGAAGGCTCGAAGACGTCGGCGAACCGTTCGTCGAGGACGAGGTACCGCGTCTGGCTGCGCTCCAGGTCCGCGACCATGCGCCGCTGCACCCGCGCGGTGTTGGTCAGCCCCGGAAGGAACAACGTGTCGCGAACGCCCGCCGGCCGGTCCGCGAGGTAGTACACGATCAGCGGATCAGTGAAGGTGAAGCGGTGATGCGCCTCGCCAACGAAGATCGGCTCACCAGCGGCGGTGGCGCCGCGCACCAGGCGGGCTGCCGCCTCGATCTGCCGGTCGTAGGCGGCGAACGGTCCCTTCCACGCGCCGTCGTGGACCATCAGCGCCAGCAGGGGCAGGGCAAGCGGGACGACGAGTGCGGCGGTCGTCTTCGAGACCGGTCGGCCAGCCGGGAACAGCCAGACGCCCAGGAGCAGCAGCACCGGAGGGAGCGCCTGGCCGAGGTGCCACACGTCGGTCGCCGAGAGGTCCTGCAGGAGGCAGAGGGCGGCGAAGCACAGCAGCAGCGGCGCCACGCCCGGCCGCATCCTCGACCGTCTCCAGATCCCGACCCCGGCCAGCGCCACGACCAGCAGAGCCGCCAGGTGCACCTGCACCTCCAGCAGCCCTCTGGGGTGGAACCCGGCCGCGTCCAGGACGGCCGGCAGCGGCGTGTCGTGGTACCGCTTCTGCCCGACGAGCGGGTACCAGAGCAGCTGCCTCGTCAGGTCCTGCAGCGGGACGGTGGCGAGCAGCCAGGCCGCGAAGGGCAGGACGACCGCAGTGAAGGCGAGCGCCGGTCGGACCTTACGGGTGCCGACGAGCAACGACAGCAGCACGTAGCCTCCAACGTCCAGCCGGAACAGGAAGGCCAGTCCCGCCAGCGCCCCAGCGCGCCACAGCACCCCGTGGGCCTCACCGCTTGCCAGCAGCAGCGCGCCCGTCGCCGCGAGCAGCGCCAGGGACCACGCCGGTAGGTCGAGGAGGTTGAACGCGACCAGGGCCAGCGCCCCGACGACCGAGACCACGGCCGCTGGAAGCGGCGCTACGACACGGCGCACCAGCAGGTAGCCCACGACGGCCTGGCCGACGACCACCAGCAGGCCGAGCAGCCGCAGCGCCAGGAGGTTCGGCCCGAGCAGGGCCGTCGGCAGCATGGCGAGCCAGCCGGCGGCCGGGCCGTAGAGGAGCCCGAAGTCGCGGTACGGGAGCCGTCCGTGCAGCATGAAGGTTGCCGCGGAGGCGGTGATCCCGGAGTCGTAGGCGAGGTAGGGCTTGGCGAGGCCGAACGCGCCGACAGCGGCGGTGACGCCGGCGACCACGGCGATCCATGCGTCCGGTGCCACTGCCGGTCCCTGCCGTCGCATCAGATCGGCAGGCGACGGAAGAGTGGCCGGGGAATCAGGCGGAGCCCTCCCATCGCCCAGCGCATCGCAGCCGGCACCCAGATGGTGTGGGCGCGGTCGCGGAGCCCCTCGACGGTGGCCGCGGCCACCGCCTCCGGCGTGGTCGCCAACGGCTGCGCCGGCCGGCCCGCGGTCATCTTGGTCTTCACGAAGCCCGGCCGGATCACCATCACGTGGACGCCGGAACCCACCAACGCGTCGCCGAGTCCCTGGCAAAAGGTGTCGAGGCCGGCCTTGGAGGCGCCGTAGACGAAGTTGGAGGCGCGTGCCCGCTCGCCGGCGACGGAGGTGAGCACGGCGAGGCTGCCGTGGCCCTGCCGCTGCAGGCAGGCGGCGACCGGCAGCAGCACCGAGACCGCCCCTACGAGGTTGACCCGCATGACTTCCAGCGCGGCGACGCGGTCCCGCTGCTCACGCCGGTCGGGGCCGAGCACCCCGAAGGCGACCAGCACCAGGTCGAAGTCGCCGGCCGCGAAGGCCTGCTCGACGAACGCCTCGTGCCCGTCCAGCTCGCCAGCGTCGAACTCCATCAGCTCGACGGTCGATGCGCCGAGGTCGCGCAGGGCGTCCACCTCTCCCCCGAGCCGGACCGGCTCGCGGGTCGCCAGGATCACGCGCTCGGTCCCGTCCGCCACGAGGGCACGGACGGTGGCCAGGGCGATGTCGGACGCGCCTCCGAGGACGAGCACCGACTGCAGACGTCCAAGCCCGTCACGCATCCAGGCCTCCCGCCGTGACGAGCGCGGACGTCCGGCCCGCAGCGGCCGTCGACGGGTCGTCCAGCCCGAGCCGCCGGCCGAGGTCGGACCGGAGCGTCCCGCACGGGTCCACGCGCTCGCGGACCCGCAGCCACGTTCCGAGCTCCGGGTACATGGCCTCGAACGGGCCGCGGCGGAGCCGGGCGTCCTTGGCCAGGTAAACCCTCCCACCCGCCTCGGCGACCAGTTCGTCGAAGCCGTCGAGCAGGCGACGCAGGCCAGGCCGGCCTGCGGGGAGGTCGACTGCCAGGGTCCACCCTGGAAGCGGGAAGGAGAGCATGCCCGCTCCTGTCCCGAGCCGCTTCAGCACGCAGAGGAAGGAGGGGCAGCGGGCGCGGGTCAGGGATCCGACCACCTGCTCGAGGACCGCCTCGGCGCCGTCGGGGACCGCGAACTGGTATTGGACGAACCCGCTCGGCCCGTAGAGCCGGTTCCAGCCGCGGACGGCATCGAGCGGCCAGAAGCAATTGGCGAGCGGAACCAGCCGCTCGGTCCTCGCTGTGGACGGCCGGGCGAATTTCGCCTGGTTGAAGGCGATCGCGACCCGGCGGCCGAGAACGCCGTCGGGCACGCCCGGCGGAATCGTGAGCCACTGCCGTGGCGTGAACCGTAGGGGCCGGCGCGAATGCGCCGCGGGCAGATCCTCCAGCCTGGCATGGTCGGCCCTGGTGAGCACCGAACGGCCGAGGCTCTTCCGCGTCGCCAGGCAGTCGACCCAAGCGACCGTGTACGGCGCCGGGTCGTCCGGTGCCATACGGTCCAGCGCGTCGCTCAGGTCGGCGGCGCGCTCGGTGCGGATCCGCATCCACGACGTCTCGATCCGTCGGAGCTGCAGGGTGACCGTCAGGACGATGCCGGTCAGCCCGAGCCCGCCCAACGTCGCCGAGAACAGCTCCGGCGTCGCCTCGGGCGTCACCATGACCACCCCTCGAGCCGGTGTCAGCAGCTCCAACGAGCGGACGGCATGCCTGATGCTCCCCTCCCGGCGGTGTGCCTTGCCGTGGACGTCGTTCGCGACCGCCCCGCCGAGGGTGACGAAGCGGGTTCCGGGAGCGGCGGGCAGCCACCATCCGGCCGGCACCACCAGCCGTAGCAGCCGCGCGATGCTGCACCCGGCCTCGACCACGACGACGCCGGTCGCCGGGTCGAAGGCGCGCACGCGGCCGAGCCCGGTCATGGAGAGCACCTGCCCCCCGGCGTTCTGCGCGGCGTCCCCATAGCTCCGTCCGAGCCCGCGGGCGATCACCCCCCGCCGGCCGGTGGACGCGAGCTTCTCGGCGACACCATCCGGCGAAGTCGGCTGCTCGACCGTCGCGCGGCTGGCGGTTGCCAGCCCCCAGCCGCGCAGCGTGGTCACACGCGGCCCCGCGCCGCTAGGCAGCAAGATAGATACCAAGCCCGTAGACCACCGCCCAGACGAGGCTGAGGAACAGCAGCGCCCGGTCGCGGAGCAGGATCTCCTCTGGCGTGCCACCGTTTCCGGTTTCCAGCAGCAGCCCGTAGCGGAGTACGCCAAGGGTCAGGGGGACCACGGACAGCTCGGCGAGCACGCCGTGGTGCACACCGACGGTGAATGCCCACAGGCAGTAGGCGATGAGCATGACGGCCGCGGCGAGCGCCACGACGAAGCGGAGGTAGCCGATCGTGTACGCGCTCAGGGCAACGCGAACGCGTGAGGGGTCGCCGTCGAGCGTCACGAGATCGCCGTAGCGCTTGCCGGCGACCACGAACAGCGCACCGAACGAGACCACGATCAGCAGCCACTGGGAGATCGGGACGTCGGTGACGAGGCCACCGGCGACCACCCGGATGACGAAGCCGCTGGCCACCACGCCCAGCTCGACGACGGCGACCCGCCGCAACCCCAAGCTGTAGGCGGTGGTCAGCGCCAGGTAGACCGCGAGGGCGGCGGCGAACCGCGGCGACAGGATCACTCCGGCGGAGAGCCCGGCAACCGCGAACGTCGCCGCGGATGCGGCGGCCAGCAGGGGCGTGACCAGGCCGCTGGCAATCGGCCGACCGCATTTGCCCGGGTGCAGGCGATCCTCGTTCCGGTCCGCCAGGTCGTTGAACAGGTACGCGGCGGCGGCCACCAAGGAGAACGCGGCGAACGACGCCGAAATTCGCGCCAGCGTCGCCGGCTGCGAGGCAATTCCGGCGGCCGCAGGGGCGGCGAGGACGAGTAGGTTCTTGGGCCACTGGCGCGGTCGGGTCGCCCGCAGCAGGGCGTGCGCGCGCAGGCTGGTCGAGCCGAATGCCCCGGAGAACGACGGATCGACCGGCACGGCGGACGCGGGCAACGCCCTCACCTGCTCGACCATGCGAACCTCGCAGTTCCTCAATGGCTGCGACGAGCGACTCCGGCGTCCCGCGTCACGTCACCGGGCGGGCTGGCGGAGCGGGGGAATCTTGTCCGAACGCCACTCCGTGGGTCAATTCTGTGAGTGATTGATGAGCAAATGGCGGACGAATGTGGCCGGAGGTGGGGATCCTCACCTATCGACCATCGACGAGCGAACACGCGGCGCCCGCATTTGCTAGCGCGGTTGCGCTAACGTCTCCCGTTCGACCAAGCCATGCTTCGCAGAACCGGCGCTTTTCGGGGGGCAAACCATGAAGCAACGCATTTGGTTCGCGCTCGGCTGTCTCGCGCTCCTCGTCACCGCGCTGCTCGGGCTGCAGGCCCTCCGCCAGGCGAAGGCGGCGCAGCGGGAGCTGACCGCCTCGCGGGCGGAGCTGAGCCGTGCCGGCGGCTTCGCCGCCGGGCCGCTCGCCGAACGGCTCGAGCTCATCGACCGGGCCGCCTTCCATGCCGAGGAGGCCCGCGTCGAGCTGAGCGGGGGCGCTGCCCGCATGGTCGCCGTGCTCCCGTTCCTCGGCCGCGACCTGCGCGTGGCGCAGCAGGTGGCGGTCAGCGCGGGCGAGACCGTGCAGGCCACCCGCGAGGCGGTCACCGGGTTGGAGCCTTTGCAGCACCGGCCGCCGGACGCGGCCGTGCTCGGCAGGGCGTCCCAGGCGCTGCTCGGGCTGCACGCCGTCCTCGAGCGCGGGCACGACCGCGTGCAGCGGACCAAGCCGCTGCTGGCCAGCCGCGGCGCCCGTCGCGAGTTCCTGGCGGCCGACGAGGCGGCCGGCCGGGCCGCCTTCCAGGCCGGTCAGGGGCTGCGGCTGGCCGCGAGGCTGTGGGGGCCGGCCGGGTCGGCGCGCTACTTCCTCGCCTTCCAGAACCCGGCCGAGCTGCGCGGCACCGGCGGGCTGATCGGCGAGTACGGCATCCTCGAAGCCAGCCCCGGCGGACCGCGGCTCGGCCGCGTGGCGCCGTTCGCCGAGCTCGACAACCGCGTGCGGGACGGGGTCGCGCTGGGCGCCGGCCTGCCCCAGCGCTACGAGCGGTTCCCGGTCAGCTCCACCTTCTGGGCGGTGAACATCCCGGCCGACCTGCCGACCGTCGGCGAGACCATGGTGCGCCTGTACCAGCAGACCACCGGCGAGCGACTCGACGGGGTGATCGCGATCGACCCGCTGGCGGTCGCCGAGATCCTGCGCGTGGCCGGACCGGTCACGGTCGCCGGCACCAGCCTGGACGCCGACAACGTGGCCGACCAGACCCTGGTCAAGGCGTACGTCCGCTACGAGCGCGACGTCGAGGCCCGCAAGCGCTTCCTGGAGGAGGTGGCCAGGCAGACCATGGCCGCCTTCCGGAGGGTCCTGCCGAGCCACCCGGTCGAGCTGATCAAGGGGCTCGCCAAGGCGGCGAAAGGTCGTCACCTGCAGCTCTTCTCGACCGACGCGGACGCCCAGCGCGCCCTGCTCGGCATCGGCATCGCCGGCAGCACCGCAGCGCCGCCGGACGGCGACTACCTGATGCAGGTCGGCGTCAACACCGCCGGCAACAAGCTCGACGCCTTCCTGCAGCGCAGCGTGCGCTACCAGGTGCGCCTGCTGGCCGACGGCGGCGCGCGGGCGAGCGTCGCGCTCACCCTGCGCAACGGCGCCCCAGCCGCCGGCCTGCCGCGCTACATCATCGGCCCGTTCGACGCCCGCTTCCGGCCGGGCCAGAACAGCCAGTACCAGACCCTGTACGTGGCCGGGGCGTACGGCCTCGCCAGGGCGACCGTCGACGGCCGCCCGGCCGGGGTCGAGGCCCAGGCCGAGCTCGGTGGCCTGTCGCTGTCCCAGTCGGTCGCCATCCCGTCGAGGCAGGCGGTCACGCTCGGCTTCGACCTGGTGCGCAAGGACGCCGTCGAGGTCCTCGGCGACAACCGCATCCGCTACCGGCTCTTACTGCGCCCGCAGGCCACCATCCACCCCGACCAGGTGCAGGTGACGGTGGGCGGGCCGCCCGGCTGGCGCTTCGCCGCCGCACCCGCGGGCGGGCACCTCGCCGGCGCGACCGCGAGCTGGTCCGGCCCGCTCGAGCAGGAGCGCTCGCTCGCGTTCGAGCTCGTCCCGGCAACCTGAGCGAATCCGGCGTGTCCGGCGAACGCCACTTCCCGGGAGCTAAACGGAATTCGATCTCTTAGAGCAATTCAAGGCGATAGAGTTGTTCGTCCGACCAGCGTTCCGTTAGGGTGCCGGCTGCCGCGGCAACGTCCGCGGCAGCACTCGCAGTGATCGGCAGGCGCGGGCCGCGCGGCCTGCTCTTGGCGGGACGAAACCCGATCCGAGGAGGAACTGCATGCGAAGGCTCCTGGCCGCGCTCGCCGTTGCGGTCGGTATCAGCTTGCTGGGCGTACCGGCCGCTCAGGCCAGCCACCCGCACGCGCAGATCACCGTCTCGCCGCGCAACACCTACGCGGGCCAGCTGGTGCTCGTCTCGGGCAGCTGCCTGCGCACCGGGGCGGTCGCCCGCATCGAGATCGACCGGCACCTGTTCGCCCTCACCCTGACCGGCTCCGCCGGCCACTTCTCGTTCGTCAAGCGCCTGCCGACCACCCTGCGGTCCAGCGCGCACCGGATGTACCTGTTCTGCGACGGCCGCTTCCGCGCCATAGGAGGCTTCCGGGTCTGGCCGCGCAGCCACGCTGCCTTCACGGTCGCGCCGACCACCACGGGCCGCGGCCACACCATCCGTCTCCAGGGCTCGGGCTGCCTGCCGAGAACGATCGTCTACTTCCGCATCGACGTGCACCGCCTGATCGGACAGACGGTCGCCCGCCGCAACTGGTTCTTCCGCGGCACGGCACAGATCCCGTCGGACATCTCGCTCGGCACCCACCCGGTGAGCGCGCAGTGCCGCGTGGGCGGCCGCGTGGTCGGAACGCGCAACGTCAACGTGGTCGAGTATCCCGGCCTGGAGGCCAGCCTCGGCGGCATGCGGGTGGAACGCTCCACCGTGGTCGCCGGCCGCACCATCGCCTTCTCCGCGCAAAGCTGCAAGGGCGGCCTCGCCGACGCCTCCCTGGACAACCACAGCATCCAGCTCGCGGCGCCCGACCGGCGCGGCGGCATCTTCCGCGCCAAGGCGACCATCCCGAGCGGCACCCCTGCGGGCGTCCACCAGCTCCTGACGCGCTGTGACGGCGCCGTTGCCGGCGCGGCCACCGTGCAGGTGGTCGCGACGAACGCCGTCGCCAGCGGCGCCACGTCGAGCCTGCCGGAGCGGCGCTCCAACATCGTGCCCGGCGTCTCGCTCGGCCTCGCCCTGATCGTCACCGGCGCGCTGGTGCTGACCGGTATCAGCCGACGCCGCCGTGGAGCCGTCCGTCCCTGACGTCCCTGTCCGCAGCGAGCGACGAGCTGGAGACCGGTCCCGCCATGGCCGTCCGTGAGCAGTACGTCCCGTCCCTGGCCCAAGGGGGTCCGGGGGGCGCAAGCAGCGAAGCGGTAGCCCCCCGGTCGACCGGGCAGGGGATCCCGGCGCGCGTCGCCCGACGCGGCGCGCGCCGGCTGCTGCTCGCCTCGCGCCTCTGCGGCGACCTGGGCGCGCTGCTGCTCGGCCTGGTGGTCGCCGGACGCCTGCAGGAGACGCTGGTGCGCGCCGAGCTGGTGAACCCGCTCGGCGCCACCGGCGTCTTCAACACCCTGGCGCTTGCCACCTGGCTGGTGCTGTTCGCCGGCCTCGGCCTGTACGACGGCCGCCGCCTGGTCAGCGCGGTCGACGAGTTCAAGCTGGTGCTCGAGGGCGTCGCGCTCGGCACCGTCGGCGGCGCCTTCCTGGCCTTCCTGCTCAAGGTGCCGACCCACCGCTCCTGGGTGCTGTCCATCTGGATCGGCTGCACGCTGGCGGTGCTCGGCACCCGCCTCGCCTACCGCCGCATCCATCGCGCCCTGCGCCGCTCGGGCGCGATGGTCAGCCGCATGCTGATCGTCGGGGCCGGACGCGAAGGGCGCGACCTGCACCGCTCCATCACCCGTGCGCCCCACCTCGGCTTCGAGGTGGTCGGCTTCCTGGACGACGCGCGCCCGCCAGGCCCGGCCGGGCCTGGCCTGCCCGAGGTGCTCGGCGGCAGCGCGGAGGTGCGCGCCGTGGTGCTCGACCGGGAGGTCGACGCCGTGCTGGTCGCCGGCGGCTCGGTCGCCACCGAGACGTCGGAGCGCGTCTACCACGACCTCGGCGGCGTCGACGTCGACCTGCACCTGTCCACCGGCCTGCCCGGGGTCGCGGCCAGCCGGGTCGCGGTGCAGCGCTTCGGCGAGGTGCCCGTGCTCGGCCTGCGCCGCGTCGAGCTGAGCGGCTGCCAGCAGGCCGTCAAGCGCATCTTCGACGTGGTCGTCGCCGGCTTGCTGCTGGCGCTGCTCGCCCCCGTGCTGGCCGCCTGCGCGCTGGCGGTGCGCCTGTCCGGCCGCGGTCCGGTCCTGTTCCGCCAACGCCGCGTCGGGCGTGCCGGCCGCGAGTTCACCATCCACAAGTTCCGCTCCATGGTCCCTGACGCCGAGGACCGGCTGACCGCGCTCGCCGGCCGCAACGAGGCCGACGGACTGCTGTTCAAGCTCAGCCGCGACCCGCGCGTCACCCCGGTCGGCCGCGTGCTGCGCAGCTGGAGCCTCGACGAGCTGCCCCAACTCCTCGACGTCCTGCGCGGCGACATGAGCCTGATCGGCCCGCGTCCGCCCCTGCCGGCGGAGGCCGCACGCTACGACGCCTGGCTGCGCGACCGCCTGCGGGTCAAGCCGGGGGTCACCGGACTGTGGCAGGTCTCCGGCCGCCACCGCCTCTGCTTCGAGGACTACGTCCGCTACGACCTCTTCTACGTGGAGAACTGGTCGCTGGCCATGGACCTGTTCATCCTCCTCAAGACCATTCCGACTGTACTGCGACGTTCGGGGATATGAGTACGCTCACCGATTACCTCCGCATCCTGCGCAAGCGCAAGCTGCTCGTGCTCAGCGCCGTGGTCTGCTGCGCGGCCACCGCGCTGGCGGCCTCCATGGCCACCATCCCGGTCTACCAGGCCTCGGCCAAGCTGCTGGTGATGGCGCGCGCGCAGCCGAGCGGCGGGGTCAGCTCCGCCTACGAGGGCGCGCTCCTCTCCCAGCAGCTGATGCAGTCGTTCGCCGCCGTGATCGAGGCACGGCCGACCGCCGAGGCGGCCCTGCGCCGCCAGTACGAGAACATCCCGGCGGGGGTGCTGCAGCAGCGGATCAAGGCCGACCCGATCCCTGACACCCTGCTGATCGAGCTGAGCTACGAGGACATCGACCCGGCAAGGGCGCAGCGCCTCACCAACGCCGTCGCGCTCGCCTTCGTCAGCCAGGTCCCGGGCCTGCAGGGCGGCTCCACCGTGCGGGTCAGCCTGGTCGAGCCGGCGCTGCGCCCGACCGTGCCGGTGCGGCCGCAGACCAGGTTCAACGTCGCCCTCGCGGCGATGCTCGGGCTGATGCTCGGGGTCGGCTTCGCCTACCTCGCCGAGCACCTCGACACCTCCATCCGCAGCGCCGACAGCCTGGAGGCCGCCGCCGACGCCCCGGTGGTCGGCACCATCCCGCTGTTCGCCGCGTCCGAGCAGCCCCTGCCGGTGGTGCGCGAGCCCCGCTCGGTCGAGGCCGAGGCGTTCCGCAAGCTCCGCACCAACCTGTCGTTCCTCGGCGTCGACCGGGGCAGCCTCTGCTGCGTGGTCACCTCGCCGTCGGTGGGCGAGGGCAAGTCGACCGTGACCGCCAACCTCGCCATGGCGATCGCCCAGAGCGGCCTGCGGGTGATCGTGGTCGAGGCCGACCTGCGCCGGCCTACCGTGCACCGGCTCTTCGGCCTGCAGCAGCGCGTCGGCACCACCACCGTCCTGCTCGACCACGTCGACGTCGACGACGCCCTGCACCGCCTGGACGACGAGCCGGTCGCGGTGCTCACCTCCGGCCAGGTTCCCCCGAATCCATCGGAGTTGCTGGGGTCCCGTCCCATGGGCGAGCTCGTGGCCGAGCTGCGCCGGCGCGCCGACGTGGTGCTGATCGACTCGGCCCCGGTGCTGCCCGTGGCCGACCCGGTGGTCGTCTCCCAGTTCGCCGACGGGGTGCTGCTGGTCGCCCGTGCCGGCGCGACCACCCGCGACCATATCAAGGCGGCACGGGCGGCCTGCGACAGGGGCGGCGCGCGCGTGCTCGGGGTGGTGCTCAACGCCGCGCCCTTCAACGCCGACCGCGCCGCCTACTACGGCTACTACGGGCCCCGCGAGCCCGAGGCCGTGCACGCCAACGGCAACGGGGCTGGCCCGCAACAGCCAGCCGGCAACGGGGCTGGCCCGCCGCAGCGAGCCAGTGCGCGCACGCGGCGCCACGCCAGGTCCAAGGCGGGCGCATGAGGATCCTGATCACCGGCATCAACTACGCGCCTGAGGCCACCGGGATCGCGCCCTACACGGCCGGGCTGGCCGAGCACCTCAGCGCCCGCGGCCACCACGTCACCGTGGTCACCGGGCTGCCCAGCTACCCGCAGTGGCGCGTGCACGAGGGCTACCGCGGGCGCATCGCCAGCCGCGAGACCCTCGCCGGGGTGGACGTGCGGCGGCGCTGGCACTACGTCCCGCGTGAGCAGTCAGCCGTGCGGCGCGCCGCGTACGAGGCGAGCTTCCTCGCCACCGGCCTGTCCGCCCTGGCGCTGCCCCGGCCCGACGCGATCGTCGGGATCGTCCCCAGCCTCGGCGGCGGCCTGCTCGCCCGCCTGGCCGGAGCCCGCTTCGGCGCGCCCTACGGGCTCGTCTTCCAGGACCTGATGGGGCCGGCGGCGGCGCAGAGCGGGGTCATCGGCGCCAGCCGGGCGGCCAGGGCGATCCGGGCCGCCGAGGTGTTCACCGCCCGCCGGGCCCAGGCGGTCGGCGTCATCGCCGAGGGCTTCCGGCCTTACGTCCAGTCGCTCGGGGTCGCCCCGGAGCGCATCCGCCGGGTGCGCAACTGGACGCACGTGCCCGAGCCCACCGGCGACCCGGCAGACGTCCGCGCCCGGCTCGGCCTCGAGCCGGGCGCGGTCGTCTGCCTGCACGCCGGCAACATGGGCCACAAGCAGGGCCTCGCCAACGTGGTGGAGTGCGCCCGCCTGGCTGCGTCAGACCCGGGCATCGGCTTCGTGCTGATGGGGGACGGCAGCCAGCGCCCACTCCTCGAGGGCCTCGCCGCCCGCCACCGCCTCGACAACCTCCGCTTCCTGCCGATCCAGCCCGCCGAGCTGTTCCCCGGCGTGCTCGCCGCCGCCGACGTGCTGCTGGTCAACCAGCGGGCCACGGTCACCGACATGTCCCTGCCCGGCAAGCTCACCTCCTACTTCCTGGCCGGCCGGCCGGTGCTGGCCGCGGTCTCCCCCGCCAGCGAGGCCGCCCGCGAGGTGGCCGCCTCCGGCGCCGGCCTGGTCGTCCGCCCCGACGACTCCGCCGCGCTGCTCACGGCGGTGCGCGCCCTGGCGGCCGACCACGGGCTGCGCGAGCGCCTCGGCAGCGCCGGCCGCGCCTATGCCCGAGCCACCCTCACCCCCGGGCAGGCCCTTGCCGGCCTGGAGGCTCTGGTCGAGCAGATCGCCGCCCGCGCCGGGAGGGCGCAGGCGGTGACCGTCCCGCCGTGACCCAGCTCCGCTCCCTGCTCGGCACGGCGGCGGCTGCTGGCAACCGCCGCCCTCTCTCCCTGAGCTTCGCCACCTCCGGCGGCATCCAGGCCCTCAACGTGGTCACCGGCGTCCTGCTGGCGCGCGCCCTGGGTCCCGCCGGCCGCGGCGAGCTCGCCGCCGCGATGCTGTGGCCCGGGCTGTTCGCGGTGGTCGGCGGCCTCGGCGTCGGCGAGGCCATCACCTACCACGCGGCCCGCGCCACCTCCGCGCCGGGAACCCTGGTGGGCAGCGCCCTCGCGCTCGGCGCGGTGCAGGCCACCGTCTTGATGGCCGGCGCGGCCGTGGCCGTTGGGCGGGTGCTGGCCCACCAGGGCGCCGACGCGCGCACGGCCGCCCATGCCTACCTCGCCTACGTGCCCCTGTTCTTCCTCGGCACCTACCTCATCTCGGTCCTCGGCGGCCTGCGCCGCTACACCGCCTTCCAGGCGCTGCGCGTGCTGGTGATCGCCCTCTCGGCGCTCGGCCTGATCGCCTTGGCCGGCGTCGGCGCGCTCACGGTGCGCACCGCGGTGCTCGCCTACCTGGGCGCGAACCTCGTCACCGCGATCGCGGCGCTGTGCGCGCTGCGGCCCTGGAACCTGAGGCTGGAGGTCGACGGCGACCTGGTCCGCGAGCTGCTGTCCTTCGGCGTCCGCAGCCACGGGGGCAACGTCGCCGGCATGTTGAACGAGCGGCTCGACCAGCTCGTCATGTCGATCTTCCTAGCGCCGGCGAGCCTCGGGCTCTACGTGGTGGCAGTCACCATGACCTCGGTGACCGGCCTGGTGGGCGCGTCCGCCGCGACCGTAGCGCTGCCCTCCGTGGCCAGCGCTGCCTCGGTCGGCGAGCGCGCCAGGCAGACGCGCCGGCTGGTCGGAGTGACGCTGCTGGTCTCGGCCGCGGTCACCGTGCCCTTGGTCGCGGCCATGCCGCTGCTCGTCGACCTCTCCTTCGGCGATGCCTATGCCGCCGCGGTCGGGCCGGGCCGGGTGCTGTCGCTCGCGGCGGTCGCGCTCAGCATCGGCCGGGTGCTCGGCGCCGTGCTGCGCGCCATCGGCCAGCCCCTCGACGCCGGCTTGTCCGAGCTGTTCGCCCTGGTCGCGACGTTGCTAGGGCTGGCGCTCCTGCTGCCCTCCCTTGGCCTGGCCGGCGCGGCCGTCACCTCGCTCGGGGCCTACCTGCTGAGCTCGTGCTGGATGGCGGGCAGGGTGGCGCGCGCCCTCGGCGTCTCGCCGCTTACGCTGGTGCTCCCCGACCGGGAGCTGCTCGCGAGGCTGCCCCGGATCGCGGCTTCCCTCGCCGGCTCCGGCCGGCCGGGCGGAAGGGCACCGCGATGACCGCGCCAGGCGCCGTCCTGCCACGCCGCGGACCCCTGGTGGTGCGCCGTGAACCGCTGCTCGCCGCCGTCACCACCGCGGCCGCGGTGGCGTTGGGTCTGGTCGCCGGCAGCGGCAGGGTGCCGCTGGCGGCCGCGGTGGTGGCGCTGACGGCCGCCCTGGTCGTCGGCATCCACGACTGGCGGCGTGCCTTCTACGGGCTGCTGTTGTTCCTGCCGTTCTCCGGCGTCCCGTGCGTGTTGCTGTACCCCGACGTCCGCCCCGCCCTGGTCTTGAAGGACGCCTTCTTCGTGGTGCCCGCGTACGCCGGCTTCCTGGCAAGCCGCGCCCAGCGCCGCCAGCTCGAGTCGGGCGCCCTGCCCGCCGTCCTGCTCGCCCTGTTCGCGCTCTTGGTCGCCGTCCAGGTGTTCAACCCCGCCCTGCCCAACCGGCTCGTCGGGGTGATTGGCGCCAAGGTGTGGCTGTTCTACATCCCCTGCTGCCTGCTCGCCTACCACCTGGTCGAGAGCAAGGCCGCCCTCGCCAGGCTGCTCGCCACGATGAGCCTTGTGGCGGTCGTGCCGGCGCTCGTCGGCGTGGTAGAGGCCCTGCTGATCTACACGGGGCACCCGAACCTTGTGTACCACTGGTACGGCGAGGCCGCGAAGTCGGCCACCCAGGGCTTCACCGAGTTCGACTTCAGCGGAGGCGGCAGCCTGCGCCGCATCCCGAGCACGTTCTCGTTCGTCGCCCAGTACTTCGCCTTCCTGGTCTGCATGATCGCGGTCGGCTACGCCTGGTGGCGTGGGGTCCTCGCCGGGAGCCGCCTGGCGCCGACGGGCGCCGCCGTCTGGCTGCTGCTCCTTGTCGCTGGCTTCCTCTCCGGCTCCCGGGCCGCCTTCGTCTTCATCCCCTTCCTGGTCGCCCTGACGCTCCTGCTCGAAGCACGTGACCTGCGCCTGCCCGTCGGCCGCCTGGTGATGCCGGCCGGCGTCCTCGTCGGCGTCACCGTGGCCGTCCTTGGCGTCAGCGCCGGAACACTGCTCAGCCACACGGTCGGGGTCGGCGCCGAGGAGTTCCAGACCGTGTTCGTCGACGGCTTCCGCCGCGTGCTCGGGACCACGCTGACCGGCCTCGGGACCGGGATCGACACCAACGGCGCCCGCTACGCCTTCGCGAACCCCGACCAGTTCACCGCCATCAGGGGAACTTGGTACGAGAGCTGGTACGTCAAGGCGTACCTGGAGCTCGGCGTGGCCGGCCTCGTCCTGGTGGTGGCCATCCTCGGCCAGCTCGTGGTGGCCGGGCTGCGCCGCCACGCGGCGCTCAGGGACCCGGGGCTGCGGGCGGTCTCGGCCAGCCTGCTCGCCCTGCTCATCTGGAACCTGATCTACGGCCTCAAGGGCCAGTTCGTGGACCTGGACCCGAGCAACGTCTACTTCTGGCTGTTCATCGGCGTGCTGGCCAAGCTGCCACGGCTCGACCAGGACGAGCCACCCGGCAGCGGCATGCCCTCAGCGCTGGGGAGCCGGTGAGCCGCCGCCCCCGGCCCCCGGTGGACGGCGAGACGGGAGCGGTGTGCCCGGTGATAGTCGCGCACCCGATCCACCAGCACGCCTACGAGACCGCCGTCGGCGCCGCTCAGGCCGGTCTGCTGCAGCTCTTCGTCACCGGGCTGTACTGGACCGGCGCGGGCCTGACCGACCCACGCCACTGGCGCCTGCTGCCGGGGGCCCTGGCACGGCGCGTCGAGTGCGAGCTGAGCCGGCGCAGGCACCCGGCCCTCGACCCGGCCCGGGTGCGGGCGATCGGCCGCTACCACCTGCCGGCGACCCTGGTCCGCCGCAGCGCCGGGCACCTGCCCGTGGTACGCGACCTCGACCTCGACCGCTGGGCCGCCAGGCGGTTCGACCGGACGGTGGCCCGGCTGCTCGACCGGACGGAGGGCGTGGCCCTGGTCCACGTGTTCGAGGGCGGCTCCAGCCGGACGCTGCGCGCGGCCAAGCAGGCGGGCCTGCGGACCGTGCTCGACGTGCCGAGCGCCCACGAGCGCTTCGTCGAGGCCGAAGCGGAGGAGACCGGCTCGACGGCGATCCCCATGGCCGAGGTGGCGCTGGAGCGGGAGCTCGCCGACCTGCTGCTCGCCCCCTCCGGCTACGTGGCCGCCTGCCTGAAGGAGGCGGGCGTGCCCGCGGAACGGATCCTGCGTCTGCCCTATGGGGTGGACCCCGAGGTGTTCCAGCCCGCAGCGGCGCCACCACGGGACGGTCGCTTCCGCGTCTTGTTCGTCGGTCAGATCGGGCACCGCAAAGGCGTCCGCTACCTGCTGGAGGCCTGGCGTCGTCTGGCCTTGCCCGACGCCGAGCTGTTGCTGGTGGGCGCGCCCGGCCCGGCCGGGCGGCGCCTGCTGGCCGAGTACCACGGCAGGTACCGCTGGGTCGGTGCCCTGCCCGGCCGCGAGCTACGCCGCTGGTACCAGTGCAGCGACCTGTTCTTGTTCCCCTCGCTGGCCGAGGGCTCCGCGCGGGTGACCTACGAGGCGATGGCGTCCGGGCTGCCGCTGGTGGTCACGCCCAACAGCGGCTCGGTGGTGCGCGACGGGGTCGACGGCTTCGTGGTCCCTGCGCGCGACGTGGACGCGATCTGCGAGCGGGTGCGTCAGCTCCACGCCGACCCCGGAGCACGCCGCGAGATGGGGGCGAGTGGCCGCGCCCTGATCGAGCGCAGCTACACCTGGCGGCACTACCACCGCCGCCTCGCCGCCACCTATCGCGCGGTCCTCGCCGGCCAGCCGATCGGGGTGCTCGATTGAGCCGGCGACCCGCGATGCCGGCGCGCGGCTCCCCCGACGCCCGGGGAGCGCAGCGTGCGACCAGGCCGGTGCGACTCGCCCACCTCGTCTCCCACCCGATCCAGTACTTCGCGCCGCTGTACAGGGAGCTCGCCGTCCGCCCGGAGATCGACCTGACCGTCTACTTCTACTCGGACGCCTCGGCCGGGGAGTTCTACACGCCCGACTTCGCCAGGCACCTGCGCTGGGACACCCCGCTGCTGGACGGGTTCCGCTGGAAGGTGCTGCCGAGCGCGCGCGGTGCCGCGATCACCTCGCGCCTGCCGACGAGGCCGCACCTTGACGTCCTCCGCGACCTCGCCGCCGAGCGGCACGACCTCGTCTGGGCCCATGGCTACGCCCACCTCACCACCTGGCTGGTGCTGCTCGCCGCCCGTGCGCGTGGCGTCCCCGCGCTGCTCAGGGAGGAGCAGACGCTGCTGCACGGCAGACCCTGGCACAAGCGCGCGCTCAAGCGAGCCCTGCTGCAACCGCTGCTCCGCCGCTCGTTCGGGCTGTACATCGGGGAGCAGAACCGCCGTTGGATGCTCCACCACGGCGCCGACCCCGCGAGGCTGTTCCCCGCCAGGTACTGCGTCGACAACGACTGGTTCCGGCGGCGGGCCGCCGAGCTGGCAGGCCGTCGCCGCGAGCTGAGAGCGTCCTTCGGCATCACCAGCGACGCGCCGGTGCTGGTCTTCTGCGGCAAGCTGATCGCCAAGAAGCAGCCGCTCCTGCTGGTGGAAGCGTTCGAGAAGCTGCGCAAGCGGCATCCATGCTGGCTGCTGCTGGTCGGCGACGGCCCCCTGCGCGCAGCCGTCGAGGACCTGGTGCGCGGGCGCCGCCTGCCCGACGTGCGCCTCACCGGCTTCCTGAACCAGAGCGAGCTGCCCGCCGCGTACACCGCGGGAGACGTCTTCACGCTGCCGTCGGCCTGGCACGAGACCTGGGGGCTGGTGGTCAACGAAGCGATGAACTTCTCCCTGCCGGTGGTCGTCTCGGACAAGGTCGGCTGCGGCGAGGACCTGGTCCGCCCGGGTTGGAACGGCCTCGTCGTGCCCCACGACAGCGCCGACGCCCTGGCCGACGCGCTCGGGACGCTGGTGGCCGACGCCGGCCTGCGCCGCACGTTCGGCACTCGCAGCCACGAGCTGGTCGACCGGTACAGCGTCACGGCCTGCGCCGACGGCATCGTCGGGGCCTGCCTGGCGGCAGTTGGCGGAGATGGTCGGCACCTCGCTCGGGCACCGAGGGAGCCGACGAGTTCGCGACACGAGGGGGGAACGTGACCAAGATCGCCGTGATCGGCTGCGGCAACTGGGGGCCGAACCACGTCCGCAGCTTCGCCAGCCTGCCTGGCTGCCGCGTGGACGTGATCGTCGACCTGGACCCGGAGCGCCTCGAGGTGGTCCGCCAGGTCCACCCTGGCGTCCGCTGTGAGCAGGACCACTGGGCGGCGCTCGACGACCCGGCGATCGACGCGGTGGTGATCGCCACCCCGATGCTGACCCACTACCAGCTCGTCCGCGACGCGCTCAGCGCCGGCAAGCACGTGCTGTGCGAGAAGCCGCTGTGCGAAACCGCCAAGGAGGGCGAGGAGCTGGTCGAGATGGCGCGGGCCAAGGACCTCCGCCTGATGGTCGGCCACGTGTTCCTGTTCAACCCGGGCGTGGAGAAGCTGCGGGAGCTGGTCCGCGGCGGCGACCTGGGCCGTCTGTACTACCTGGCCGGGTTCCGCACCAACCTCGGGCCCGTCCGCAACGACGCCAACGCCGCCTACGACCTGGCAGCGCACGACGTCGCCATCTTCAACTGGCTGCTGGGCACCGAGCCGGAGACGGTCTCGGCCACCGGCGCGGCGTTCATCCAGCCCGACATCGAGGACGTTGTGTTCCTGTCGCTGCGCTACCCCGGCGGCGTGCTCGCCGGCATCCAGGCGAGCTGGCTGGACCCGAAGAAGGTGCGCCAGATCACCGCCGTCGGCTCCAAACGCATGGCGACCTGGGACGACCTGCAGCTCACCGCGCCGCTGGCCATCTTCGACAAGGGCGCGAGCGCCGCGCAGGACTACCGCGACTTCGGCGAGTTCCTGCGCCTGTCGACCTGGGACGGCGACATCCGCCTGCCGAAGGTCCGCTCCGAAGAGCCGGTCAAGGGCCAGGCCAGGCACTTCCTCGAGGCGGTGGCCAGCGGCCGCGTGCGCCGCTCGGACGGCAGCTTCGCGGTCGGAGTGGTGCGCACGCTCGAGGCGGTCGCCGCCTCCATCCGCGCCGGCGGCAGTACCAAGGAGGTGAGCGATTGAACCCGCTGCGTGAAACGCGCCCGGCGACCGCCGGCCAGGCCGGCCTGGCCGTCAGGGTGCCGTTCGTCGACACCGCGGTCCAGCAGCGCTCGATCGCGGCCGAGCTGTCGACCGCGATCGAGGAGGTGCTGCTCTCGTCGCAGTTCGTCCTCGGCCCGCAGGTGGCCGAGTTCGAGCGCGCCTTCGCCGAACTCATCGGCGTGCGCCACGCGGTCGGCACCAGCTCCGGTCTCGATGCCCTGCGGCTGGCCCTGACAGCGCTCGACATCGGCCCCGGCGACCAGGTGATCCTGCCGGCCAACACCTTCATCGCCACCGCGCTGGCGGTCAGCGCGGTGGGCGCTCGGCCCGTGCTGGTGGACTGCGACCTGCACACCTACCAGCTCGACGTGGACCAGATCGGCCGGGCGATCACCGTCCGGACCAAGGCGGTCATCCCGGTCCACCTGACCGGGCAGGCGGCCGACATGGACCCGGTGCTCGATGTCGCCCGCGCCAACGGCCTGCACGTGATCGAGGACGCCGCCCAGGCCCACGGGGTCAAGTACAAGGGTCGCTCGTGCGGCAAGCTCGGCACCGTCGGCTGCTTCAGCTTCTACCCCTCGAAGAACCTCGGCGCCTGCGGCGACGGCGGCATGCTGACCACCGCCGACGCCGACCTGGCCGAGCGCGCCCTGCGCCTGCGCAACCTCGGCGAGAAGACCAAATACCAGTATGTCGAGAAGGGCCTGAGCGCGCGGCTGGACACCATGCAGGCGGCGGTGCTGCTGGTCAAGCTTCGCCACCTGGCGCGCTGGAACGAGGCGAGGGCGCGGCACGCCGAGACCTACCGGCGCCTGCTCGCTGGCGTCGGCGACCTCGTCTTCCAGCAGCACGCGCCCTTCTCGAGCCACGTGTACCACCTGTTCGTGGTCGAGACCGCCGAGCGTGACGCACTGCGCACGCATCTCGCCGCGGCCGGCATCCAGACCGGGGTGCACTACCCCGTCCCGATCCACCTGCAGTCCGCCTACGCGGACCTCGGCCACAAACAGGGCGACTTCCCGCGGGCCGAGCGCCTGGCCGGGCGCATGCTCTCGCTGCCGATGTTCCCCGAGCTGCGCCCGGCCCAGATCGCCCTGGTCGCCGACGAGGTGCGGCGGTTCTTCGCCGGCGCCGGCCGCTCCCCTAGGGGCCGTCGGTGAGCGTCTACGCGCTGTACTTCCGGCACTTCGGGGACGCAAGGTGCATCCTCGACGTCGGCTGCGGCCCTGGCCACCTGGGCCGGCAGCGGCCGTCGCCCGAGGTCGCGGTGCACGGCGTCGACCTCGACCCGGGCGCACTGGCACTGGCGGTCCGGACCGAGACGGTGGTGAGGGCCGACCTGGACGCGAGGCCGCTGCCCTATGCCGACCAGAGCTTCGACGCGGTGCTCGCCAAGGACGTCTTCGAGCATCTCGTCCGGCCGGAGCGGCTGGCCCGCGAGGTATGGCGAGTGCTGCGACCGGGCGGGGTGGTGGTCGCCTCGGTGGTGATGGCCAAGCCAAAGGCCGTCTGGGCCGACTACACCCACGTGCGCGGCTTCACCCGCCGGACCGCGCCGCAACTGCTCGCCGACGCGGGCTTCACCGTCGAGCGGGTGTGGCGCATGGGCGGGGTACCGCTCTCGGGCCGCCTGGGCTTCGTGCGGCTGGTGCCGCAGCTCCTGCGCCTACCCGGTGCGAGCCAGCTCTGGGCGGCGAGCTGGGAGCTGCGTGCGCGCAAGCCAGGCTGCGGGGCGGCAGCGTGAGCCCGCGGGTGCTGGTCGTCCAGCACGGCTCGCGTGGCGGGGTGGGACGGTACGAGCTGCTGATCCGGCGCGCGCTGCGCCCGAGGGGCGGGTTCGAGCCGGTGGTGCGCACCATCTCCCGCGGCGCACCGCAGCGCCACTTCGTGGAGGCCGCCGGGCGCATGGGCGCGAGCACGGTGGTCCGCCCCGGCCTCGTCCGTTTCGCCGCCGGGGTGCTGTGGGAGGTCCTGCGCTGGCGGCCCGACGTGATCGTCTACACCCACCTGCACCTGGCCCGGCTGCAGCTCGTGGTGCGCCGGTTGCGGCCACGCGCCAGGGCGCTGGTGGTCGCCCACGGCTACGAGGTCTGGGAGCCGCTCTCCTGGTCCAAGCGCAACGCCCTGCGGAGCTGCGACACCATCCTGATGCTGACCCGCTTCGTGGCGCGCCGCATGGACGCGGCCAACGGTGACGACCACGCGCCGGTGGTGGTCGTCGGGGCGGCGCTCTCCGACGACTGGACACGGGGCGTGATCCCCCGCCGCGAGCCCACTGGCGGGGGCGCCGTGCTCACCGTCGCCCGGCTGGAGGCGCTCGACCGTGACAAGGGCGTCGACCGGGTGATCGACGCGTTCCCGCAGGTGCTCGAGAAGCTGCCGACGGCGGTGCTGCGCATCGTCGGCGACGGCTCCGACCGTCCCCGCCTGCAGGCGCTGGCCCGCTCGCTCGGTGTCGACGAGCGGGTGCGGTTCCTCGGGTCGGTCGACGACGCCGCCCTGAAGCGCCTCTACGCCAGCTCCGACCTGCTCGCCCTGCCCTCCACCCAGGAGGGCTTCGGCCTGGTCTACCTGGAGGCCATGGCCCACGGCCTGCCGTCGGTGGTGGCCGGGGGCACGGCCGCCTCCGAGGTGGTCGAACCCGGCCTCACCGGGCTCGCCGTCGACCCGGACGACCTGCGCGAGCTCGCCGACGCCATGGTGCACCTGCTGACCGACCAGGAGCTGTGGCGCCGCACCGGCCGGGCCGCGCGCGCGGCCTTCGAGGCGCGCTGGACGGAGGAGGCGTTCGCCGAGCGCCTGCGGGCCGCCCTGCTGTCGGCCGGGTGAGGATCCTGCACGTGGTCGCCAGCCTCCACCCCCGCTACGGCGGCCCGAGCACAACCGTGCCGCGGGCGTGCAGCGCCCTGGCGAGCCGCGGCCACCAGGTCGCGCTGCTCACCACCGACCGCGGTCGCGGCTGGAGGCGGGCCGAGCAGGACGCCCTGACCGGGGTGGCCGTCTCCTGCCACGCGGAGCACTGGCCCCGCGGCTGGGCCGCCTCGACTGGCCTGGCGCTCTGGCTGCGACGCCGGATGCGCGAGTTCGACGTCGTCCACATCCACAACCTCTACCTGTTCCACACCTGGTGGGCGGCGCGCTGCTGCCGCCGGGCCCGGGTGCCCTACGTGATCAGCCCGCACGGCTCCCTCGACCCCTGGCACCTCGCCCACCACCGGCGGCGCAAGGCCGCCTATGGCTGGCTGCTCGAGGGCCGGGCGCTCAGGGCGGCCGCCGCGCTGCACTACACCTCGCCCGCCGAGCAGGAGCACGCCACCCGCCACCTCGGGCCCACGCCGCCCGGGTTCGTGGTGCCGCCAGGGGTCGACCGGCCTCCGGTGCGGCGCCTCGCGGACGACGGCGGGCTCTCCACCCGCCACCCAGAGCTGGCCGGCCGGACGCTGGTCTGCTTCCTCGGCCGTCTCACCGCCAAGAAGCGCCTCGACCTGCTGATCGAGGCGTTCGCCCAGGTCGCGGTCGTCGACCCGGACGCACACCTGGTCATGGCCGGCCCGGACGACGAGGGCGTCGGCGCCGCGCTGCGTGCCCGTGTGGCCCACCTCGGGCTGGAGCAGCGCGTGTCGTTCCTCGGCCTGGTCACCGGCCTGGCCAAGGCCGCCCTGCTGGGCAGGTCGCGGATGCTCGTGCTCGCTTCGGAGGACGAGAGCTTCGGCGTGGCCGTGGCGGAGGCGATGGCGGCGGCCATCCCGGTGGTCGTCTCCGAAGGCGTCGCGCTCCACCGCGAGGTCACGGCCGCCGGAGCCGGCCTGGTCGTCCCGCTTGCCCCCGGCCCGCTCGCCGCCGCCGTGCTGCGCTTCGTCGCCGATCCGGAGCTGGCCGCCCGCTGCGGTGCCAACGGGCGCGCCTTCGCGTGGACCCGGCTGAGCTGGGACCAGGCCGCGGCCAGGCTCGAGCGAATCTATGGGCAGGTGGCGGCGGGTCTGGGGGAGGCCAGCCAGCTCGCGGCGCCCGCCATCGACCTGGGCGCCGCCACCGCGCCGCTGCAGCTTCCAGATCCTTCGACAGCCCTGGCCGGGAGGCCGCGGACGACCGGGAGGGCCACCACGCCATGACGGTGCAAGCTCAGCAGCGGCCAGCCGCTCGGGCCCTCGGCCAAGCCACCAAAGTGCGGGTGACGGTGGTGATCTGGGCCCGCAACGAGGAGGAGAACCTGCCGGAAGCGCTCGCGAGCGTGCGTTGGGCCGAGGCGGTGGTGGTGGTCGACTCGCGCTCGACCGACCGCACCGCAGAGATCGCCTTGGACGCGGGCGCCGAGGTGGCGCAGTTCGACTATCCCGGTCACGGCCCGAGGAAGCGGCAGTGGGCGCTGGAGAACCTCGACTTCCCCACCGAATGGGTGCTGTTCCTGGACGCCGACGAGCGCGTGCCGCCGGAGCTACGGGCCGAGATCGCCGAGGCGCTGCGCGCAGCCGACGCCGACGGCTACTGCCTCGACCGCGAGTTCTGGTTCATGGGACGCTCGCTGCGCTGCTTCCGGCCGAACTGGACGCTGCGGCTCTTCCGCCACCGGCTCGCCCGGATGGAGGACCTGGGCCTGCACGACCTGCCTGGCACCGGCGACATCGAGGTCCACGAGCACGCGGTGCTCGACCGCGGCCGGGTCGGCTACCTGCGCACTCCCCTGCGCCACGACGACGACCGCGGCCTGAGCGCCTGGTTCGAGCGGCACAACCGCTACGCGACCTGGGAGGCCCACCTCTATCGGCGCTTCCGGAGCGAGCCGGTCGGCGTCGGGCCGCTCGGCTTCCTGCGCCTCGACCCGGTCCGCCGCAAGCGGGTGCTGCGCCGCGTCTGGGTGCGGCTGCCCGGCCGGCCGCTGCTGCGCTTCGTCGTCTGGTACGGGGCGCGGCGCGGCTTCCTCGACGGCCGCCAGGGCTTCTTCTTTTGCGCCCTGATGGCCTGGTACGAGCTGGCCATCTCGGCCAAGCTCTGCGAGCTGGAAGGGCAGGCAGCCCATGGGTGAGGCGCTCGAGCGACTGCTGGCCTGCCCGGCCTGCCTGGAGGGGAGCCTGGCCGGCCTGCCGGTCCCCCACGGCGACGGCAAGCTCACCTGCCGCGGCTGCGGCGAGGTCTACGAGGTCCGCGGCGGCCTGCCGATCCTGCTGCCGCCCGGCTCCGAGGAGACCGGCGCCCACGACGAGCTCGACCACTCGCACAAGCGGCGGCAGGCCGGCTGGTTCGACCGTTCGGTGGCCGAGCGCTTCGAGATCGAGCGGCCCCACGGCGCCCCGCGCGCCTACCGCTGGCTGCTCGGCCACAAGCTCGACCGGGCAGTGGCGCAACTGCCACCGCTGCGCGGGGCGACCGTGGTGGACGTCTGCTGCGGCAGTGGCATGGAGGCGGAGTACCTGGCCCGCCGCGGGGCGAAGGTGCTCGCGGTCGACCTTTCGGAGGGGGCGGCGCGGCGTGCCAGGGCGCGGGCCGCCCGTTTCGGGCTGGACTACCTGGTGGTGGTCGGCGACGCCGAGTGCCTGCCGCTGCGCTCCGGCGCCGCCGACGTGGCCTTCGTCCACGACGGCCTGCACCACCTTGACGACCCGCTGGTCGGGGTGCGGGAGCTGGCGCGGGTGGCGCGCGCCGCGGTGAGCGTCAACGAGCCGGCGGCGGCGGCGCTCACCCAGGTCGCGGTCGCCCTCGGCCTGGCCCTGGAACGCGAGGAGGCCGGCAACCCGGTCCGCCGCCTGCGCCCGGCCGTGGTCTCTCGGGAGCTGGAGGCGGCCGGCTTCGCCGTCCAGGCGGAGCGTTACCTGCTGTACTACGGGCACGAGCCGGGCATTGGCGTGCGCCTGGCCTCGACGCCAGGGGCGTACGCCGCCTTCCGCCTCGCCGTCGCCACCGCCGACCTGGCCGCCGGCCAATTCGGCAACAAGCTCTGCCTCACCGGCGTGCGCCCGCACGTGGCCTCCGAGCCGGTCACGCCCGCCTGACGAGCGCACGGGATCGGGTCGCCGATCCCAGGGTGTGCGTCGGTGCCGACACGCCTCAGACGTCGCCGCGCTCTCGGCGCGACCCGGCTTCGACCATGCCGAGCGCCTGCCCGGTGCTGGCTTGCTGCGCTGGCCCGCTGGAGCGGGCCAGCCCCGAGCCAGCACGGGCGCGCTCGCCGAGCTGCTCGCAGATCCAGCCGTAGGTGCGGGCCAGGCCGTCCTCGAGGCTCACGGTGGGCTCCCAGCCGAGCACCTCGCGCATGCGGCCGATGTCGGCGTTGCGGCCGCGCACGCCCTGCGGCTTGGAGGGGTCGTGGCGCTTGGCGATGCGCTTGCCGGCGATGCGGCTGACGAGGTCGACCAGCTCGTCGATCGTGACCATGCGGTCCTGGCCGAGGTTGACGGGGTCATGGTGGTCGGACTGCATCAGCCGGTGGATGCCCTCGACGCAGTCGGACACGTAGCAGTAGGAGCGGGTCTGCTGCCCGTCGCCCCAGACCTCGATCTGGTCGTGCTCGTCCGCCGCGGCGACCTTGCGGCAGATGGCGGCAGGGGACTTCTCCCTGCCCCCCTCCCAGGTCCCGAGCGGCCCGAAGATGTTGTGGAAGCGGACCACCCGGGTGGCGAGGCCGTGGTCCTCGCGGTAGTGGCGGCAGAGCCGCTCGGCCATCAGCTTCTCCCAGCCGTAGCCGTCCTCGGCGTCCGCCGGGTAGGCGTCCTCCTCACGCAGCGGCACCACCTCGGGCCGGCGTTGCAGGTAGCCGGGGTAGACGCAGGCCGAGGAGGTGTAGAGGAACCGGCTCGCCCCGTTGACCCTTGCCGCCTCCAGCATGTGCGTGTCGATCAGCAGGTTGTCGTGGACGATGGCCGCCTTGTTGCGCTCGATGTAGCCGATGCCGCCCATGTCCGCGGCCAGGTGGTAGACCTGCTCGATCCCGGCGGTCGCCTCCAGGCACGCCTCCCGGCGGCGCAGGTCCGCCAGGTGGAACTCGGCGGCCCGCGACGGCTCGAACTCGGGGAGCTTCAGGTCGACGCCGCGGACCCGGTGGCCGAGGCCGGCCAGGTAGCTGGTCAGGTGGTGGCCGATGAAGCCCCCTGCCCCGGTCACCAGCACGGTGGCTTGCTCCGTCATGCTCCCCCCAGTGGTCGACAGCGGCGCGACGATCAGGTCGGACAAGATGCCATAAGTACTTGATCCTGTCATCTCTGTCTGACGCAGCCGTGCGTAGTCATCCCACCTGCGCATACGGATGGCGTAGGGCGCCGTGCCTAGGACCCGCTGAGCAGAAAACCTCCAGGCTGTCCTCGACAGCTTCGCGAGGTTCTCGTCCCGAAGAATTGGAGCCGGTGAAACCGGCACGCCGCGGCCGGCACGTGACTCCAATTTCGGGGGGTCCTTGCTCCGCGCCCAGCCAATCCTGGGGGCCGGCGGCGGCCGTGGCGATCACCGGCGTCTGGCGCTGTCCATCGGCCTCGTCGTGCTGCTCGCCCTGGTCGGCGGGCTACTCGCGCAGCGCCCCGCGCGCGCCGTTCCCCTGCCTGCCGGCTTCTCGGAAGAGTTCTTCATGAGCGGCCTGCAGCGGCCGGTCTCGCTGCAGTTCTCGCCCGACGGCCGCGTCTTCGTCGCCGAGAAGAGCGGGCTCGTCAAGGTGTTCGACGGCCTCGGCGACACCACCCCGCAGGTCTTCGCCGACCTGCGCACCCGGGTCCTCGACTATGCCGACCGTGGCCTGCTCGGCTTCGCCCTCGACCCGCACTTCCCCGAGCAGCCGTACGCGTACGCGCTCTACGCCTACGACGCCGCCATCGGCGGCACCGCGCCGAGGTGGAACGACACCTGCCCCGGAGGGACGGTCGACGGCTGCCTGGCCAGCGGCCGCCTCTCCCGCCTGAAGGTCGAGGGCAAAGCGGTGGTCTCCGAGCAGGTGCTGGTCAACGACTGGTGCATGCAGTTCCCCAGCCACGCCACCGGCGAGCTGCGCTTCGGCCCGGACGGGGCGCTGTACGCCTCCGCCGGCGACGGGGCCAACTTCACCGTGGTCGACTACGGCCAGCGCGGCTCGCCGAGCAACCCGTGCGGCGACCCGCCGGGCGGTGGCCTGACGCCGCCTGCCGCCGAGGGCGGCGCGCTGCGCAGCCAGGACCTGCGCAGCGACGGCGACCCGGTGGGGCTCGACGGCACCGTGGTGCGGGTCGACCCGGCCACCGGCGCCGGCCTGCCCGACAACCCCCTGGCGTCGAGCGCCGACCCGAACGCCCGCCGGATCGTCGCCTACGGGCTGCGCAACCCGTTCCGGATGGCCTTCCGGCCGGGCGCCGGCGACCTCTGGGTGGGCGATGTCGGCTGGAACAAATGGGAGGAGATCGACCGCATCCAGGACCCCACCGCGTCGGTGAAGAACTTCGGCTGGCCCTGCTACGAGGGCGACGGCCGCCAGCCAGGCTACGACGGCGCCAACCTGTCGCTCTGCGAGCGCCTCTACGCCGAGCCCGACGCGGTCACCCGCCCCTGGTACGCCTACACCCGCGACGCCCCCAAGGTCCCCGGCGAGGCCGAGCGCTGCCTGTCCAACGGCCAGGCGTCGACCAGCGGCCTCGCCTTCTACGGCGGCGACGCCTACCCGGCCGCGTACTCCGGCGCCCTGTTCTTCGCCGACTACTCCCGCAGCTGCATCTACGTCATGCGGGCCGCAGCCGACGGCCTGCCCGACCCGGCACAGGTCGAGGCGTTCGCCACCGCCGCGCGGCCCGTCTACCTGACCGTTGGGCCCGACGGCAACCTCTGGTACGTCGACCTCGGCGGCACCGTGCGCCGCATCGTCTACCAGGACGGCCAGCCGAACCGGCCGCCCGCGGCCGCGGTCACCGCCACCCCGACCCAGGGCAGCGCCCCGCTGACCGTCCAGTTCGACGGCAGCGGCTCCAGTGACCCCGACGCCGGCGACGCGGTCGCCGCCTACGACTGGGACCTCAACGGCGACGGCACCTTCGGCGACGCCAGCGGCCAGCGGCCGACCTGGACCTACCGGCAGGCCGGCGAGTACACCGCGTCGCTGCGGGTGACCGACAGCTACGGCGCCCGCTCCACCCCGGCCACCGTGCACGTCTCCGCCGGCAACACCGCCCCGACGGCCCGTATCACCGCGCCGTCGAGCGGGACCACCTGGCAGGCTGGCCAGACGATCACCTTCGCGGGCGGCGCCAGCGACGCCCAGGACGGCACCCTGCCGGCGGCGCGGCTGTCGTGGACGGTGACCCTCGAGCACTGCGCCGAGGGCGGTGGCTGCCACGCCCACCCACTGCAGGACTTCACCGGGGTGGCGGGCGGGTCGTTCCAGGCGCCGGACCACGACTACCCGTCCTACCTCCAGCTGCAGCTCACCGCGACCGACTCGGGCGGGCTCAGCGACAGCACCACCCTGCGCCTCGACCCGCGCAGCGTCGACCTGACCTTCACCTCGGAACCCTCCGGGCTGTCCCTGACCGTCGGATCGAGCAGCCAGGTGACGCCGTTCACCCGCAGGGTGATCGTCGGCTCCGCCAACTCGGTCAGCGCCCCGGCGCCGCAGGCCGTCGACGGCGTCGACCAGCTGTTCGCCTTCTGGTCCGACGGTGGCGCCGCCAGCCACGACCTCGTCGCCCCGCCGACGGCGAGCACCTACACCGCGCGCTACCGGACAGCCGACGGCCCGGTCCCGGCGCCCAGCGCTGTCGGCCTGCAGGCGTCCACCGCGCTGGCCGATCCTGGGCAGGAGGTGGTCCTCGACGGCCGGCTGACCGCCGCCCAGGACGGCGCCGCCATCGGCGGCGCCGAGGTCGAGCTGCACGCCCGGCCCGAGGGCTCGGCCCTCTGGGCGCGCGTCGACCAGGCGGCGACCGGCGCCAACGGCGCCGTCCGCTTCAGCCAGCGGCCCAGCCGCACCACCGAGTACCAGCTCCGCTTCGGCGGCAGCGCCGACCACCTGCCGAGCGCCAGCACGGTGGCGGCGGTGACGGTCCGCTACCGCGTCGCCGCCCGGATCGGCGCCAGCAGCATTCCGCTCGGCCACAGCGCCCGGATCGCCGGCACGGTCGCACCGGCGGCGCCAGGGGAGGTCGTCGCCCTCGACCAGTGGACCAGTGGCGGCTGGCGACAGCTGCGCACCACCCGGCTCGACCAGGCGAGCGGCTTCGCCTTCGCGGTCACCCCGAGCAGCACGGGCTCGACCCGCTTCCGGGTCCGCAAGCTGTCAGGCGACGCCTCCGCGGACGGCACCAGCGCCGCCATGACCCTCAAGGTCTACCGCACGGTGATCGCCGCCATCCGGATCGTCCGCCCCGGCCTCAACGGTGAGTACCTTGAGCTGCGCAACACTGGGGCCAGCGACGTCAACCTCGCCACCTGGACGGTCCACCACACCCGGCTGGGCTGGACCCTGCGCCTGCGGCCCTACACCCTGCGGGCCGGCGCCCGGGTGCGGATCTACTCGGGCAACGGATCCAGCGGCAGCGGGCGCCTGTTCCTCAACCGGCGCATATCGGTGTGGCGCTCCAGCCACAGCGGCGACGTGGTCCAGGTTCTCGACGGCTACCGGCAGCTGGCCGCAGCCGCGCGCTACCTGCGGAGCTGAGCGACCGGCGCGCGCGCCCGCGGCCCGGAGGTGCGGAGGTCTCACCCGCTGCCCGGCAGCACCGGCTCGTCGTCTGGCACCGGGCCGACCAGGCGGACCGGGTTGCCGACGGCGACGGTGCGGTCGGGCACGTCGCGGATGACCACCGCTCCGGCCGCGACCAGGGCCTCCCGTCCGACGGTCACGCCGGGCAGGACCACCGCCCCGGCGCCGAGCCGGCAACCCCAGCGCAGCACCGGTCCGACCAGGTGCTGGCGCGCCCCGGCGCGGCGGTGCAGCATGCGTAGGTCGTTGGTGGTGACGCAGCCGGGCCCGACGAAGGCGTAGTCCTCGACCACGGTCAGGCCGGAGAGGTGTGCCTGCGTCTGGACCAGGACGTGGTCGCCGATGCGGATGCGCTCCTCGACGGTGGCGGCGGTGCCGATGACGCTCTCATCCCCCACTTCGGTGTCCTCCCGCACCACCACGTGGTGGCCCGTCTGCGTGCCGGCGCCGAGGCGCACGCCGCTGTAGAGCACGGTCCCGGAGCGGACCAGGCAACCGGGGCCGATCACCACCGGCCGGCGTTCGCCCGAGCGGGTCGGATGGCAGACGTCCACCCCCGCCTCCACCATCGCGTCAGCGCCAAGCGCCAGCCACCCCGCCGCCACGCAGCGGTCCAGGTCGTCCGCGGTCTGGACCAGGCTCTGGGGCGCATGCAGCAGGGTGGTGGCCGTGCCCGGGCTGGCGCTCCCGCTCACGGGACCCTCCGGATGTGCTCGTAGCGGGCGTTGTGCTGCTCGCCGCCGACGTCGACCGCCTCGGAGCGACGGCCGAGGAAGCGCAGCCACTCCCCGTCCGTCTCGACCAGGTCGCCGCTGTCCAGCCAGCCGTCCGCGTCGAACGGGCTGGGGTGGTTGAGGTAGCCGACCATGGCCGCGCGTGCCCGGATCCGCAGGGTGCTGTCGACCACCTTGGTCTCGAAGTCCTCGCCACCGACCCTGACCCACAGCGAGGAGGAGTCGCGCGACTCGGCGCACAGGATGCCGACCTCGCTGAGGCCGTAGGTCTGGGTCAGGGCGACCCCTGGCAGGGTCTGGCCGAGGCGCTCCAGGGTGCTCTGCGGCATCACCTCGGTGCCGTAGGTGACGCGCCGCAGCGACGACAGGTCGTGCCGCGCGCACGCCTCGGAGATGAGCAGCAGGTTCAGGAACGTCGGGGAGGTCGGCAGCAGCTCGACGCGGTGCCGCGCGACGGCCGCGCAGACCGCGTCGGGGTCGCGGTCGTCGACCGAGACCACGGTGCCGCCACTGGCCAGCACGTGGAACAGCGTGTCCAGCCCGCCGACGTGGTCGAGCGGCAGGAGCGCGAGGGTGCGCTGGCCGGCGCCGGCCCGGGAGGCCTGGAACTTCTCCAGCAGCACGACCAGGTCGTGCATGGTGGCCTTGGCCACGCCGGTCGAGCCGGAGGAGAACAGCACCAGCCCGGGGTGTCCGCGGGCGACCAGCGCGCGGGTCAGCTCGTGGCAGGGCCCGCCTGGCGCAGGTCCCGGCAGGATCATCCACTCCTCCTCCGGGCTGGCGAGCACGCGCTCGCCGACCTCGGCGGTCTGCAGGAACCCGGCCCGCTCGCCGCGCACCGCGCCGGTCAGGGGCACCACCACGGCGGCCCGGTCGACCAGGGCGAGCAGCATGGCCACGGCGTGGGGGGCGTAGTCGGCCTCGAGCGAGACGACCCGGCCAGGGCCGACGCCGTAGGCGTCGAGCGCCCGCTCGCCCTCGTCCCAGAGGGCGAGCAGGTCGGCGTAGCGGTAGCCGGTGTCGCGCCAGACCATCGCCTCGGCGCCGGCCGTCGCGACCATGCGCGCCCGCAGCCAGTCGAAGGCACCCATCAGGGGCCCTCGAGTCGCTCGGCGATCAGCTCGACCAGCGCGTCCCGTTCCATGCTCGCCCCTTGCCCTCCCGTTAGGGGTGCGCCCCCCGCCGTGGTGCTCCGGCACGGCGGAGCACCATGCCACAACGTCTCGAACTTGTCATCTAGGACAGACGTCACTGGGAGTTTGCCACGCAGCGAGCCAGTACCATGCCTACTGACCGGTCCCCGAGCGCCGAGGAAGGGATCTCCCTGACCGAGCACCGCATCCCCCTGGTCGACCTGCGCGCGGCGCACGCACGCCTGCGCACCGAGCTGGACGCGGCCGTGGCCAGGGTGGTCGAACAGGGCCGCTTCATCATGGGACCCGAAGTGGCCGCGTTCGAGGCCGAGTTCGCGGCCTTCTGCGGCGCCCGCCGCGCTGTCGGGGTCGCCTCGGGCACGGCAGCGCTCCACCTGGCCCTGCGCGCCCTCGGGGTGGGACCGGGGGACCAGGTGGTGACCGTGGCCCACACCTTCGCGGCCAGCGCCGAGGCGGTCGGTCACGCGGGCGCCCGCCCCCGTTTCGTCGACGTGGACGAGGCCACCGGCGGCATGGACCCGAAGGCGCTCGAGGGCGCGCTCGACGGCGCGGCGGCGGTGATCCCCGTCCACCTCTACGGCCTGCCGGTGGACATGGCGGCCATCGGGGCGCTGGCCCGCGAGGCGGGCGTGCCGGTGCTCGAGGACGCCGCCCAGGCCCACGGGGCCAGCGCCGCGATGGCGCCACGGACGCCGCCGCGGCGGGTGGGGACGCTCGGCCGGATCGCCGCCTTCAGCTTCTTCCCCGCCAAGAACCTCGGCGCCTTCGGCGACGCCGGCGCGGTCACCAGCGACGACGACGCCCTCGCCGACCGGGTGGCACGGCTGCGCAACCACGGTCGCGTCTCCAAGTACGAGTACGCCGAGGAGGGCTTCGGGGAGCGCCTCGACGCCCTGCAGGCGGCCGTCCTGCGGGTGCGCCTGGCGGACCTGGAGGCCGCCAACGCCACCAGGACGCGCCTGGCCGCCCGCTACCACCAGGCCCTTGCCGGCGTCGGCGACCTGGTGCTGCCGCCCCGGCCCGACGGCCGCACCAGCGCCTGGCACCTTTACGTGGTGCGCAGCGCCGAGCGCGACGCCCTGCTCGCCCATCTGGACGCGGCCGGGATCGAGGCCGGCGTGCACTTCCCCGTGCCGCTGCACCTGCAGCCGGCCTGGCGCCACCTCGGCCACGCCCGCGGCGACCTGCCGGTCACCGAGGCCTGGGCGGCGGAGTGCCTGTCGCTGCCGCTCTACCCCGAGCTGGACGAGGCCGCCCAGGACCGGGTCGTCGCGGCCGTGCGGGCCTTCTTCGCGGAGTCGGGTTGAGCTCGCTACCGACCGCCTCGGCGAGGCTGGCCAGGTGGGCGCCGCGCTCCGCAGCTCCCGGCCTGCAACAATGGACCTCCCGTGAGGCGCCGGCCGGGCGCCTGAGGTGGAAGGCGGCAGGTTGGCGGGCGAGCGGAGCAGGGTAGGAAGCAGCGTAGGTGATGGCGCCGAGCGAAGGACCGGAGCAGGCGTGCGGAACGAGCGGGCGGGTGCGGCCGGCGGCCTGGTGAGCGTGGTCGTGCCGGCGCACGACGAGGAGGCGACGGTCGCCGTCTTCGTGGAGCGCACGGCCAAGGCGTTCGCCCAGATCGGCAAGCCGTGGGAGCTGGTCTACGTCGACGACGGCTCCACCGACGCGACCGCCGCCCGGGTGCTGGCCGCCGCCGACGC